>JAABUV010003241.1_pt1 | contig 20947 bp, 24 predicted proteins | sample 5559971 | NCBI WGS metagenome assembly JAABUV01 (sample SAMN10711881, study PRJNA513362) | rock metagenome | isolation source: Antarctica rocks | place: Antarctica: Victoria Land, Knobhead nord | collected 2015-12-19
GCCTGGGACACCTCCGCCGCCGCCCAACCCGAATCCCCCGTGCACCTGTGGAACCCCAAGGGCTACGTCAACAACTCCTGGGCCCGCATCCACCTCACCGCCCACCCCTGAACACCGCGCAGCACTGACTGCCGCCCGGATGTCCGCGCCCCCGCCGCCTCTGGCACCCGCCGGTGTCGGCGCGAGGATGCTCGCGGTCATTGTGCTGACCGGGCTCGGTGCTGGTCTCGGTGGCGCCGCCCTCACCCTGCTGCTGCACCTGGTGCAGCACCTGGCCTTCGGCTACACCGAGGACACCTTCCTCACCGGGGTCGAACGCGCCTCCCCCGCTCGCCGGGTGAGCGTGATGGGCATTGGGGGCCTGTTCGTGGGCCTCGGCTGGTGGGCCCTGCGCCACCACCGCCACACCCTGACCGTCACCGACGCGCTGAGAGCCGACGCCCCGCGGACGACGATGAGCTCGCGCTGGAGCTCGGCGAGCACGGAGAGCATCCCGAACATGGCGCGCCCCTCGGCGGTGCTGGTGTCGATGCCCTGCTCGAGGACCTGCAGACCGATGCCGCGGTCGCGGAGCTGCGCGCCGAGGGTGACCAGGTGGAGCAGGCTGCGGGGCGGGGCCGCTCGTCGTGGATCGACTACGACGCGCTGGCCCGGGTGCACGACTACATCAGTCTGGAGCGCGCGGCGACGGTGCGTGGTTCGCGCTGGCGGCCCGGCGATCCGCTGCGCATCGAGGACCCGACCTACGACGGCGCCCGCATTGATGGCACCCGCCGCCGGTGGTCCTCACTTGCCCCAAGCGAGCGGCTGCGGCTGGTGTCACCGGGTGGCGGCAGCGCGCTGCTGGCGGTGCAGGCCGGCGACCGCCCGCTCGTGGACTGGGCCAGCGTGCTGACGCGGACCTCGCAACGCATCCGGTCCCGGTTCGAGCCGGGCTTCCCGCACGTGCACCCGCACATGACCCGGCACTCGTTCGCGATGCACACCCTCGAGGGGCTGGTCGCCGGCTACTACCGGCAGGCCGCCCAGCTGGTGACCGACACCGGCGGCGATGCCGCGCTGGCGCTGTATTTGACCAAGGCCGACCCGCTGTTGGTGCTGCGCGACCTGTTGGGGCATGCCAGCGCGGCCACCACCCAGACGTATCTGCATCTGCTGGACACCCAGCGGATCTACCGCGACGCCTACACCAGCGCCGACCCGACCGGGAATGCCGAGTCGGCATCGATCGTCCTCGCCGAGCGGCTCTGATGCCGGCCGTGATCGAGGCGCCGTTGGCGGTGTTGTTCACCTTGCCGGGCGACGTCGCCTACCCGGCGGCGCATGGACGATCTGCCCAACCAGCGGCTGGCTGCCGACCTCGCTGCGGGCCTGGCCGCCGCGACCCACCCGCACGGGCCGATCCGGACCCCATCGGTCGCCAGACAGTACGTGCAGACCGCCCGCCGTATGGTGCGTGAGCTACACGCGGCCGGGTTCACCGGCGGCATCGGCCAGCTGAGCACGGCGGTGATCGTCGAGTACTGGTTGAGCTGCGACTTCCACCGAGAGCGCCGCATCCGGGCCGTGCTGAGCGCCTACACCGCCGCCGGTGGCGTACTGGATGCTGGCATCGGCCGTCACCTGCAGGGACGGCGGATCAACCAGATCGTCAAGAGCCAGCCCAACCCGCCCTACTCCGACGGGGAGTGGCGCCGCCTCACCGCAGCCTGCACCGAGATGATCAGGTCCGCCCTGCGCGCCCACCAAGCGACGCTGCAGGCCGCGCAGCGCGGCACCGACCCTGCCGAGCACGGCCCATCGCCGGACAACCTGGCACGGCTGGTGCACCGCTTGGGCCCGGTCACCGCCGCCCACGATCCTGGACAACCTCGGACCCGACGCTGCGGCCGGAACCAGCCGGGCCGAGATCCGCACGATCGGCCGCGCGCTCTATCCGGGGTGTGAGTAGCAACCGCGCAGGATCCTCCGCTTAGCGGCCGGCCGGGTGCGAAGCTGTGGTGATGGCGGTCGCTCTTACGCTCGTACACAGCCCATTGGTGGGTCCGGCGACCACTCCGGGAGCAAACGAATCGAGGACAAGTGAACCGTGTGGCCGTCCTGTCCGTGTCAACACCAGCTACCGTCGCAACTCACAACTGCATCGTGCCCACACCGCGCGTCTGCGCCGGTGATCCCACGGGCGCCCCGCCCCACAACAAGATTGAGGTCAGTCGTGAACCGTATACGCCACACCACCGCCCGAGCCCTCGGCCTCACCGCTGTATCCGGCGTGCTGCTTCTCGGCGTCGCCAGCCCGGCGTCGGCCGAGACAGTCACCCTGTCCGCCACCGGATCCGGCACCAACGAGGTGCCCCCTAGCAGCGGCGAGAAGGGTGCCACCGTCGCCGGCAGCTTCGACGTCGACACCACCAGCGGTGTGATCACCTACACCGTCTCCACCCAGGGCAACGCCGAGCCCATTACGGCCGGCCACCTGCACAGCGGCGTCACCGGAGCCAACGGGCCGGTGGTGGCGCCGCTCGATGCGGCAGCCATCACGGCAGGTAGCAGGGCAACCGTGAAGGTCGCCCCGGCCCTGGCGGCGTCCATCGCAGCCAACCCCGCCGGCTTCTACCTCAATGTGCACAGCAAGTCGTTTGCGCCGCCGACAGGTAACGCGCGGGCCCAGCTCGTCGCGGGCACGGGTAAGGCCCCGGCCGCGGTCAACGCCGGTTCAGGCGGACAGTTCGCCGCTGACCAGGGCGGGGTGAGCACGTCCACCTTCGTTCTCGGCGCCGGTGGTGCGCTGGTGCTCGTCGGCGCAGCGGGAGCCGTCGCCGCCCGCAGGCGGAACAGCTGAGTCGTTGCCTGCTGTGGCCGCCGCACGACTGAGGGACGGACGGCGCCGGGACGATCCGGTCCGCCGTCCCTCGCGGTGGGGTGGGCGGCTGCCGTGGCTGGCCCTGCTGGCGGTGGGGTCGTTGCTACTCGCCTCGGGGTGGGCGCTGCGGCCGCCGTCGCCGCAACCCGGCACCGTCGCAGCCGCCGCGCCGTTCGTCATTCCCACTTCCACCCCCGCCGTCGCCTTGCCCACCCCTGCCCCCACCACGCCAGTCACACCCACCACCACGACCCCAACCGTCCCGGTCGCCTCGACCAGTCCGGCCCCGGTCGCTCCGCCGAGTTCGATCGCGCTCGGGGCATCCGGGGACCCGGTGCGGGTGGTGCCCATCGGGGTCAGTCCCAGCGGGGTGCTCGAACCCCCGGCCAACGGGGCACTGGCTGGGTGGTGGGTGGCTGGGCCCCGCCCGGGCGGCGCCGGCCGGACTGTCATCACCGGACACGTCGACACCCGGGCCGGGCTCGGCGCCTTCGCCGCCTTGGACCTGCTGTACACCGGCGATCCCGTCACCGTGACCTCGGCCGACGGCGTGCGCAGGAGCTACGTCGTCACCACCAGGCAGGAGGTCCGCAAGTCGGCCCTCGACCCCGCGGTGCTCACCGAGTCCGCCGGCTCCGACCTGATGTTGGTTACGTGTATCGGCGTGTTCGACCGGGCTACCGCCAGCTACGAATCGAACCTGCTGATCACCGCGACTCCCGTGCTGCCGTGAGCACTCGTACTCCCCGCGTGGGTAACGTCTGACCCGATGAGGGTGCTGGTGGTGGAGGACGAGCCGAGGCTCGCCGAGACGGTGCGTCGCGGGCTCACCGCGGAGGGCTTCGTCGTGGAGCTCGCCGGCAACGGTGTCGACGGCCTTTGGCTCGGCGCGAACGGCGAGTTCGACGTGGTCGTGCTCGACATCATGCTGCCGCGACTCAACGGTTACGACGTACTCAAGCAGCTCCGCGAGCGGGACGTGTGGACCCCCGTGCTCATGCTGACCGCCAAGGACGGCGAGTACGACCAGGCCGACGCGTTCGACCTGGGGGCCGACGACTACCTCACCAAGCCGTTCTCGTTCGTCGTTCTCGTCGCGCGGCTGCGGGCGCTGCAGCGCAGGGGTGCGCCGGTGCGCCCGGCGGTGCTCACCGCGGGCGACCTGTCGCTCGACCCGGCGCGGCGGCGGGTGCTGCGCGGGGACGTCGAGCTGTCGTTGACTCCCCGCGAACACGGCCTGCTCGAGTTCCTGTTGCGACACCAGGGCGTGGTCGTCACCAAGGCGGTGATCCTGCGCGGGGTGTGGGATGCGCACTACGACGGCGACGACAACGTGGTGGAGGTGTACGTGGGCTACCTGCGCCGCAAGATCGACACCCCGTTCGGCAGACACGCCATCGAAACCGTGCGTGGCGTCGGCTACCGGCTCGACTCCGCGGGGGGTTGAGGCGAGCGTCATGGGCTCGTGGGCTCCAGATCGGCGCGCCGCGTCCTCGCCGCCCAGCGCGCCGCATCCCCCAGCCGCCCAGCGCGCAGCCGCCCAGCCTCGCCGACCAGCACGCCCAGCGCGCCGCATCGGCCAGCCGCCGAGCCGCCGAGCCGCCGTCGGCGCACACCCGCTGGTGACCGCGCACACTGCGGTGGATGTGCGCTGAGGTCAACGGGTGTGCGCAGACTGGCCGCGCCGGCGTCAGCGATCGCGGCCTGCGTCTTTCGGGTACCGCCGCGTCAGGCGGCATCGTGAAACACCAGGCCCAGCGTGTGTCGGATGCCTGATCGGACGGTGCTGACCCCGTGGCGGACCGGCGACGCCGACCACCCGCGCGCCGAGCGCACGGGCCGGTCCCGGGTGGTGAAGATCAGGCCGTGCCCCTGCCGCAGCACGGTGCAGGTCCCGCGGGACTGCGCTCGGGCGCGTTGCTCGACCAGGAGGAACTCCCCGCCGCTGTGGTCCACCCCCGGCTTGTCCAGGCCGATGACCACCTGTAGCGGAAACATGAGGTCGCCGTAGAGGTCGCGGTGTAGGGCGTTCCAGTCGCCCGCGCGGTAGCGCAGCAGTGTCGGTGTCGGTTTGGTCTGCCCCGCGGCGTGGCACATGTCCAGCCACTCGGCCAGGGTGTCCGGCCACGGCGTCGGCTGGCCGAGCTTGGCTGCCCACTCCCGGGCGATGGGAAGCAGCCGCGGATAGAACGCCTCCCTCAGGGTCTCGACCAGCTCAGGGAACGGCCTGGCGAAGTACCGGTACTGGCCAGACCCGAACCGGTACCTGGCCATGTCGATCGTGGACCGGAAGAGTGTGTCGTCGCCGTACTTCTCGGAGATGGACGTGCACTCGCCGGGGCTGAGCAGCTGCGGTGTCTGCGCGCACCCGCCGGTGTTGACCTCCCCGGCGAGCGCGGGCCAGTCGAATCCGGCTACCCGCACCCCCGGCGTCATGCTCTTGGTGGTGCTTCTCATGCCGCCGCCTCGAGGGTGATCAGGGTCTGCTTGGCGCCGGGGCCACCGACGTACTGCCCGAGGGTGCCGTCGCTGCGCACCACGCGGTGACAGGGCACCACGATCGGCAGCGGGTTCCGCGCGCACGCCGTCCCGACGGCCCGCACAGCCTTGGGGTTGCCTGCGGCAGCCGCAATGGCGGCGTAGCTGGCGGTCGTGCCGTAGCCGATGGTGGGCAGCAGGGTCAGCACGGTGCGGCGGAAGCCGACGGCCAGCCGAAGATCCAGCGGCAGGTCGAAGGTGGTCCGCTGCCCCGCGAAGTACTCCTCCACCTCGCGGGCGGCGGCGTCCAGGCGCGCCGGGGCCCGCAACACCCGAGGGCTGATGGTGTCGGCCAGCTGTTCCAGCACCGCGTCGTGGTCTTCGCTGGTGTACGCCACGCGCACCAGGCCCGTCTCGGTCGCGGCCAACAGCAACCTCCCGAGCGGGGTGTCCAGGGTGCGGTAGGCGACGTCGAGGATCCCGGCCTGCGCGGCGGCGACAGCCAACCGGACGCTCAACCGGGTCTGCGCTCGGGCGTCGAGCTGGGGCAGCGCGGCGAACACGTCAGCGGCGCCAGAATCGGGTGTGCTGGTCATGACAGTTCTCCTTGTCGTTGGCGCTGGGGGGTCAGATAGGTCCTGCGCAAGGCGGCGATGCCGTCCGCGGCCGCCCGGCGCGCCGCCTCGGCAGTGCCGCCGAGGACGTCGGCGACGTCGGCGTAGGGCAGCCCGGCGAGGTAGTGGTAGGCGACGCACTGCCGCTGCTTGATCGGCAGCTGCCGCAGCGCCGCCCACAGCTCCGTGTTCCAGTCACCAGGCACTCCGTGCGTGCTCGGTCGCTCCGGCGGGTCGGCGGTCGGGACCGCCCTCCGGGATTCGGCGCGTACCTGGTCGATGGCTTTGCGGTGGGCGATCGTGACCAGCCACGCCTCGACGTTGCTGTCCGGCCGCAGCGTCGGGTAGGCGAGCAGCGCAGCCAGGAACGTCTCCGACCACGCGTCCTCGGCCGTCGCCGGCCCCACCACCGCGCGGCACACCCGCAGCACCGTCGGCCCGTGCCGCGCCACGATCGTCTCGAAGGGTTGTTGGCTCACACACCGTAAACGTGCCACATCCGCCGAACGTGAGGTGACGACCTCAGCGCCCGGCCGCCCTGACGTACGTGCGGTCGTCGAACCGTTGGCCGCCACCGGGCGGTTCGGGCGCCCGCGAATGCGGTGGCAGCCGAGGCCATGGACGTCGCGGTCCTGCACTACGACGGCGACTTCGACCGCATCGCCGCGGTCACCGGCCAGCGCTGCACGTGGGTGGTGCCCGCCGGTAGCGTGGAGTAGTTCCGCGAACCTCGCGGTGCAGCCAGTCGGTTCTCGGATCGACGCAGGATGGCGTCAGCCGCAACCTCGACGGTGGCCGGCGAGGCCGCGGCTGAGCAGGACTGCGCCCCATGGGCCGATGACCCAGCCCGGCCAGAAGCTCAGCAACTGACCCTGCATGATCGACATCGCCACCCAGATGAGCAGGCAGATAGCTCCGGTGAGCAGCCAACTCGCCCAAGGACCGCCGTGGCGCTGCGCAGCAGCATGGACAACCGCCATGGTCTCGCGCTGTCGGCTGCCGCTGGCGGTCGGGCGATCGGACGCCTCCTGGGTTCCGGGGAGATCGGAGAACAGCGTGTCGAGATCTCCGAGCGTCGTGGCGGCGTAGGCGGTGGCGACCCGGTCCTCGAACTCGCTCAGGCCAAGCCGACCGGTCGCAAAATGCTCGCCCAGCCGGTCCACAACCTGCTGGCGCTCATGGTCGGACGCGCGGACGGTCGGATCTGACGACATGTTGTCCCTCTCAGCCTTAACGGCCCGGCTGGCCGGCGGTGGTTACCGGCCGCGATGCGGTGGCGGGGTCTGTGTGGGTGCCGGTCGCGATGCGGTGGCGGGGTCTGTGTGGGTGCCGGTCGGCGCTCCGCGCGGGTGGGGGATGACGAAGCGGAGGCCGGCGCGGGAGGCGGCCGACTCGACCAGCACCAGGCCGAGGACGGCCGGTGCCACCCAGGCCAGGACGGTGCCCCAGCTCACCACCAGCAGCGCGGTGATCAGCGACACGTACGAGCCGCCCAGCAGGCGGACCGCCCAGGTCGCAGGCCCGGACCGGTGCCACACCCACCAACCGCTGACCGCGGCGCCCTCGGTGGCGACGGCAATCGGGAGCAGCCACCACAGCCGCGCCGGGGCCAGCGCCACCAACCCGATCGCGGTCGTGTTCAACGCCGCCACCGCGACCTGATAGAGGTGGCCGAGCCGGGCTCCGCCTCCGCCCCCGCGCCGCGCCGCGAGAAACGCCAATGGGCCGAGTCCGAGCGCGGCGACTCCCGCGCTGATGTGGCCAGTGAGTACTACGACGTGCACCGTGTCGGCTCCGCCCACGACAACTCCTCACCTGCCGGACACCCCACAATGGAAGGTCACAAGTCCAGCATGCGACGTGGCACTGTGGCATGTCAAGACCCAGCACAATAGAATGTCCAGGACCACGGCGCCGAGCAGTGAGGGCAGCGATGTCGGACCGTCCGCTCAACGCTACTGCCGCCTCGCTGCTGGGCTTCCTGCATTACGGACCGATGACCGGATGGGACCTGGCAGCGACCGCGCCGGCAGTGATCGGCGACTTCTGGTCGCTGACCCAGAGCCAGATCTACCGCGAACTCGCCGGGATGGCGGACGCTGGCCTGGTCGAAGCCGGCGAACCGGGCCGGCGCGACCGCAAGCCCTACACCCTCACCGACGACGGCCGCGCTGCCTTCGCCGCCTGGATCGACCGGGAACCCGCCCCCGAGACGATCCGCTTCCCGCTGCTGCTCACCGTCGCCTTCGGCCGCCACCTGCCGCCCGAGCGGCTGGCCTCGTTCCTGGCCCACCACCGCGACGAGCACCGCCGCCGGATCGCGCAGTACGAACAGCAGCAGGCCGCCGCCGAAGCCGCGGACGGTGACCCGGAACCCTTTGCCCTGGCCACCCTCGACTTCGGCCTCACCTACGAACGCGCCGTACTCGACTGGTTCGATCGCCTGCCAGTGGCAATGACCGACCCCAGCCAGACCTCAGGTGAGGACGAGTTCGGCCGGGACCGAGGAGGCCGCGGCGTTCAGTAGACCGCGGTCGACTCCCTGCGCGGCGAGCTCGTCGATCAGGCGCTGCAACGCCTGCGGAGGCGGTGGCGAGTCCGGCTGACCGGCGTCGGAGGAGAGCACGAGGCGTTGCCCGGCCGCGCGCGCTACCTCAGCGAGCATGGCGGCCGTGCAGCCCGGTTGGTGCAGCAGCTGGTAGGCCGTGATCTCCACGAAGCTACCGGCGGCCGCGAGCTCGGCGATGGCGACGGGGTGCAGGCCAGGGACGGTGTAGGAGGGGTGGGTGAGCAGCACGCGGCCGATGCCGTAGTGACGAGCCCGCCGCAGCAGCCAGTGACACTCGGGGCCACTGAGATGGCCGGTGGCCAGCACGGCGTCGTGGTCGGCGATGAGAGCCAGCACCAGGTCGGTGGCCGCCTCCGCCCCCGGCTCGACCGGGGGCACAGCGAGGGTGGACCGCCCGAGCCGACCATCGAGGTCGCACAGACGAGGTAGATCGGCCTGCTCGTGGGTGTGCGCGTCCGCGGTGGGCATCCAGACGACGCGGCCACCTGCCGCAAGAGCAGCCGTGACGGCGGCCGGGTTGACGCCCCCGGCGGTGTGGTTCAGGACGACACCGCCGACGACGGCGAGGCCGGATTGTCTGGCCAGGTTCTGCGCTCGCCCCACGGTCGACTCGTAATGGCCCTTCAGCACGAACCCACTGGCACCGGCGGTCTCGTAGCTCCGCAGCACGTCTCGGTCGTCGCCGATGCGAGCGACGACATCGGGACCGGCGTGGACGTGACAGTCGAACACCCCGCTCACTCCTCCTCGGACAGCAGGGCCGCGACCTCGCGGGCCACCAGGTCGAGGCGGGCCTCGCGCAGCAGCGGCCACCGTCGCCGCAACGCCCGCAGCGCCTGCAGATCCAGCGTCACTTCCGCGGTGTCGGGCTCATCGGCCAGCCTCGTGAGCTCCTCGCCGTCGGGGCCGAGGACCCGTGAGGCCCCCCAGAACCGGGTATCGTTCTCGATTCCGACCCGGTTGACAAAGACCACATAGGACTGCAGGGTCACCGCGGTGTGTTTGAGCAGGATGTCCCAGGCGGTCTGGACCGGGACGGCGGCCTCACTCTGAACGCTGTTGGCGATGACGACCAAGACCTCCGCGCCACCGTGCACGGCCAGCCACGGAATGGGTGGTTGCCACAGGTCGTTGCAGATGAGCACCCCCACCCGGGCTGCGCGCAGCTCGAATCGGCGAAGCCGGGTACCGGGACGGAAGTGTTTGCGTTCCTCCCAACTCCGGTAGGTGGGCAGGAAGAGCTTCCGCTGCACCTGTGAACGTTCCGCGTCGACGACCGCAGCGCTGTTGTACTGGTCGTGGCGCCCGCGCTCCACGAAACCGGCGATGACGACCGGGCCCTGGTCACCGAGGGTGCGTAGGCGGGGGTCCTCCACGGCCATCGCGTCGATGTCCGCCAGGGTCTCGAGGTGGTATCCGTGCAGGGCGAGCTCCGGTGCCACGGCCAAATCGCTGCCCGCGACCTCGCGGAGCTGCTCGCGGAGCCGGGCGAGGTTGGTCTCGACCTCCCCCAGCACGGGGTCGGTCTGCACCAACGCAACCCGCAGGTTTCCGTGCGCCGTCACGGGGGTGGGGCTACCGTCACTTGACGAAGCCCTTCTGCTGCAGCCAAGCCTTGGCCACCACCTCGGGGGTGTCACCTCCGACGTCGACCTTGGCGTTCAGCGAGCGCAGCGTCGCGTCGTCCAGCGCGGCAGCGACGGGGGCGATCACCTCGCCCAGTTTCGGATTCTTGTCGACGACCTCCTTGCGGACGGTCAGTGCGGGGTTGTAGACGGCGAAGAAGCTCTTGTCGTCCTTGAGCACGGTGAGGCCCAGCGCCTCCACCCGACCGTCGGTGGCGAACACCTCGCCGAAGTTGCACGGATCGGACTTGTTGATCGAGTTGTAGATCGGACCGGCGGCCAGTTCCGCGGTGTTGGCCTTGGGCAACGTGAAGCCGTACGTCTTCTGCAGCCCCGGCCAACCATCGTCCCGACCGAAGAACTCCGATGCCCCGCAGAAGGAGGCTTTGGCCGGATCTGACGCCGCGAGCTTGGCGTAGTCCGAAATCGTGCTCACGCCGAGTTCGGTGGCCTTCGCCTTGGAGACCGCGACGGCGTAGGTGTTGTTCGCCGGAGCCGGCGGCAACCACACGATGTTGTTCTGCTTCAGGTCCGCGGCCGCCACCGACTGGTACAGCTTCTGGGGTTCGTTGATGTTCGCGGTCTGCTTGAGGTGGGTGATCCAGCCGGTACCGGTGTACTCCCAGTAGGCATCGATGCTGCCGCCGACCAGCGCCGCGCGGACGGTGTTGGTGCCGGACAGCCCGCAGTTGCGGTTGACCGTGGCGCCGGCGGACTCCAGGGACAGAGCAGTGATCTCGCACAGCACGAGCTGCTCGGTGAACTCCTTGGAGCCGACGGTCACGGTCGCACCCTTGAGGGCGCCCTGATCGCCGAGCGAGCCGGCTTTGACGTCACCCCCCGAGCTTTGCCCGAGGGCGCAGCTGCTGAGGGCGGTCAGGCCGATGGCCACGAGGGAAAGAACAACGGGTCTGGGCATGGGAATCCTTGCTGTGAGAACTGCAGATTGGGTGATCACAGGCCGCGGGGACGCAGTCTGTGCTCGGCCAGCCCGGCGAGCCAGTCGACGAGCAGGGCCAACGCGATGGTGAGGACGCTGCCGGTGAGCAGAATCGGCATGCGGTTGAAGACGATCCCGCTCTCGATGAACGAGCCGAGGCCGCCGGCGTTGGTGTAGGTGGCGAGGGTGGCCACCCCGACGTTGAGGATCAGCGCCACTCGGATGCCCGCGAGCATGATCGGTACGGCCATCGGGAGTTCGATCTGCATCAGCACCTGGCGCGAGCTCATGCCCATGCCGCGGCCGGCGTCGATGAGCGCGGGATCGACCTGCGCGAGGCCCACCATGGTGTTGCGCAGCACCGGCAGCAGCGCGTAGACCACCAGCGCCACCACCGCCATCTTGAACCCGACCCCCACCAGGATCGCCAGGAGCACCAGGACGCCGATGGACGGGATGGCCTGTCCGCCGTTGGCCACGGCCAGCACGGGGGTGGCCAGCCAGCGAGCGCGCCGCCGGCTCAACAGCACGCCGAGCGGCACCGCGATCACGATCACCAGGACGGTGGAGACGGTGACCAGCTGAACGTGCTCCAGCGTCCGGGCGATGATCTGGTCGGTGACGAGCAGGCGCTGCTCGATGGAGTCCAGGGACGCGGTCTGCAGATAGCGGAGCATCCCCACGACGAGGGCGACGGCGACGACCGGAAGGACCCAGCTGGATGTCTGGGCCGGGATCTTGACTTCCGCAACACCGGCGCCCTCCCGCTGACTCATCGCGGCTTTCCTTCGGCCCGCGAGGCTGCCGCGAGTAGCTCAGGCAGCGTCGAGGATCGCTCGGGGTGGTCGGCGTCCGCGGCGATGACGACCCGGTGGATTCCGCTGGTCAACATCCGGTCGAGCGCGGCGTAGATGGTGACGTCGGGGTTCATCCGCAGCGCGTCTGATGTTGCGGAGTCGCTCGCGGATCCGGTGGTGGCGCCGGGGACGTCGGCGAGCCGCAGGAGGCTGAGCCGGCGGATGGCGGCGCCGGTTCCGATGAAGTCGCGCACGTAGTCGTCCGCCGGGTTGGTCAAGATCTCCAAGGGGGTGGCGTACTGCGCGAGGTGCGAACCCGACGTGAAGATCGCGATACGGTCACCGAGCTTGAGCGCTTCGTCGACGTCGTGGGTGACGAACACGATGGTCTTGCGAATGCGCTTCTGCAGGTTGAGAAACTCATCCTGCAACCGGTCGCGGGTGATGGGGTCGATGGCCCCGAACGGCTCGTCCATGACCATCACCGGAGGGTCCGCGGCGAGGGCGCGGGCGACGCCGACCCGTTGCTGCTGGCCTCCGGAGAGCTGCTTGGGGTAACGGTCCCGGTAGCTTCCCGGGTCCAGGCCGACCAGCTCCAACAGCTCGTCGACCCGTGGATTCGTCCTGGCCTTGTCCCAGCCAAGCAACTTGGGTACCAACCCGACATTCTGGGCCACCGTCATGTGCGGGATGAGGCCGACCTGCTGGATGACGTAGCCGATCTTGCGGCGCAGTTCGTCGGGGTCGGTGTTGGTGACGTCGCGGCCGTCGATCCAGATCCGGCCGTACGTCGGCTCCACCAGCCGGTTGATCATGCGCAGCGTCGTGGTCTTGCCACAGCCCGATGGCCCCACGAAGACGACGAACTCACCGCGCCGGATCTCCAGGTCCAGCGGTGCGACCGCGTCGTCCGGCTGACCGTGGTATCGCTTGCCCAGGCCTTCGAGCCGGATCATGACGTCGCCGGCCGATCCCGCCTCGTCGACGACGGTGTCAGCCACGGAGACCCCGTGGTGTCGTCAGTTTGCCGACGATGAGGAACGCCACGTCGAGCACCAGCGCGACCAGGACCACCCCCACGACACCGCTGAGTGCCTCGTTGAGGGCGTTGGCACCGCCGATGCGGGCCAGTCCTCGGAAGATGAGCTCCCCCAGTCCCGGACCGCGAACTGCCGCACCGATGGCGGCGATCGCGACCAACATGATCGTGGCGACGCGAATCCCGTTGAGGATGACCGGCCAGGCCAAGGGGAGCCGAACCAGCCGTAATCGTTCCCGCGAGCTCATCCCCATACCGCGCGCGGCATCCACGACGGCCGGGTCGACGCCTTCCAACCCGGTCACGGTGTTGCGGAGGATGGGAAACACCGCGTACATGGTCAACGCGACGATCGCCGGGGCCACCCCGAGCCCGAGGATCGGGATGAGCAGGCCGAACAGGGCGAAGGACGGGAGCGTGAGCAGGGTGCCGGTGAAGCTCAGCAGCGCACGCCGCAGCCGAGGAAATCGTTCTGTGCCGAGGCCGAGGCCGACTCCGATCGCCGTAGCGATCGCGACGCTGAGCAGCACAAGCTGCACGTGCGCCACCGTGAGCAGGGTGATCCGGTCTGCGTTGCGCTGCATGTACTCCAGGAGTGACATCGATTCTCCCCAATCACGGTGCGGCTCAGTTGCGGTGCGGCTCAGTTGCGGTGCGGCTCAGTTGCGGTGTGTCGCCAGCCCGGCCGCGAACGTGTCACCGACGAACCCGTCGATGAGCTCGACCAGCTGCTGGAAAACCGGGTCGTCGTCGGCCATCCACTCGGTGTGGCCGCGCCCCGCGAGCAGCTCGAGCCGCTTCGGTTCGCCGGCCGCCTCGTAGAGATGCTGAGCCTCCTCCGCGCGGTGCAGTTGGTTCTCCGCGCCATGGACCACGAGCAGTGGACGCGGCGAGATCCGGTCGACCACGTCCCCGGGGGAGAACCGCAGCAGGTAATCCGCCGATTCCAGGGTGACGCCAGAGCCGAATCCCGGGGCCTTGTACAGCTCGTCGTCAACGTACCGGTCGGTGCGGCTGTCCAGGTCGAGTCGCACGATGTCCCACGGCGAGGTGATCTCCGAACGCCCGGTCGCCGCGCGGAGACCGCGATCCGCCGCGATCCGCTTCACCAGTTGGTCCCACGACCCCTGATCGTGCATGTTGCGGGTGGAGCGATAGCCGTCGGCAATTCCGTTGCAAGCGACGACTGCGCGCACGCGTGGGTCCTGCGCCGCCTCGGCCACCACGACCCCGCCACCCAGGCCCCACCCGAGCAGGGCGATGCGGGCGGCGTCGAGGTCGGGGTGGGCGCTCGCCCGGTCCACCGCCGCGCGCGCGTCCTCGGCCCATTCCTGCGGTACGAGGCGGCCGCGTTCACCCTCGCTCATGCCGAAGCCGCGGTAGTCGAAGGCGATCACCGCGTACCCACGCTGGGTGAGGGCGCGGGCGAAGCGTTCCGGGTGGATGACCTTCAGGCCCTGGTAGCCGCTGCAGGGAATGATCACCGGGTAGGGCATCCCGGCACCGCCGTCGTCGGGCAGGTGCAGGTCGGCGTCCAGTCGGTAGCCGCTGCTGAAGAAGGCGAGTGGCGTGGTGCGCATGTGCGGTCTCCTTGGGGTGGCGATAGGGCCGAGCCGGCGGGGCGGCGGGTCAGGGTAGAGCGGTGGTCATCGGCGTGCCGGCGATGGCGGCGGTCAGGTGCGTGGCCGCGGCGGCGACCTGCCGTCCGGTCGCACTCAGTGTCCGGCTCAGCCGAAACGATGGTGCCGAGACGTTCAACGCCGCGACGATTCGTCCGCGGAAGTCCCGGATCGGTGCCGCCACGGCCACCAGATCTGCGTCGAACTCACCGACGACGGCGGCGAACCCTGGCCTGCGTCCCTGCCGGAGCCGAACCACGAACTCGTCGATGTCCTGGGGGGCGTTCGGCCCCGCGGGCGGGAAGGTCACACCGTCGAGGAGGACGTGGACGGCCTCGTCGGTGTGGTCGAAGAGCAGCGCCCGGCCCGAGGAGGTGCAGTGGACCGGCGAGGTGCGCCCGACCCAACCGACCGCTTCGATGAGCTGCTGCGAGCCCTCGGACAGGATCGTCAACACCTCCCGTCCGTGCAGCACGCTCAGGTGGACCCGCTCGTTCGCGAGGTCGGCGAGCCGGCGCATCACCGGCGGAGCCAGCAGCAACAACCGCTGATCCCCGGCGCGCGCGGCCAGGGTAAACAGCCGCCACCCCACATGATGGCGACCGTCCGGCGTTCGCTCGACCAGGCCCAACTCGACCAGGGGTCCGAGCTGGCGTGATACGGCGGACTTGTCCCGGTGCAGGACGCGCGCGAGTTCGGCGACCGTCAAACCATGGCGGTCCCGCGCATCAGCGTCGCTCAGCGCCTCCAGCGCGACCAGCAGCCTGGCCGCTGCCGTGCGCTCGGTCTCCGCCATGGTGCGAGCGTGAGTGGAAGCGCAGGAGAACGCAACCGCCTGTTGCATTCACTGCACCGTTTCCTCGGGGTGGTGGGATGCCCGCGCGCTAAGCTAAGGTCAGGCAACCCTTACTAAACGACACGAGCGAGGTCGAGCATGAACCGGAACAGACGAGCGGCAGTGAGCGCAGCGGTGGCAACCGTGGTGATCCTCGCCGCGTCGGGGTGCGGCACCTCGGGAGCGTCCACCGACGCGGGCAACCAGACGCTCGTGCTGTACAACGCCCAGCACGAGAACCTCATGACCGCGGTCACCGACGCCTTCACCGCCAAGACCGGCATCAAGGTCGAGATGCGCAACGGCGACGACTCCGAGCTCTCCAACCAGCTCATGCAGGAGGGCTCCGCGTCCCCCGCCGACGTGTTCGTCACCGAGAACTCGCCGGGGATGACCCTGGTGGACAGCAAGGGCCTGTTCGCCGACCTCGACCAGCGCACCCGGGCGCAGACCCCCGCCCAGTACACGGCCACCGACGGCAAGTGGGTGGGCTTCGCGGCCCGCTCCACCGCATTGCCCTACAACACCTCGAAGCTCACGGCCGATCAGGTGCCCAGCTCGCTGATGGACCTGGCGAAACCCGAATGGAAGGGCCGCTTCGGCATCTCCCCGTCCGGCGCGGACTTCCAGGCGATCGTCAGTGCCGTCGTGCAGCTCAAGGGCGCGGACGCGGCGTTGAGCTGGCTGACCGGGCTCAAGCAGAACGCCAAGGTCTACCAAGGCAACTCGACGGTGATGAAGGCGGTGAACTCCGGTGAGATCGAGACCGGGGTGATCTACCACTACTACTGGTACGAGGATCAGGCCGAAGGCGGCGCGAACAGCAAGAACGTCAAGCTCAAGTTCCTGGGCAACCAGGACCCCGGGGCGTTCGTCAGCACCTCCGGTGCCGGTGTGCTGGCCTCGAGCAAACGCCAGGCGCAGGCACAGCAGTTCGTCGCGTTCCTCACCAGCGTCGCCGGGCAGCAGGCCATCGTCGGCAGCGGTACGATGGAATACCCGATCGCCAGCGACGTCGCCGCCAACCCGGCGCTGACCCCACTCAGCCAGCTCGGTGCCCCGCCGGTCGACCCGACCGCGCTCAACGGCCCGCGCGTGGTGGAACTGGTGCGCCAGGCGGGGCTCAGCTGACGTGACCGGCCTGCGAGCACCCGTTCGACACCTCCCGGCGCCGCGCACCGTCCGCGCCGCGCGGCCCGGTGGGCTGGCACTCCGGGTGCTCGCACTGGCCGTCGCCCTGCTGGCGCTTCTGCCGCTGTACTACGTCGTTGGCTACACCGTGGGTGCGGGGTGGGACACGGTGTCCGCCCTGGTCATCAGGGACCGCACCGCCGTGCTGCTGTGGAACACCTCCCGCCTGACGGTGCTCACCGTGGCGTGCTGCGCCGCGCTCGGCGTCGCGACGGCGTGGCTGGTGGAGCGGTCGGCGGTGCCCGGACGGCGACTGTGGAACGTGCTGCTCGTCGCCCCGCTGGCCGTACCCGCGTTCGTCAACAGCTACGCCTGGGTATCGCTCGTCCCGTCCATGCAAGGCCTGGGCGGTGCGCTGCTCATCGTCACGCTGTCGTACTTCCCACTGGTACACCTGCCGGTCGCGGCCGCCCTCCGCGGGCTCGACCCCGGCCTGGAGGAGACCGCGCACGCGCTGGGCCTCGGCGGCTGGCGCACGTTCATCCGGGTGGTGCTGCCCCAGCTGCGACCCGCCCTGCTCGGCGGCTGCCTGCTGGTGGGGCTGCACCTGCTCGCCGAGTTCGGTGCGCTGCAGATGCTGCAGTTCCCCACCTTCACCACGGCGATCTACGACCAGTATCGCTCGTCGTTCAACGGCCCGGCGGCGAACGCGCTGGCCAGCGTGCTCGTCCTCGCCTGCCTGCTGCTGCTGGTCACCGAACTGCGGTTGCGCGGACGGGCCAGCTACGCCCGGGTGGGATCCGGAGCGGCGCGCCACGCCCCCCGCGCGCGGTTGCGGAGCTTGACCGGACCCGCGGTGCTGTTCCTCACCGCCCTGGTTGGCCTGGCACTGGCCGTGCCGCTGGGCAGCCTCGGGCATTGGCTGGTGGTGGGCACCTCGACGGCATTCCCGCTGGCCACCCTGACCTCGACCCTGCTCAGCTCGCTGGGTCTTGGCCTAGTGGCCGCGGTGCTCACCACGATCCTGGCGCTACCCGTGGCGTGGCTGAGCGTCCGCCACCGCAGCCGCTTGTCCACCGTGCTGGAGCGCAGCACCTACTTCAGCAGCGCGCTGCCCGGCATCGTCGTGGCGCTGGCCCTGGTCACCATCAGCATCCGGTTCGTCCGGCCGCTGTACCAGACCGCGCCGGTCCTGGTACTGGCGTACGCCATCCTGTTCCTGCCCAGGGCGATGGTGAACGTGCGCGCCGCCCTCGCCCAGGCACCCCCGCTGCTGGACGAGGTGGCCCGCGGGCTCGGAACGGGCGCCCTCGCCCGGTTCCGGCGGGTCACCCTGCCGCTGATTGCCCCCGGGCTCGGCGCGGGCACGGCGCTGGTGTTCCTGGCCGTGGTCACCGAGCTCACCGCCACCCTGCTGCTCGCGCCCACCGGTACGCGCACGCTGGCCACCCAGTTCTGGAGTTTGACCGCCAGCCTCTCCTACGGCGCGGCGGCTCCCTACGCTGCACTCATGGTCCTGCTCTCCCTGCCCGCGACGTACCTGCTCACCCGGGCCTCCGGCGCGGGCGGTCCGGCGTGACGGCCCTGTCCCTGCGCGGGGTGAGCAAGTCCTACGGCGCCACCCCGGTGCTGCGCGGGATCGACCTCGACGTCGGGGAGGGCGCGCTGGTGGCGGTGCTCGGCGAGTCGGGCTGCGGCAAGACCACCCTGCTGCGGCTCGTCGCGGGCTTCGACGTCCCTGACGCGGGCACCATCGACTTCGGTGACTTGCAGGTGTTCTCCGCAGGACGCTCCGTGCCGGCGCAGCGCCGCCGGGTGGGATACGTGCCGCAGGAGGGTGCGCTGTTCCCGCACCTGGACGTGGCGGCCAACATCGCCTTCGGGCTGCCGCGGGCGCAGCGGCGCAACCGGGTGCGCGTGCACGAGTTGCTCGAGCTGGTGGGCCTGGACGCCACCCAAGCGGGCCGCCTGCCCCATCAGCTCTCGGGCGGCCAGCAGCAGCGGGTGGCGCTGGCCAGAGCGCTGGCACCGAGGCCGTCACTGGTGCTGCTGGACGAACCGTTCTCCTCCCTGGACGCGGCTCTGCGGGCGGAGACCCGCACCGCGGTGGCCGCGGCGCTGCGGGCCGCGCATGCCACCGCGCTGCTGGTCACCCACGACCAGTCGGAGGCCCTGTCGATTGCCGATCAGGTGGCGGTCGTCCGGGGTGGGTGCATCACGCAGCTCGACACGCCCACCGCGGTGTACGACGCGCCGGTCGATGCCGCCACCGCCGGCTTCATCGGCGAGGCCGTACTGCTCCCCGCCCAGGCGCGGGATGTGGTGGCGCACAGCGCGCTCGGCCCGGTGTCCCTGCGGGCGGCCGCGGACGGGCCCGTCCTGGTGCTGCTGCGCCCGGAGCAGATCACGATCGACGCCACCACCACGGCAGGCAGCACCGCGGCCGGCAGCACCGCGGCGCGGGTCACCCACGTCGACTACTACGGCCACGACGCCACCGTCGCGCTCATCGTCCTTCCCGACGGACCCAGGGTGCTGGCCCGCACCACCGCGCGCACCCTGCCCGAGGTGGGCGCCACCGTGGGCCTCACCGTCACCGGGCCCGCCCGGCACTTCAGCGGCGAGGCACTCCCGCGGGGCTGAGCGGACCCCGGCGCTACCCCGCACTCTCAGCGTGTCCACAGCCACAGCCGGGCATCGTGTGCCCGTGCCGCTGACCTCTGCCCTCGCCCACACCGCCACCGTCGCCCTCGGCCCGTCCTTCCTCGACCCGTCGACCCTGCTCGGCACGCTCGGGCTCGCCGGGGTGCTCGGGGCGGTGTTCGCCGAGACCGGACTGCTCGTCGGGTTCTTCCTGCCCGGTGACTCCCTGCTGTTCACCGCGGGCCTGTTCTCCGCCCGCACCGACCCGTTCGCCCCGCTGTGGCTGCTGCTCGTGCTGGTGCCGCTCGCCGCGATCGTCGGCGACCAGGTGGGTTACGCCATCGGCCGCCGGACCGGCCCGGCGATCTTCAACCGTCCCGACTCCCGACTGTTCACGCAGCGCAACGTCGCCCGCGCGCACGAGTTCTTCGACCGGCACGGCCCCCGCACCGTGGTGCTTGCGCGCTTCGTCCCCATCTTGCGTACCTTCGTCCCCGTCGTCGCGGGGGTATCCGGCATGCGATACCGCACGTTCCTGCTGTGGAACGTCCTCGGTGGGATCCTCTGGGGTGCCGGCGTTGTCGTCCTCGGTCACCTGTTGGGCGGGGTAGCATTGGTGCGCGACAACGCCGAGGTGATCCTCGTGCTCATCGTCGTCGTCTCCTTGATCCCCGTCGCCGCCGAGGTGCTGCGCGCCCACCGCCGGCCTGCCCTCTCCGTCACCACCACCCAGGAGCATTCCCTATGAGCGACCTCTCCTACCTGCAGTCGGTCACGATCGGGCTGCTGCAGGGTGTGACCGAGCTGTTCCCCGTCTCCAGCCTGGGCCACTCCGTGTTGGTGCCGGCCTGGATCGGCGGCTCGTGGGCGACCCTGGTGACACAGGGGGATGCGGCCAACTCCGGGGCATCGCCCTACCTGGCGTTCATCGTGGCCTTGCACGTGGCCACGGCCGTGGCGTTGCTGGTGTTCTACCGCACAGACTGGGTGCGGATCATCGGAGGCTTCTTCACCGTGGTGCGCACGCGGCGGGTCGAGACGTCCACCCAGCGGCTGGCGATGCTCATCGTGGCCGCTACCATCCCCGTGGGCATCACCGGCCTGCTGTTCGAGCACTCACTGCGCACCCTGTTCGCGAAGCCGCTCGCCGCCGCGGTGTTCCTCACCATCAACGGCCTGATCCTGCTGGGCGGGGAGGTGCTGCGCCGCCGGGTGGTGACGCCACCCGAACTCGCCGACGCGCCGGAGGTCGGCGCAGCGCGTGGAACGGCCGTCACCACCCGTGCCCACCGCCGGCTCGACACGCTGGAGTACCGCGAGGCCGCCCTCATCGGGCTCTTCCAGACCCTGGCCCTGCTCGCCGGCATCAGCCGCTCCGGTGTCACCATGGTGGGCGGGCTAGTGCGCGGGCTCGACCACGAGGACGCAGCCAAGTTCAGCTTCCTGCTGGCCACCCCGGTGATCCTCGCCGCCGGGCTGCTCAAGCTGCCATCGCTGGCGGGACCTGCGGGCAACGGAATTCAGGGCCAGGTGCTGGTGGGCGCCCTGGTCGCCGGCGTGGCCGCCTACGGGTCACTGCGCTTTCTCACCCGCTACTTCGCCACCCGCACATTGCTCCCCTTCGCGGTGTACTCGCTGGTCGCCGGCCTGGTGTCGGTGGTGCACTTCGCCTGAGTGGCGGCCACGCGCCGGGTTAGCCTTGCGCAATGGCTGATGCAGATATCAACTTCTACTTCGACCCGGTGTGCCCGTTCGCCTGGATGACGAGCAAGTGGGTGCGCAAGGTCCAGGCGC
>JAABUV010003243.1_pt1 | contig 20931 bp, 28 predicted proteins | sample 5559971 | NCBI WGS metagenome assembly JAABUV01 (sample SAMN10711881, study PRJNA513362) | rock metagenome | isolation source: Antarctica rocks | place: Antarctica: Victoria Land, Knobhead nord | collected 2015-12-19
GGTATGTAATGAGCATACAGCCGCTGCTGGATGCTCTCCACTGAGGCCCTTCAAACCCATGGGAGTGCTGTTAGAGTTTGCCTTGAAAGCATGTGCTGTCAAGTTCAGGTTGGTGTCCCCAGGAGATTGCTTTTGTATACAGAACATCTGCCCTCCTCTTTCCTGTTCATTTTGAGTACTTTGCACCGTTCACACTGCCATGGCGACGGTCTAAGGAGGCTGGTGATGCGCCTGCATCAGGGAAGTGCTCGAAACTATTGTGGCACGGGTTGCTACAGCACCTTCACCGTGTGAAGACGCATGCCATGCTTGCCTGATCAAATGGCTGGCGTTACTGCAAGGCAACACAGGTCAGTGCAAGTCGAAGCATGCGTGTGATGGTGGACCGCAGCTGCCAGTCACCTACAAGGGACACTTTGGTCAAACAAAACAGCAAACACCACTGCATCACCAGGAAATTCCAATGGAACTGTCTCTCTGGCTAAGGGTTGGTGAACAGGCAGATGGCCGCATCAGCGCCCGCGGTGAAGATCCAGGGCTGTGTGGGGTGGAAGGCGCAGTCCAGCACGCCCTCAAAGTCCACGACCTCATGGCCGCGCAGGATCTTCACCGGCACAATCAGCGGGTTGGACAGCAGGTCCTGCGCGGCAGACACAAACAGCACTGTTGACATGCACGTGAGCATGCGTATATGACAACATGCTCAACATCAGCACATGCATGCACTCCGTGTGAAAGGGTGGAGGTATACAGTGGGCAGCACTGCAACGCTGGATGTAAATCGCGCAGACCATTTCGCCCAAACCAGACATCATTTTGGGGTTGGTGCACAATTTGCTGATGGCATGTGCATGCTCCATGTCCAAAACAAGCTTTGCCCATGAGTCACCCTTTCCGGGTCCACATGAACGTGCTACACTACATGCCAGGCCGCCCAGGATGTGATAGGCAAGCAAGTCATGGGCGGCACACCTGGTACACCATGCCGTGGAACACATGCACGGCACCGTCATCCGACGCGGATGCAAACAGCGGGTAGCTGCGGTGCACTGCCACCGAGCGCAGCGCACGCGCGTGGTAGCGCAGCGCGCGGTATGGCTTGTCAGACAGGTCCAGGTCAAACCAGGCGAGCCGCTTGTCCTGCGCGCGGTCCGTGATCTCCAGCATCAGGTGGCTCTCACTAACAACAGCTCATGCCGCTTCTTTGCCATGTCCGCTGTTTACAGTTACGGCTCGCCCACAGTCGCCTGTCAAGAACGTCATGAACGGCCTGATCCAAGCATTGTCAGCAACCGTGTCAACCAACACCAAGCAGCTCACAGCAGGTGCCCTGGTGGATGCTCGTGCGGGGCAGAAGAAGCGCGCGCGCCTCGCTGCCAACGATGACGTGGTCGCCACTGGGGTGCACGGCAAGGCAGGACACGCCGCCGCCAGCGACCAGCTTCTTGGCCAGCGCCTGGCGCGCCAGGTTGTACACGCGCACGTGCGTGCGCGTGGCCACGAAGAAGAACGGCTTGGCCGGGTGGAAGGCCACGCGCACGACGCGCCCGCGGTTCTTGCGGAAGGGGTTCTGGCTTGCGCGCTTGGACAGCTGGTGCACCAGCACAGCCTGCGCGCGGGGCAGCAGGTGCAGCGCGTCAGCATGCATGCGGTGATGCGAGCAGCAGACTGTCATGCATACTGATGGGAACGCGCACGCTTTTCACAAACATCCACTGCTCATTCTGACGCGCATCAGGCAGGCAGGCATGCTGCGCCTCGGCGCGTCATAGACACAGCTGGCAGGCCCTCAGATGAGTGTCTTCTCATCCGTGAGCAAAGGTGTAGCATGCACTCCGCTGTGCGGACTTCTGCACATGCTAGCTACGGCCGTGCCTGCGTGTTCCCCGCCGGCGCCACCGTCGCAAAGTAGTCCCCGCGCCCATGCCAAGCCACATGCGAAATTGCATGGGCATGCAGCAGCTCTGCCCCATCGCCGCCTTCGCGCGCCTGCGCAGCCAGCCACACATGCTAGAGTCATATGTGCAATGCATGCAAGAGCCTGAAACACAGAGCACAAGCAGGGCGGTCAGCATGCAAGCGTGCAACAGGCGGCCTTTTGAATCAGAATTGCAGCTCCCGTGCTCGCTTGCTCGGTCACAGCTCAAACCTGCCATGTGCAGCCTTGCATGAATCACAGCGCAGCTGCGAATCTTGTTGTTTCCCCAGCTTGCCTCGCAAGTGTGGCAAGTCCCGCAGGACGCGCGCCTGCCACTGGCAGATTGCGCCGCCGCCCAGCGCGCGGCCATCCGTCGCTGCTGGCAGGCCAGCCAGCGCAGCAGCGGCTGCGGCCTCCTGCTCCTCCGTTCCAACACCTGTGCACATGTGGCCTGCTGACGAGCTCTGCGCTAGGCTTGGCCGCCCGGCTGCGCCTGCTGCTCAGGCAGGCAAGTGCTGCGCCTGCAGCGCAGGCAGAGGCGGACTGCATCGCACAGCCCAGACCAACGTGCACTGATCAGCAAAAGGTGCGAACGTGCGGCGCGCCTGGCGGCAGCAGCAGGACACTCTTGCCGACGACGGCCGACAGCAGGCGCGCAGCGGGCGCCGGGCACCAGGCGACGCAGACCACGGGCCCGCCCAGCGCCCAGGTGCGCAGGCAGCGCCCGGTGCGCGCCTCCCACAGCCGCAGCGTGCCGTCGTTGCTGCCCGACGCCAGCCACTGGCCGCTGGGGTCCACCGCCAACGACCGCACCTGCGCGTGCTCCAGCGGCGCGGTCGACCCACTGCGCAACCTGTGCTCAAGAGCAGGAGCCCAGGACTTGCCCATGAGGAAGGCACAAGCACGCTGACCCGCCCGGCTGCAAGTACAAGCAGTGTGGAGGCTCGGGACCGCACCGGCGCGGTGTGGCCCAGGAAGCGCAGCGCGAGGATGCTGGGGAAGGGCTGCAGGTCGCGCGGCTTGGGCAGCCGCGGCAGCACGCTCTCCGCGCTGGCCAGGAACGCGCGCTTCTTCTTCGCGCGCGGGCACAGGTACAGGTCCAGGCAGCGCTCAAAGCGCTCCTGGATGAACGCGCCGTACGCGGGCACGCGCCGCAGCGAGTCGTACGCCGTGGGCAGCAGCGGCGGGCGCTCGTCCTCATCCACCTCTGCCACTGCCGCCAGCCGTTCCTCCTGACGCCAGCATGACACGGCTTTAGCAAGGGTAGGAGACCCAGATGGCGCCTGTAGACGCGACGACCCTGCCTAGTGCACCGTTCTGTTCTTCTTCTGTGCGCAGGGACCAGGACGTGGAGGGCATGAGTGCATACACAAAGCACGTACGCATGGCAAGTCAGATAGGCGAGCGGCCGCACCTCGGAGGGCAGGTACTCCTTGGGCGGGTTGTAGGACTCCTCATGCCCAGGCAGCTTGGGCTTTGGCGCTGGAATGTACGACAGCCCTGCACATACGCAGCGGCCATGCAGGTCTGCGTTCCGAACCTGGTTTGCTCGCTCTCGCCACCACCAGCACAGGCTCGGCTGCCACACACCCATTTTATCAGGGTCGCAAGGCAGCTGCCTTGCTTCATTTGTAGCGCTACCACCTGCACGACCTGCAGGGAGCCCACACACCACGTAGCAGCCACCCGTGGCAGATGCCAGACTGACATCGTCCATCGAGCATGCATGCCCGCCAGGCATGCCACTCATGTCCGTGTCAACGCTGCAGCATGCGTGCAAGGCATACATCGGCTCCGGGCACACCGTTGGCAGTTTTCTCAGCGACGAGCCCGTCGTCCGCCCAGAGCAGGTATGCGGGCGGCTCCTCAGGCGGCGCGCCCCTGTCCGCCTTGATCCAGCCCTTGCGCAGCGCACGTACCAACTTCACGATCCTGCACGCGCCCAAAGACCCGTTCATCTTCACGCGCTCCCATGAGGCTAGGGCAGCGCACTGAGTGCAGTGTGCATGCACAGTGCTCCCAAGGGGAACACCCTGCACCAGACAGCGGTCCGGGGCGTGGAGAGCCTGGCGAGGCCAGGGCCGCACTTCTTCTCCTCCCACTTCGAGGGCATGAAGCGGCGCTTGGGCTCCGGGCCCTGGTGCAGCGAGTGGATCTCCGGCTCGCGTGTGAACCAGTCCACCTCTGGCTCGTACGGGTTCACCTGCACCCTCTCACGCAACAGCCTCGCCAGGGCACGGAGCGGCAGCCCTTGCAGCAACGCGCATACAACAGACAACAATTCAGGGACAGGATAGCCGCTGCAAGGCGTGATGGCGCGCCTCGACGTGCGGGAAGCGGCCAGAGCGGATCCGCTGGATGAGCCTTATCTCTTCCTTGCTGAGCACGACCTCCTCGTCGTTGTACGCATCGTAGATGGTGCGCAGCGCTGTGCCGGGCGAGTCCGCGCGAGCCAGCAACTGCTCTAGCCTGTGGGGTGAGCCAGCCAACGTGCATTGGCACCCGCCTGCTTCCACTGTGCCCTCACAAGACAGTCTCTGATCTCCACCACTAGCTTGACTTTGCACTCTGTCCCGCTGACCTCGTTGCCGCATATTTTCTTCCTCGCAGATAAGCAACAGAGGTGCCCTCATTCCGTACGCCCTCCACGCTGGGTGTGCATAGCAGGCCCCGTTAGGCGAACATAGCAGCTGGGTGAGGGAGCACCGGTCGGGGCGCGGGCGACGTGCGAGCGGGCGCCCATCCACGTCGTACCCAACATGCTCCTCAGCTTTGTACCACTCCAGTGGCACCTCGCCCACTGCCAACACAGCCCCGCGGCAGCTTAGGAGAGCCGCGATCTGCTGCATTTCTTTTGCAGCCTCACTGCGCCAGGCAACATGGTGCGCTTGAGGCGCACAAAGTCGACAGCGCCCAGTCGTGCTTCTGGCCGCGACCAGCCAGGTCATAAGCACATCTACTGCACTGCGCCCTGGGCCGGCCACTACAAGACCGCCATGACCATCACAGGCCTTGCCTGTGTTCCGGCTGGGGTGCTCGTCCTCGGACGAGTCGCTGTCCTCGGCGGCGCCCGGCTGCGGCAGGCCGGGCCCCGGCTCGCCGCCGCCTGCTTCCCCGTCGTCCGCGGAGCCGCGCTGCGCGGCCTGCGCGGCGACCAGGTCCACCAGCGCGCGGTCCAGCTCCGCGTCCTCCGAGCGCCCCGCAGCCTCATCCGCGCTGGACACGCCCGCGTCGCTGTCGTCCCCGCTGGCCTCACCCTCGCTGTCCTCGTCCTCACCAGCCTCCCCACCGCTGGCGTCCTCACCGGAGCCGGCCGCTGCACCCCCGTTGGCGCGGGGCCCCGCTGCCGCAGCGGCGGAGGCCAGCCGCACCGCGGCGTCGTCGGCGCCCTCCACGTCGCTGGAAACGCCCAGGTCGCCGTCCAGCAAGCCTAGCTCGGCAGGCTGCTGGGCATACGCGAGCGCAGCAGCGCGGGCGGCGCTGCGCTTGCCCATTTGGGCGCCGCCCGGGCTGCTGGTCTCTCTGCTGCTCCCTTGTCTTAGGCTTACACCAAGACAAGCGTTCAGCAGCGCCTACCGCTTGTATCACTCACTGGACCCTCCGTCCAGGCGCAGCGCACTGGTGGTTTCACCCCTGCAATCCACAAAACGTTCAGCACGCAGGCAGTTGCACCAAAGCCTCGAGCTTGGCTCCTTTCGCTCGCCCGCCTTCCTTTTGTTTCCTTTTCTTTCAGCAGAAGCAAGCTTGCGGCCCGCCCTACCGAATGTACTTTAGGTTTTTTTAAGAGGAGTCTCGACTTGGGAGTAGACTTGGGACTGTAGGAGAGCGGAGCAGCACATCCTCGCTGAGCCTGTATTTTCATGTAACGAGCAGACGCTGCGGTCTGGTTTGCATCCTTTTATGACAGGCGCTGTCAGAGCTGCGACCTGACACGCCGTGCGCTACAGCAAGGAAACGATGAAGCTTCGTACGTTTCGCGTGCTCCACGTTGCCAGCAGATGCTTGTGCAACTGCCCGCGTTCGCAAGCAGCGGGCGCGGCGGAGCTCGTACCTGCTGCCCTCACACAAGCGCAAGCCCTGCGTCCGGTGCGGGAAAAGCTGCTTGTACTTCTTGGTCACTTGCAAGGGCAAGCAGACTCACACAGGCTTCAAGCGTGGCAGTGGCCGCCCTGGAGCGGAGGCAGCGGCGCGTGGAGGTCGCTTGCCACTGCAGAACACCTGCGGGCGTCGGCTGAGTGTACGGGGTGCGCGCAACACCGCCCTCCCACCTCACCTGCTCTGCGGGCACCCCGCCGTACGTGAGTCTCAGCCTGCTGTGCAGAGCTTGGGCAGACATGCGGCGCAGGGGTGCGAACGAGCCTGAGGAGGAGTTCCACAGGGCAGCGGACCGCGCGCTCGAGCACCTGAGCGACAGGTTTGACGCCTTGCTGGACGAGAACGACATAGCTGGCTCAGACCTGGAGTATGGGGTGCGCTAGCAGCCCTCCTCAGTCTCATGCTTGTGGCTTTGCCTGTGTCCAGTACTGACGACGCGTTGCGCCGCAGCAAGGCGTGCTGACGCTGAAGCTCGGCCGTTTGGGCACATACGTGATAAACAAGCAGGCGCCCAACCAGCAGATCTGGATGTCTTCGCCGATTAGGTGAAGCGTCTTTGCAAACACACCCCTATGTGTGCGCTGGTCATGCGACATGCTGCCTGCCGCATGTTGTCTGAGGAAATGGGGCGCTATCCATGCGACCACTGCGTCCAGACCAGTTACTAGGATCAACACATGCGTGTCACTGCCCCTGATATGCATGCCTACAGCAAATGTACTATAAAAGAGGCGTATTTGACTGGGATGATGCGTCGCGCCTGAGCGGGCGCGCCGTGCAGTGGCCCCGTGCGCTACGACCATGAGGACGGACGGTGGGTCTACCACAGGGATGGCCATGACATGCACGAGCGCCTTGCGGCCGAGATCGAGCGCTTGTGTGGCGCCACTGTTGATCTTGAGTAGCTGATGTGAAACACACAGTGTTCCAGGAAGACAATGCATGCACCGATGATTTGTGGCCTTGCCTATGGATGTTGCTGGTCCAAGCGGCCGTTGCAAGTCTTTCAGAGGAGGCTCATGTCACTGCAGAGGCCGCAGGTGTGTCACTGCAAAAGCCGCAGGTGTTGACGTCAACAGCATCGTGCAGCAACAGCACGCGGTTGACTCCGAAATTGATCTGGCCCTTGGCAGCGTACATCGGACGCGGTGCGACCTCGGCCTGTCACAGACTCTGTAAACAGGCTGTTGTCCTCACAAACACTGCTCTCTCCATCCCTCAAAACGCTCCTCTCCTTCCCTCTCAAGATTCCCTCTGAAACAATCCCCTCTCCTGCTCTCAACACACTCCTTCCTATCCTGCGAGCCCACATAAACCAGGCCCCTCACAGCACATGTTTTAGAGCTTGCAAGGGGAGAGGTGACGCGGGCGGGACTGCTTTGATAGCGTGCACGAAGAGCCCGCGTCAGAGCCGGGCAGCGCTACGTCACACGCTGCCCTCAGTGCACTCAGCGCAGAGCGGGCCGTGACAACCGGCACCGTCGCTGCTAGTGCACCAGCGCGGCGGCCGCCGGCTGCTCCAGCTTGGCCAGCGCTGCGTCGAGCGCCTGCCGCAGCGGCTTGAGCACCTGCGTGATGTGCACGCGCTCCAGGCCGTGCGCGGACTCCTGCATGGCGGTCGTGCGGTCGTACTGCTCGCACAGCGCCGTGCGGATGCGCTGCACGCGCTGCTCCCGCGCGGCCGAGGTCAGCGGGAAGGACGCCCAGAAGTGGCGCAGCAGCTCGTTGCAGGTCAGGACCGTGCTGCGCAGCAGCCCCTGCATCTGCGGCACGATCTGCTCCGCTGGCGCGCCCGCGCTCCAGCCGGCGCCCGCGTCCCAGCCGCCGGCGCCACCCCCGCCCCAGTGCTGGCCGTTGATGTCGGCCAGCACCCTGCGCGCGGCGGCGGGGTCCACGGGCGGGTTGCGGAGCCGCGCGCCCTCCAGGGCCTGCAGCGCAGCGGACAGCCGCTGGGGTGCGGGCGCCGACGCGGCAGCGCAGGGCTCGCTGTGAGCGCCTGCGCGCGCGCCGCTGTCAAAGTAACGCCGCGGGTCGCTGATGTGCAGCGCCATGAAGCTCTCAGCCGCGGGCTGCCGCAGGTCGTCCAGCGCGCTCTCGGCGCGCTCCCGCAGGTCCTCCGGGCGCGTCGCGGGCCCGGCCGCGGCAGGGGGCCCGCGCGCCGCCTGCCCTGCGGGCAGGCCCTGCAGTACGACCGCAGCATGGCGGTTGATGTCCTGGAACATGCCCTCGGCACCCTGCGGCATGGCGCGGCTGTCAGGCGCGCGCTCGCGCTTGCGCATGGCGCACACAGGCGCAGGTGGGGTGGCAGCCCGCACCCCGGTCGCCGCGGCTCGGGCCTCGCCCTGCGCGCTGAAGCCATCGTAGCGGTCGGCCGCCAGGTTGACGGTGGGGTCGACGCTGCTCACCATGCGGCGCGCCTCGCGCTGCACCTCCCCGGCGTCCCTGAACTCGGCATACGGGTCCTCCTCGTCGGCGGCGCCTGCGCCTGAGGCCGTCCCGGCGGCACGCGCCTCGCGCTGCCTCGCCTGCACGGACTGGCGGCGCATACACGTGTTGGCTGTAGCGCCCTCGGCAACCGCACTGCTTCGTATCCACACCCAAGCGTACTGGCCACGCACGTGAAAGCGGCACCACCGTCCGTGCCGCTGACCAGATGCCGCGTGCTTTGCACGCGCGCTGGCACAGGGTCGCACCCGCCTGGCCATCTCGTGCTTGATGAACTGCGACCAGAACGTCTTCTCGTCCAGGCTCTGCGGCACCAGCGCTTCGTGGGCGCGGCGCACGTGCGGCCGCTCGGCGAAGATCTGCTGCACCAGCTCTGGCGTCAGCTTCATGGTGACCTGCGCGCGCGGGCGCGCCCGTCGCGGCTGCCTCTGGCACCGGGGTCGGCGCGCGCTGGGCGGCGCGCTGCGCACCGTGTTGCTGCGGCCGTCTTGGCTCCCCTGCATGTGCGCGAGCATCACCGAGCTCAGGCCCGGCCGCTGGCTGGAGCTCTTGCCGCTCTGCAGGCGCTGCTGCAGCTGCGCCTGCCTGCCCCGCCAGAAGTCGACCTCGCTGAGCACGCCGCCCTGCACCAGGTGCTTGAACAGCTGCTGCAGGTCCCTGCGCGAGAGCGTCCGGCCGGTCAGCACCGGCCCGCCCGGGGTAGGGCGCTCCAGACGGACAGGGCGCCGCGCCTGTCCTCCTCCAACAGCTGCTTCTTGACCGCCGCGAGCGGGCCCGACAGCTCGGCGCCGCGCTCCGCCGCGCCGGCCCGCGCTGGGCCGGCAGCCTGCTTGGCGAGCGGCGTGAGCACGTCGACGACCTGGTCGCGGTCCGCCTCGGACTCAAACTCCAGCACGAGCGCGCCCGCCACCAGCGGCACGCGCAGCAGCGGCTTGCCCTTGGCCTTTTGCAGCGCGGCTGCACGCCGCAGCGCACGGGTCGAGTCCCCGGCCGGCTGCTGTGCGAGCGGCTGCGCGCGTGCGGGCGCCGGCACGCGCCTGTCAAGGCGGCCAGAGCCACGTCGACCGCCTGCGCCGCATTGGGGTTGTCCGGCCGCCACGCCAGGCACTCGGGGGACAGAGACAGCACGCCCTCCACCCGCTCCTTGCGCACTGTCAGCCGCGCGCGCTTTGTGAGCAGCACCGCGGCCATACCAGCAGCCCCTGCGGGCCTGAGTGAACGTGTAAACTGTCCCCAACTCTCCCCGCTCGCTGGCTACAGTCCTCAAGCTGAGCTGGGCCTTCAACTGCTTTGAGCTTGATGGATCAAGCTCATGGCCTCAAGCTCATGGCCTCTGAAACGTAGAAGCTGTGCTATACATGTCTAAGCAAAAGGATGCTGCGCAGAAAGGATCAAGTTCATACTTGTGTGTAGACTCCGCAGTTGTCGTCAACGTTCACCGCATCCCACCACCATCAATGCAGTGACTTGCTAGCCATCTCATCACGGCTGTTTTTGTCTACTAATGTAGTAGATCTCAACCGTCTACTCAAGTAGTAGACTGCACCGATGCGTCCTTGGAAAAGTGCCCAAACGTGAACAAGCGCACAAGGCCAAGTTGTGCGCACCTCTCAGAGAGCCATTCTATGATGCACACTGGCAGTCAAGACAGTACTCAAGCACCCAGGTGCCTCAGCAGGTTGCCAGCCGCCCCGAGGCAGCGGCACAGGAGCATGCCAGGTCGGCGCGAGCCGTGCATAGTGAACTGTGCACACGGGTCCCCCTTTTCTGGAGTGTTCGAAGGGGCTGGTGGACCCCGCACTATAGTGTGCAGCAGTGCCCGCACATGGTGGCACAGACTGCCATCCGCGCCTGCGACCTTGGACGAGCTCCTCATTCTGCTGGTGTTGTTCTTGAGCCTGCACATCTCAAGGTGATGCAGTGCTGCACAGGCTATGGCACGAGCGCGCTCTGCAGACAGTGCTTTTACAGCGCTCAGTAGGTCGACACACACTGCTTGTGCAGGCAATGATGAGGAGAACATGGGCGTGCGTGATGATATATGGACCAGGAGCAGCCAGTAAGGCATTGCAGTGGTGTTGTTAAGACTGAGATGAAGAGCGACGCTTAGCACAAGGCAGAGGCTAGCTGGTAACCAAGCGCGTCGCGTTTGGCGGCGAGCGGGGTCAGCAGCCAGAGCAGCAGCAGTGCAAGCTGTTAACGAGGACTAGGGCTAGTTCTTCTGCTCAAGTCACAGGACACAACTGCAGCACTGTTCTGCTGTGGACCCCGCGCGCTCCGCGAGCAGTGCCGCACGGCGCTGACGAGCAAGGCGCTGGGTGCCACTGCAGGTATGGCTGAGGCGCAGCCCGAACGTGACGCCGAGACTGCGCGCCCGCACTGCGTGCAGCTGTCGCCGTGCGGGCAGAGCCGTGCCACTGACAGTCGTGCCGGGCGTGCCTGCCGCAGGCGCGCCCTGTGCCGCGGCAGTTGAAGCTCTTGCGCGTGCCGTGCGCCCCGCGCGCTGCGCCAGCGGTGCTGCTGGCGCCGGCGGCAAGGGTATGGGTGCTCTTGCAGGTATGGCGGAGGCGCAGCCCACACGCGATGCCCAGACTGCGCGCCCGCACCACGTGCAGCTGTTGCCGCGCGGACTGAGCCGCGCCACTGACGGTCGCGTCGGGCGTGCCTGCCGCAGGCGCGCCTGGTGCTGCGCCAGTCGAAGCTCTTGCGCATGCCCTGCACCCCGCGCGCTGCGCCAGCGGTGCTGCACGGCGCTGGCGAGCAAGGCGCTGGTGCTACTGGGTAGCTCTCACAGGATGCTCGCCGCGCGCGAAGGCCGCACGCCCTGAGCCGGATGCACACGAGGCACGGGACGAGGCTGAGGCGGCGCCGCCGCACAAGAAGGCGCACTGCGCCCGGCGCCGGCAGCGGGCAGCGGCGCGCCCGCGCGCGCCGCGGGCGCCGGGGGCGCCAGTGCGCCCGCGTGGCGCGCGGCGGCGCCAACGCCGGCCGGCGGCGCAGCGGTTTGCCCTGACGGACTCTGCGTGCTCTTGGCGCCCAGCAAGGGCGCGTGCGGGCTGCCAAGGCGTCGTACGCCTCTGCCGCCGCCCGGTGCAGGGCTGCCAGCGCGTGGGGCGCGAGCAGCTTACGCAGCAAGGACAGGCAGGCGCCCAGTTTAGACGCACATGCGCCTGCTGCGCCCCCAGAGCCACCGCAGGGGCCCGGTGCAGGCGGGCCTTAGCCCGCGCCCACAGCGCAATTGCCTCCTGCAGCAGAGCCCGGTGCAGGCCTTGCGCGAGCCGGCGCCGCGGCTGCTGCCAGTGCTACCCGGTGCAGGCGCAGGCGTGCCCGGATGGCGGCCTGCAGTTGCCCCTCATCCACTTGGTCGCCGCAGACGGCGTAGCCGCGTGTTTCGGCATCCACTGCTGTGCCGGTCTCCACTGCGGGCGCCGCCGGCACTGCGCCGTGCGCCGGAAAACTGGCCGGCATGTCGCAAGAGGCGCCGGCGGCGGCCAGCAGCGCGCCCGCGCGCGCCGTGCGTGCCGGGGCGCCTGCGCGGCGTCCAGCGACGCCCGCAGTGGACACCAGCACAGCAGTGGATGCTGAAACATGCGGCCACTCCGTCTGCGGCGACCAGGTGGAGCAGCCACGGCAGCCGAAGATGCTTGCGCGTGCCGTGCGCCATGCGCGCTCTGCCAGCGGTATTGCAAGTGCACTGACGACAAGTACGCTGGGTGCCATGCAGGCGCGGCAGAGGCGCAGCGGGGCAGCGCGGCGGCGGGCATGCTGGCAAGCTTTCATGCATGTGCCGCAGTGTCGCGCTGAAGACATGGTGAGCAGCTCAGGAAGGGCACAAGCAGCTCCAAGGTCGTTGAGGAACGCTCTGCCATCATGCCGCTTCACCATCATGCCGCAGCATTGCCTGCATGCTGCTTCTGGGGCAATGACTTGCAGTGAGGCGCATACATGGCGCTGGCCTTCCACGGACGAGATGTGTGAGAGACAGACAGCTGCTTGGTATGGTGTGCATTGCAGGCTCAGCCTGCCTGGTTGCAACATGAACTGCATCTGCCAGCATGTACGCTGTTGCGCAGATATGGCAGCCCACCCGCATGCGACTGTGCATACAGCCTCAACCTGTCTCAGCCTGGAGAAGTCCGTGTCTCCCCACCAGACTTTGCACACCACCTCTAGACACACACCTCATGCTATGCCAGGCGTTCTGGCTGGTGTGCTGCGCCCGTGCAGCCTTCATGCGCTCCAGCGTCCCAACGGCCGCCCGTTGCACCAATGCAGCGACGTGTTGCAGTGCTGTGCATGCGTGGCGCTGAGCCTCGAGCCCAAGCGTGTCAGGGGCTGACAGGTGCCTCAACAAGAGGCGTGTTGGAGACTCAGCCAGCCTGATTGCAGCACGAGCTGCATCTGTCAGCATGTGGGCTGATGCGCAGCCATGGCAGCCCACCCGCATGCGTCTTTGCACACAGCGTCAATCTCGTCTCAGCCTGGACAACTCCATATTCCAATGCCAGACTTTGCACACCACCTCTGGACACACACCTCATGCTGTGCCAGGCGTTCCGGCTGCTGGACTGTGCCCATGCAGCCTTCATGCGCTCAGCGTCCCAATGGACGCCTGTTGCAGCAATGCAGCGACATGTTGCAGTGCCATGCATGCGTGGCGCTTAGCCTCAGTGCGCCGGCATCACCGCGGCAGAGAGCACGGGGCACACTTCACATGCAAGCATATTTGAGTCCCGTGCGCAGGCCAAGCCTGCTGCTGGCACGCCTGACACAGACGCCAGTGGCATGACCATGTCCGCACGTGCGGCAACAGCTACACGCCGTCTTGGCAGGACAGCCTTAACATTGCGCTGGCTGTGCCTTTGCGCGCCCTCGTATCACACAGCGTCCTTGACATAAGTGCCTGCGCAACAGTAGCAGACAAACACCTCGTGAACTGCGGCGCAGGGCACACCGCTGCAGGCATGCCATAGTGCACTGCCGGTAGCGCATCGGACATCCGCGCGGCAATGGCTAACCACAATCCTGGCGCGCACTCTTGGCGTTGCACACCGGCCGGGCGCGGCGCATCCCATGGGGGCGCAGGCGGGGCGGATGGAGGCGCGCTTCCAGGCTGCAGACCTCCGTCTTGTGACCGGCCAGGCGCGCGGCAGGCGTGAGCGCGCGCAGGTCGGTCGGCAGGATGCGCTGGTCCTGCTTGCCGGTCGCCAGCGTGTGGCCACCCGAGGCCAGCGCGCTCACGCGGCCGCGGTGTAGGCACAGCTCGCGCATCAGCGTCTCCTGCGCCCGGCGCGCCGCCGTCCGCTCAGAGCGCCGCGCTGCAGCGCCTGGTGACGCAGCGCAACCCTCGGTCGGCCGCCAGCGGCCCGGACGGCAGAGCGCGCCGCGCCCGGCCGCGTCCGCCGCGCGCCGCTCAGGGCCGCGGCCGCACAGCACTCCGTCGATGGGGGCTGCACCGCATGCGCGCACTCTACCAGAGCAGACCGGCGGCGCCAGGGGAGCCGGCCAGGGCGCTTGCGCGCGCCGGCACCCAGCGCCATGGCCGCAGTGCACTCCCGCGGGGTGCGGACAGGCGGCGGCGCCGGCGGCGGACCCGCACAGGGCCCTGCGCGGGTCCGTTGACCAGGCGCCGGCGCCGGCGCTGGGCACGCTCCGCATGCACAGCGCATCCCAGGCGCCTCCACAAAGCATGCCGCCGCTGCGGGGTGTGCAGTGCGGTGCGCGGCCGCGTCGTAGATGCGCGCGGCGCCGTTGTTGGGCCCGACCGCCAGGTAGTCGCCGCGCTGCGTCCACGCCACCGTGCACACCGCGCGTCCTTCTGCGCGGTCAGCGACCCCACCTGCGCGCCCGGGCACGGCTACAGGGCGCGCTGGCAAGGTGCGAGCCACGCTGCCAGCCTGCTGGCCCCTTTGGCAGCTGCACACCCCACGCGCCGCACCAGAGCAGGCGCAGCAACCCCCACGCGCCCTCTACCGCAGCAATGCACGCGCTGGGCGCATGAGCACAGCCTGACCACGAGCGCGGACGCCGGGCCACGCGGCGCCCACGGCCTCGAGCGCCGCCTGCATAGCACTCAGCGCCTGTGCTGTCAGCGCCTTTGCAGCTCCGGCAGCAGAGCGCGCGGGGTGCACAGCGCCCAACACGACCGCTAAGTGGCGTGCAAAGCACCCAACGCCCTTGCCATCAGCTTCCAGGCAAGCACCACTGGTACAGCTCGCGGGCTCCACAGGAGATTCCTGCTGCTATAGCTTCCCATGACTTGGCCGAGCGAGCAGCCCAAGCCTCACTAGTTGCTTGCGCTGCTGCACGCCCCGCTCACCGGCAAACATAATGCGCTTACAAGTCAGCGCAGCTGGTGCCTCACGCCAGGCGTCATTCCTTGCCTCAGTGTCAGCAGCACCGCTGCTGTTGCAAAGGCACAGCTGCGCGCTGCCTTGATTGCTGCTCCTTGTTGGAAGTCGACCACAACAGGGCGATCATGATGAGTTGCACCAGCCGGTGCTCCGCCTCAGGGCCTGCACAAGCAGTGCTTTGTAGTCAGCAAGACAAAGAACGGACGTAGAGAGTACTTACTGTCGCTATGGAGCGCTAGCGCTGTGCCACCGAAGGGACGTGTCGAGAGGACATGACACGCGGTGCTCGTCAAAGGTCGCAGGCGCGGATGGCAGTCTGTGCCACCATGTGCGGGCACTGCTGCACACTGTAGTGTGGGGTGTACCAGCCCCTCCGAACACTCCAGAAAAGGGGGACCCGTGTGCACAGTCCACTGAGCATGGCTCGCGCAGACCTGGCATGCTCCTGTGCCGCTGCCTCGGGGCGGCTGGCGACCTGCTGAGGCACCTGGGTGCTTGAGTACTGTCTTGACAGCCAGTGTGCATCATAGAATGGCTCTCTGAGAGGTGCGCACAACTTGGCCTTGTGCGCTTGTTCACGTTTGGGCACTTTTCCAAGGACGCATCGGTGCAGTCTACTACTTTAGTAGACGGTTGAGATCTACTACTTTAGTAGACAAAAGCTGTCAACATTAACTGTGCTAGCTTAGGTCGTCAGCAGGGTTGCAACAAGACTGGCAAGTTGCCAAGTTGGGGAACATTGGAGAAGCAGGCTGAACGAGAAAGGTGAGACATGGGGGCTGGCAGCACGGAGACCGTGCTGCACAGGTAGAGCTGCTGGGGCAGCCCAACGCGCTGAGCACGGCCAGGATGCTGCGCAGCTAGGGCTCAGCGTGGACGCCTGCGCATGGCGACCCAGTCAGCAGCGACGCTCGCTGCATTCCTCCACTGCACGCGGCTGTCGCGCGCAATCGCAGCGCTGCTGGTGGCCGGCTACCTGACGCAGCTTGTGCTGCCGTCGACGCGGCAGTACCTGGCGCTCGTGCCCGGGCGCTTCATCCCTTGCATCTGGAACGTGATCAGCGCCGGCTTCTTGGAGACGAGCCTGCCCAAGGTGAAGCGCCCGTTGTGCCGCTGCATGATCACGCGTGCGCCGCGCTCACCAACGCTCACCAACCGTTGCGCGTTGGCTTGCAGCTGGTGCTGGGCGTGGCGGGCATCCTGCTGCTCGCCAAGGTCCTGGAGCCAGCTTGGGGCTCCAAGGAGTTCATCAAGTTCATCCTGTTGGTGGACACAGCGGCGGGCGTGGCGACGCTGAGCCTGCTGTACGTGCTGTACGTGTGCGGCGTGGACCCGAAAGGCAACCTCCTGTGCGCTCCCTTCCGGTGTCGTCTGAGGGCCTGTGCCCTCGTTCGGTGGGCAGCTGAGGATTGGGCGTGCAGGTATACGGAGGTCGGGGGCTCTGAAGGTATCATAGCTGGTTGCCTGGTGGCGGTGAAGCAGCTCATGCCCGAGAACGAGGTCACGCTTCTGGGCTTCATCCGTTTCCGCGCAAAGGTGCGAGGGCGCTTGTCAAGTGGTTGTTGGTTGTGCCAATGGCTCACTGGTCACGGCTATCGCGCTGAGCGGCGCGCCCTGTGCGCTTCGCAGTTGCTTCCAAGCCTCTTCGTGGTCTGTGCGGGCCTGACGGGCGTTGTCCTGGGCAGCGCGCTGAGCACTGTACCATTTGTATGCTTCGGCACCTACCTGTCCTGGGTGTACTTGCGCTTCCTGCAGCCCAACCCTGAGCTCAACGTGCGGTGTGTTTCCCCGCTCGCGTGCCGCTCCTTGGCGGACGCTCGTGTCAGGATGGGGTTGTGTCAGGATGCATTGACATGACCGCGGTCGAGGCACAGGGGCGATGCTTTGAACGACGACTTCCGCTTCGCCACATTCTTCCCTGAGGTTTTGCATCCTGCCATTGACAAGCTGGCGGCCGTCCTGGGCAAGCTCATTTGTTTTCAGAGGACATCGCCTGAAGCTGCCGGCAGCTTTGCGCCCGGCGCTTCTGCCCAGCCGCCTGGGCCAGAAAATGCCGATGCCGCCCGACGCAGGTGATAAGCCAACGAGCTCGCCCTCCTGTTGAGCTCTTTCTGCTTGCAGCAGTGGTATGGTGACATGCTCGCTGCGCCAGAGAGCGGGGCGCGCGCGCCCTGGAAGAGAGGCTGGGAGCGAAGAAGGCTGCCGCAGCGCCCTCCGAGCCTTCTGAGCCCAGTGCAAATCGTACTGGAGATGAAGAGGTGGTTGCCAGTGCTGTGTGAAAGACCGAGATTTGGTGGCAGCTTCTGCGGGGATTGAGTGCTCGCCTATCCTGTGCGGGATCCGCCGTTGGCGTTTTGAAGTTCGGGCATGCAAGTACAGACGGAGGCTTGAATGTACGCACTGCATAGCTGCACCCCGCTAACTTCAACGCGTTGTGTAGCAACATGGCGCGAAGCACGACTACTTTGTGCGAGCAAGGACATATGAAGGGTGCGGTGCAGCAAGACTTTACTGCGTCCTTATCAGTGGACTGGACGGGGCTGTGCAAATTTCACGCGGTACATGTAGCTCACAGTGCGACGTCAAGGACCCCAACGCATTTGCGAGTGAAGACACACGTAGGTGAAAACGGTACGAATCTTTTCCTGCAGGGGTGGGGGGCGCCCATGCCCTTAAAAGTCCAATTATAAGGTACACATGCCATAATCGGGAGCCACCCAATGCATGTGCATAGGAGGCGAGCACGCAGATCCCACCCTACCACCTGTCATGGCGCCAGCATGGCAACGCAGCTGCAAGGTACGCCCGCGGCCCCGGACTGACTGTTGCAAGCGCATGGCGCGCCTACCTGAAGCGCGCGACGCCCGAGCCAACGACTCTGGCCGCTGTTGCCACATGGGTGTCTTGGTGGGCGCCTCGAGGCGCACTATGTCGCAACCTGGCCTCCGGCACTGCTTCCACTATCGGACGCCGCCCCGGCGTTGGCATTGCCCTGGGATATAGTCGTGCCGTAAAACGTGTGGAAGCACCAATGGCCCGTGCTGCTCCCGAGCCGGTGGCCGACAAATCTTGGCTAGCCGGCAGGACTTTGGTTGAGCTATGCCTGTGCTCAACTTGCAGCGCCTGCCCGACCCCGTCTCCACATCAGTTCGCAATGAATTTTGTCAGCGCAAACGTCCATGCCAAGTTCTTGACGGCTAGGTATTGGACCTTCAAATCTAGTGGTCTGCAGAGGCGTATGTTATTGTTATTGTCTGCAGAGGCGTATGTTATGCGCTGCACTATGCAGGCAGTGAGATTATGAGACCATTACGTTCCACCCACCTAGCGTGGCAGTGTTGCAATGCGCACTGTTACTTGCACGGGGTTTCCGGTCCTGTCGCCGCAGATTCCACCCGCAAAGGCGCCATGCGAGGCACTTGAGCCGCGTAGCCATCACGCAGCCTTGTGCGCATAGCCGTGCACCTATAAGGACGTTGCTTGTGGCTGATGTCGCTCTCCAAAACATTAGTCGTGTTCTGCTGCATGCATCACGGCATGCTCGGCCGCCCCTGGCTAGAATTTGAGCGGGAACAGTCTGCGTGCTTACAATCGCGTGGAGCCGCTTTGTGGCCACGTGAGGCCACTTGCTGGAATGTTGGTGTAAATCACCGGCAGTGGGGTCGAACCGCATGGGACGTGCTTTTCGAGGCCAGGGGCTTTGTCAACACTGTGACGGATTGGCCCAGCCTTTGGTGAATGGGTGGGTTGAACGTGGGTGATAGATGAGTGCGGTACTCCTCTTTGCATGTGATGGTGATCCATGTGACGGCTTTCCAGTTAACAGCGCTTTGTGGCAGTGCAATGCCTTGAGTCAGCAGACAGAATATAAGAAGGTGCCTGTGGGAGTATAGCCGCCTGTTGTGTCCTGCAGTCTGCGTTTTGCGGGGGCCTCAGCTGTCTTGCTGCAGCTGCTATACCAGAGTTTGCTCTGCCAGGACAGTGTATCCCAGACTGAGGGGCAAACCGACACGCCGCATCTCGAGCAACAGGATAGGCCCTACCAAAGAAACAATAAAGACGGGCGCACGGTGCTGCGCATGCGGTTGCGTAATGGTATACGTGCATCCCAAATGGCAATTTATAATGCTGCGGCCACTGCACTGGGAGAGAGACGGACGGCTGCCTGGGCCTTGCGACCAACAGAGCGCATTACTTGCCATGCTAGTGGGCCCTCCCTCCTTCGTGCCGTGCAAACAACACACTTAACGACGACCTGCATATCGATGTTGTAAGGTCCAAAAGAGAGCAAACTTTAGCATTTTGTGCCGCAATCTGTGCTGAAAACCCCAATTTTGGATTTATATACAGCTCTAAGAGCCACTGGCATGGGTTTCCACGCAACATTACATTTCTCCCTGCGCACCCACGCGACATGGAATAATGTGGCAGCTTTCGCACGACATCCGTTGCATCTGTCCTGTTCTGCTGCATGCAGCACGGTATGTCAGCTGTCCCTGGGAGAGGTGAGCAGTGATAGTCCGTGCGCTCGCCGCACGCGGGGTGGCTTTGCGCGCTGGCATGGAGGGCCCTTTGCTGGGTCACAAACGTCACCGCTGGTAGAGAGTAACGTGCGTGCGTGCGTTTGTAGCCTAGACCAGGTGGTAACCTGTGCAACATGTCTTGGGAGGTTCCAGCCGTCGAGGTGGCCGGCCTACATGTTGCGCAGAGACATGAAACTGGGCCGAGAACCCGACATGGAGTACCACCTCTAATCTCAACACACAGAGGTGCAGGCACACTACAGGGTTTCAGGATGTGCGGCATACCGGCCATCAGGGCTGCTAAAGGAGGAGTCTGCCTGACAGTGAGTCTGTCTGACAGTGTACTCAGTCTCTCTGCCTGACAACTGAATCCAATGAGCCTGGCGAAGTGCCCGGTAGCCAACGGTCACAGCGCTGGTCAGTGTCTGTTGGGTGTTTAGTTGCCTGGTGTCCTGTATGCAAAGAAAAGGTTGGAGGTCGTCGACTTGGGGGACGGTAAACCACGTGCTATGGAGCGTACAGGCGCGGTCAGGCGCTCCTGACCATCGAGTCCCTGTAAAATAGTGTGTGTCCTGAGTATGGGGATGCTGACGGTGCTCAGGGTGAGGCCGCGCTCGCCAAGGCTGCAGCGAGGCGCAAGGCCGATGGACAGGAATGCCAAGGCGTTCCTCATCCTGTCTGTGGGTCCCCAGCATTTGGGAATAGTTAGCCGGGCCGCGTCTGCTGCAGATGCGTGGGCGATGCTGAAGAGTGTGTATGTTGCCTGGAGCACAGCCGGGCAGATGCAGCTCAACCTGGTGGTGAAGGGCCCCGGAGAGTCTCTCATGGAATACCTGACGCATGCGACAGACACGTGCGACCAGCTGCTGGCGGCCGGCTATGACGTCCGCAATGTTGAGGTGGTGTTGTGTGTCTAGCATGGGCTCCCACAGGAGTATGCAATGATCAGGACGGTCCTGGAGCAGGTCCAGGACCTGCGTGTGACTGAGTTGCTGCATAAGCTGTTGCTGGTGGAAGCACGGCTGGTGCATGCAACGGGGAACACGGGGGGCCACATGGAGCGTGCCTTCTTCTCTAGGCGCACAGGCGCTGACAGCGGCGCAGGCAAGCGCTGCCTGAAATCGAAAACAGCCCAGTTCGGAGTGGGCACTTCCGCCATTCGGAGAATGCCTTCTCCAGACTGAAGCGCCCGGGCTTGTTGCAGTACCAGTGTTGAAGGTGAGCAGTCTGCCTGACAGTGTGCTCGCCTGACAGTGTGCTCACACCGAGCCTGGCACGTGTCAGCCACCGCAGGGTATTAGGGTTACATCCTTATAAGTATGGAGCAAACCTGTAAACTAACACTGTTGGATATCCATCGTCTCTCACAACAGGTTATGGGCCCGCTCCTCTAAGAGGAGTGCGTGAGAGAGGTGAACACGTGTCTGGAACACAGAGCGGACACCGCTGCCGTGTTGTACGCACTGACAATGGAACTGAGTATGTGAATGCAGAACTCAAGCAGTTTTTCACAGCGCGGGGCATAATACATCAGACCTCTGTGGCGTACACGCCAGAGCAGAATGGTGCTGCCGAGCGCTTAAACCGCACGCTTCTG
>JAABUV010003244.1_pt1 | contig 20930 bp, 20 predicted proteins | sample 5559971 | NCBI WGS metagenome assembly JAABUV01 (sample SAMN10711881, study PRJNA513362) | rock metagenome | isolation source: Antarctica rocks | place: Antarctica: Victoria Land, Knobhead nord | collected 2015-12-19
CGCGACCCGACCGGCGCCGATCGCGAGCTCCAACGCGGGCCCACCGCTCGCCAGTTGCTCCAGGAATGCGACTGTCGCCTCCGTATCCGTGCGTGGGCTGAGGTCGTCGTAGATCGCGGCAACGTCCTCGCCGAAACTCGTGACCGGGTCATAGTTCTTCATCATCTGATCTCCATCGCCTCACGTCGCCTGATGCACATGAGGTGCGTGCGGACTGATGGAGTCACTCGCTCCTCACCGCGACGGCGCCGCAGCGACCTCCGACATCGACGACAAGCCGCCGCACCTCACGCGCGTCGATACGGACCTCCACGCCCACGACTCCAACTCAACGATTAGTGGCAGGGGAAGCGCGACGCAGCATCCTCCGCCCCGAGAAAGGCAGAGTGCGGGTGGTGCCCTGCGCTCTTCTTTCACTATAAGGCACAGGGGTCATCGGCGGCACAGACACGCCGTCGCTCTCGTCGTCTGTGTGGTAGCGCCCAAAGCGGTTGATGTGCTCGGTCTGGTAGGGGCTCAACGCCACCACCGCCTCCTCGTCCACGGCGTGCCCTTCCCGGGTCAGGTCGTGGAGCACGCGCGTCATGGCGCAGACGTTAGAAAATGATGCAGTTGGCGACCAGGTGGTTGTAGCGGATCGCCTTCCGCTGCGCCGCGCGGTCGTTCTCGGTGATGATGCCCTCGCTGCCGAACATGGCCCACTTGGCGAAACGATTGAAGGCCTCGCTCTTGGTCGTGGCCGCCTGGATCGTCGCGCGCAGGTCCCCGTCACCGAGATACTGCAAGTGGAAGGCCGTTCGGACTACTCGTTCCAGCTCGCGGAAGCTTGTTCTTGCGCGAGTACGTGCCGAGTCGCCGCAGGATGGCCGATGGCATGATCGTGTCTTGATCGAGAGGGCCACGCGCAGCATGTCGGGCAGGTGCGTGGCGATGAGGCCCCAGTCGATGGTGTCCGGGTAGAGGGTGTCGATGTGGTCGTACCGCTCGTCTTTGTCGGGGCGGTAGAGGGTGAGGTGCTGCCAGTTGCGGATGCGCGGCATCCGTCTGTAATCGTCTTTGTCGATGATGTGGATATCTCGCCGTGTAAACGCGCGCGACAGGCTATGCTGCGCGTAAAGAGCGTTAGGACTACCATACCTTAGATTCTCGAGACACTTTTCAAGGTGAGAAATGGATATGCAGCCGCCCGAGTGGCTCAAGCTTTCCGATGAGTTGGCGTGGCCGCTCGTCGGTATGGGCTTGGCGACGTTGCGGCCAGAGCAAGCTGGCTCCCCCGACATGAACGTCATCCCGTACCTGGCGCTCCTCCACTTCGCCCATTGTCTCGAAACGAGCGTGGACGCCAATCATGCCGGCAAACACTCGGTGGCGATCTGCCTCGTCCGGCACTGCATCGAAACGCTCACCCTCGTCGACATCGGTCTCCAGGACGATTCCTACGCGGCGCCCCTCTTGGAGGCGTGGAAGGCGCACAAGAAATCTCATGGCGATTTACGCGCCAGCCTCGAAACGCACATCTGGCCTCGCTACAGCACCGGCTTATGGGACGAGTCATGGGCGGAGTACTTTGGGAACCTCGCCCGAGCGGTCCAGCCCTACGCCCATTACACACACGAACTGCAAGGGTGGCAGCTGGCGATGGTTAGTGGCGATTTTGAAAGAAAAGGAGCGCTTATGCTCATGGGTCTGCACACGTACGACCCGCTCAAGGCGTCGCGGATCACGTTGTTTCACTCCCTCGTCGGCTGGACCCTGGGGCGTCTCCTCGTAGCGCACGGACGAAACATGGATGTCCTTGCTCGAGCGCAACAAATTGGGGCGCTGGGCCACGCGCTCGGGCGCTCGAAGCTGTTGTTCAAGAGGAAGGAGTGGGGTGTGGAGTTGCTACCGGATATGCTCTTTAAGGAAGGGGCCGATTGGCGGGATCCGTAGCGCCCCGGCAAGGCGCTCGTATGACGGAAAGCGTGACGGAGGGATGGTTATGCGCAAGGGCGCCTACTGGTACGCCGTGCGGCCGGCGGATGCCGTCCATCAGCACCCGTTTCTCGTGTTCGATGCCCAAGGACGGCTCGATGACCGTATGGAGAGTTGTGGGCTCCATAGCCCTGTACTATATTGATGATGCGTGAGTGTTTGACCGCCCCCTACTCCACATGCGGCGTATCCTTTCCATCCTGCCACTAACGCACTGCACGGATACTCTCATAAAGCATGGACACCTCTACTCCTAGCCCAAACCTGTCCGCCGCTCTTCCGTCCCCGTGGGACAGCAACACGCCGGTCGGCTTCCCCCCAACGCGGGACACGGTCGGCGCGGGACGCCTGGCCCTGGTAGCGCCGTGAGCCTCGTGGTTCGCACGATGACTGCCGCGGATCTGGAGGCGGCCGACGAAATCGCCGTGGCCGCATACGGAGGCCCGCACCGGCGCAGAGGCGAACTCGCCCGCTATCTATCTCTCCAGCCCGCGGGCTGGATGCCCGCTGTGCGTGACGGGACGCCGGCTGGCCTGGGCGGCGCGATCGTGTACGGCCCGTTTGCCTACATTGGCCTCATGGCCGTCCACCCACTGCAGCAACGCCAGGGTATCGCGCAAGCGATCCTGGAGCGCCTGCTGGCGTGGGTACAGGGGTGTCGTTGGGACGTGCTGAGGTTGAAACCGAAACGCTGCTACGAGGACGCCCTCATAGTCCGTTGGCAGGGACAGCTAGGCCGCGGCAAGAATCTGCGTGAGGTCGTCCCAGGCGCGAGCCAGCCGTGGAGCTTGCGGGATACGGGGGTCGCTGGTCGGCTCACCTAAGCGGTAGAAGCCGTCGCGCAGGTTGCGCATGAAACCGTGGCCGTCGCACACCACCTGCGCGCATCTGATCTGCTGGAAACCACGCATACTCCGCGTGCGCCCTTTGAGGTGTTGGTGATCGCGCTCAATGCCTTGCTGCTCCATCTTGCCCGTGATGTGCTCCGCTTCTGTGTACGACGGCCCGCAGCGCGGGCGGATAGGCCGGCGCTTTGTCCGTCGTGACGCGGTGCGGCCACACGTCGGTCCGCGCGATGGCCTGCGCGAAGAAGGCCGTGGCCGCCGCCGTGTCACGCGTCTCGCTCAGGTAGACATCGATCACCTGGCCGTGTTCGTCGATAGCGCGGTAGGCGTAGACCCAGCGGCCGGCCAAGCGGATGTAGGTCTCATCGATGGCCCAGCGGGCACCAACACGGTGGCGATGCGGGCGCGCCGCGTCCTTATAGAGCGGGGTGAAGCGCTGCACCCAATCGAAGACCGTCGAGGCGTCCACCTGGGCACCCCGTTCGGCCAGCAGCTCCATAATATCGGCATAGGGCAAACGGAAGCGAAGATACCAGCGCACCGCGAGCGCGATGATGTCGTCGGGGAAGCGGTAGCCGCAGAAGGCGGAGGCGGAGCGCGCCGTCTGGCGGTGGCGGCAGGTCGTACAGCGGTGCATCTGGCGCTTGGCACGATCAAATCCAGCCTTGACGAACTGCTCCCCCGCGCACCGCTAAGCAGGTCACCAGAAGTCTGGCATGGTCTGTTGAGCGTGATTCGGGCGTAAAAACGTGCCGAACTTATGGTCATGTGCTTAGCACCGCATGCTGCCCTCTCCTATGAACCTTCTACCATTCTCCAGCCCATAGAATAGCTTATATCAGCAGGCCCCAACGATACCCATGGGAACGCTGCATCGGGCAACACCGGTCGTTTCCCTCCCGGTCTTGAGCGGCCTGCATCACGATTATCGACGAGCAGCCTAACCGCCATCCCACGACGAGGTGACGGATGGCGAGGGGAGCCAGCACAGGGGCGGCGGCCGCTGGGGTGACCAGTGGAGCCGCCGGAGCGTGACGCAGGATGGGCACCGGTAGGACCACGGCCGGGCGCGGACGGGGGAGGGCGTGCACAGCCAAGAGATAGATCGTGGTCATGCCTGTGTTCCCCAGGATCTATGCAACCATCTGAAACGGCTTGGAAGCAGTGGTCGCATTTGTGGGGAAATTGACCCACCGGAGATGAAGTCTCCCACTAACCGTCCAGTGATCGGGCCGAGTGTTATACCCAATGTTCCATGACCTGTGGCAACGACGAGGTTGTCCGCGGCATCGAGTGGCCCGATCACCGGAATCCCATCAGGCGTCATCGGTCTAAAGCCGCACCATCGCTCCGCGGACATCGGCTGCTCTAATCCTGGGAGCCACGAGCGAACGGCGCTGGATATGTCCCGAATTCTGGCCGCATCCAGTGACGTATCCAGGCCCACGAGATCGAGTCCTCCCGTGAACCGTACCTGATCCCGCATCGGCGATACCACAACGTGAGCTTCCGTCAGATTCAGCGGCATACCAGGATGCGTCTGTGTGCGCGGAAACGTTAGACTATATCCTTTGGCTGGCTGAACGGGGAAACCGGGCGAAAGATGGCGGAGCAACTGCGGGGTGAGCACGCCAGCGGCGATCACAAAAGTATTGCCGGCGATGTCGCCATGGTCCGTCACCGCAGCCCGCACGCTTCGCCCCTCTACCCGCAAGGCGCGTACGTTTACCCCTGTCCTGATGCTGACACCATGCTTCTCCGCAAGGCCTGCAATGAACCGGACAAGGCGATATGGGTTGACGCTGCCATCACCAGGGTAGAGGATACCGCCGGCCAGATCCTGTGCCAGCATCGGCTCACGCGCGCGAACGTCGACAGCCGACAACTGGTACCATGGGATGCCACACTGTCCCACTAATTGGGCCTGTTTGAGACCGTCGGCGAGGCCTGCGCCGGTCTGATAGACATACAACCATCCCGTGCGTGCGAAACCAACATCAGTCTCGGGGTACGCTGCAAAGAGTTGCTCGTACATGGCCATGCTCGTCGTGCTTAGGTCGCAAAGCACCCCCGTCGATGCAGTCATCTTGCCGGGGCGGCACGCGCTGACGAACCGCGCCAACCACAACAAATAGGCCGGCTCCAGTCGGAGAGCGATCTTAAGCGCGTCCTCCTTATTGGCCAAGGACTTCAGTCCCATCATGATCGACGCAGGATTAGCCATCGGGACGCTGTAGCTGGGGACGATAAGTCCCGCATTGCCGTAGGACGCCGCCGACCCAACTGTTGCACTCTCGATCACAGTGACCGTCGCGCCCCGCATTGCCAGATCATGGGCAATGAACACGCCGCTCACGCCGCCTCCGATAACGACCACATCACTCATCACGTGTAGCCACTGTTAAGGTATGATCTGCCTCCTCGTATAGGAGTGGCAAGCTGATTAATCGACTCCACATAGTCTCCAGGGAGATTGAATCGAACGTAACGTGTCGAGCGCCATTACTATTCCTCCGGTAGGGTCACGATGAGGCTGCGATATTCGTCGACCCGCGCTTCGTCGCCGGGCCACAGCACAACGGTTGCCTCCCGTTCCTCAATGATAGCTGGCCCGCTAAGATGTGCTCCGGGCTCCAGGTGGTAGCGATCGTAGACAGGACACTGAATGTAACCTGGCTCTGGCTTTGGGAAGTAGACCAGCCGTCTTGCCTTCACGGCAATGGTGGGCTCGGCGTTTGATAGAGGCTCTGGCGCGATCGAGATCCGTGCCTCACCTCCTTCCGCAACGGTCTTCCAATGCACGGCCTCGATCGGCAGCCCATCAATTGTCCGGCCATATCGCTGCCGGTAGCGCGACACAAACATCCCTCGAAGTTGTTGCTGCCAACCGTCCGTGAGACCGTTATCCGGTATCGGCACTTCCAGCTCGTGATACTGTCCGGCATAGCGAAGATCGACCGAGCGACGCACAGAGACTGACGCTGTGGCGACACCTGTTGCCAACACGGCTTGCCGCGCTTCTTTCTCCATGTGTTCATAGAGTTGTGAGATTGGGCCAGTGGCGGCCTTGTCAAGGTCTGTCAAATACGTGCGCGTGTAGGCGAAGGATAGTGGCGCAACAAGCGCGCCTGTCGCCGATGCTACACCGGTGCCAAGCGGGAAGATCAGCGTGCGCACCGCGATCAACCGTGCGACAGCGGCAGCATGAGCTGGAGCAGCGCCGCCTGATATAAACAGCGCGAAATCTCGTGGATCACGATTCCGTTCGAGGATGTGCAGACGCGCTGCCGCCGCCATATTTTCGTTGACGACGCTGTGGATCCCCCATGCTGCCGCGACAAGATCAAGATGCAATGTCTTGGCGATCGAGAACTCAACAGCCCGCGCGGCAGCACCACTGTCTAGTGGCAGCCGACCTCCTAGAAAATAGTCAGGGTTGAGATAACCGAGAATCAGATTGGCGTCGGTGACAGTGGGTTCACTCCCGCCACGACCATAGCACGCCGGTCCAGGATCCGACTCCGCGCTCTGCGGGCCTACCTTAAGCAATCCAAGATTGTTGACCCAGGCGATGCTCCCTCCACCCGCGCCGATCTCGACCAAATTGACAGCCGGTACGACCACCGGCAGACCACTTCCCGGCTTGAAACGATGCATCCTGTCTACTTCGAACATCTGGGTGACTTCGGGTTGTCCACCCTCGATTAGACATAGCTTGGCGGTCGTACCACCCATATCGAGCGCCACGACCTCCGCGTAACCCGCGAGCTGGCTGTAGAAACTCCCTGCCAGCGCGCCAGCGGCCGGCCCCGATTCGAGGAGGCGGATTGGATACTCGGCAGCTATAGCCGCTGAGGTCGTGCCGCCCGATGACAACATCACGTTCAGTTCATTGTCAAAGCCAAGGTCGTGCAACCGGCCGATGAGGTCGTGGAGGTAGTGCCGTACCTTGGGCTTCACATACGCATCGGCAGCAACAGTAGAGGTCCGCTCATACTCGCCTATGAGCGGCGCTACGCGCGACGACAGCGAGATGTCGAGGTCCGGGAAAGCGCCCTTGATCACCTCCGCGGCTAACTCCTCATGGCACGGATTCTTATAAGCGTGAAGAAAGGAAACGGCAATGGCATCTACTCCCGCGGCGACGAGTTCACATGTGGCGGCAATAACTTCGTCGACGTCGAGTGGTTCGATAATTGTCCCATCAGAAGCCATGCGCTCGCCGATCTCAACGCGCCGCTCTCTAGAGATCAGCGGGCTTGGATACGTCGCAAAAAGATCGTAGATATCATAGAGTTGTTCGCTGCCAATCTCCAGCACATCGCGACAACCCCGTGTCGTCAACAGCCCGACAGTCGCGCCACGCCGCTCGATAATCGCATTGGTGACCAACGTTGTGCTGTGTACTGCCAACACGATGTCCGACGTGGCAAGTTGGTATTTTGGGATCAGCTCACGCCAACCCTCCAGGACACCTATCGCCGGTTCCCGCGCGGTTGTCAGGACTTTGTGATAGGCGAGCACCTTTTTGCTTCCCAGTTCATAGAGAACAAAATCCGTGAAGGTTCCACCGATGTCGAAACTCAAGGCGTAGCGCGCCATGGTCCTTACTTCTCCTCACAAGGCACTCCCGTTGCTAGGCGGTTTGACTGCCCCATACTTCAACTGCCACATGTATTGAAATTATGTCGAGTATTTAGGTGCGACTATCTATCACCAAAAGTGGTGGGGACATACGTCACACGGCATCAGGCGCCATTAGAGCTGAGCGAACGTCAGCTTCTAACGCGGCCGGATCGCGATATGCCGGATCGTCGAACCCTGCTCCACCAGGCAGCCGTACGGTCAGCCAATCCTCCTCTCGCTCCAGCACGACGTGACCGGCTTGCACGACCTCATCGGCCAGACGCTCGCCGTTGAGAAGAACGTCGGTCAGCGGTCCATTCTGTCCCCCCGCTAGTCCATCGGGAGCGTGGCGCAAGCGGTCGGGGCGGAAAGAGCAGTGGACGGGTTGTGAGAAACCGGGAAGACGGCTCATGGTAATCTCCTGGCCGAAAGCGCCCCGCCACTGCCCGCCGCCAGCCGAGTTAGGGCGTAGCGCGCGCTGTCTGACCAAGATCGGCGCACGCGATTCGAAAACTTCGATTGATACGTTTCGCGCGCTCGAGGGAAAGCAGTTGCGCCCGATACCATCCCGTCCCCGACTTGCACCTCGTCCCCCTCCTGAGAAGAAATGGGCATTGAAGGTTTGACCCTCGGCACTCTGGCCATACGCATTGAGTGCGAACATGAGCCCGTTTCCCGCCTGGACCCGATCCGGTAATGCCTGAGCTAGGGCACCGAAGAGGAGAGGATGGATATGCCACCCCGTCTTCGTACGGTCGTTGACCGACACCGGGCTGGTGCAGTTAAGGATGCTTCCTTGCGGAGCGATGATTGTGATGGGCCGAAACGTGCCCTCGTTGTTCGGAACGCTCGGAGCCAACAAGCATTTGAGCGGGTAGATAGTGTGCCCTGTCGTATAGGCCAAGGTGCAATTGATACCGCCGTCCATGCGCTGCGCATCACTTCCCGTGTAATCAACGACGATCAGATCGTCGTCCACCTGAATGCGGCACCGCAGACATACGGGCTCATCCGGGCCGTGACCATCTGTCTCGATCTCATTGCAGTAAACACCATTTGGGATCGCCTGGATCGCGTTGCGCATCGCTCGCTCAGCCCGTTCCTGTATGGTCTGCGCCAGCGCCTCGAAGTCGTCCAGCTCATATTCGGCCAGGAATGCTTGGAGTCGCTCCGCACCGAGTGTGTTCGCTGTTACCTGCGCTTCAATGTCCGTTAGCACCATCTCGGGTGTACGGACGTTATTCCGGATAAAGGCGAGCGTAGTCTGGTTTGCGGCCCCAGCCTCATAAAGAGTACAGATTGGAATGAACAACCCCTCTTCATACAGGTCCTGCACCTTCCCTGCCGCGAGGGATCCGCCGACACTGGTGGCATGAGCCATCGTTGTTAGGAACGCCACGACGCGCGCTCGTCGGAACACCGGCGTGACGACGGTAATATCGTCAAGGTGCCCGGCGCAGGCCCATGGATCGTTTGTGATGAAAACGTCGCCATCACGCATAGCTTCGAGGGGATAATGCGTTATCACGGCACGGGTAGCGGTTGACATCACCAGATTAAAGACCGGCATGCTCCGCTGTGCATGTGCGAGCGAATTTCCTCCCGCATCCATGATCTCACAACCGAAGTCATGGGCAGCGCCGATAACCGTAGAGACTGCGGTGCGGAGCACCGTCAACCACATTTCATCCGCGATGCTGATTAGCCGGCTCCACATGATCTCGAGTGAAATTGGATCGAAAGATTCGTCCGCTATCATTGTTCCTCCTGCACGCTCATCCTCAGGCTGCTCCCACTCATTACCGGCCTCGTCTGTCGCGATCCTGATGCGTCCGGAACCACTCACTCTCGTGATCACCGCAGCGCGTCACCGCATCCTCTCTACCTGCATGTCCTCATGTGGGCCCGGCTGTCTGTACGCTCTTGCTCGGGAGTTCGCCTGCGAAATGGCAGGCCACCCAGTGCCCAGGTATCTTCTCTTGCAACGGTGGTTCGACTGCCGCGCACACGTCGCGATTGTGGCCCACCGGACAGCGTGAGCGAAATCGACAGCCGGGTTCTTCCCTGCCCGTGCGAGCGGCAATCTCACCTTTGACCATCATATATGTGCGTCGGCGTTCGCGCGTGGGATCAGGGATTGGTACGGCGGATAATAGCACATTGGTATAGGGGTGGAGTGGTGTACGAAAGAGCGCCTCGCGGCTTCCTAACTCCATCACAGCGCCGAGATATAGGACGGCCAAACGGTCACAGAAATACTCGGCGATGGTTAGGTCATGCACGATGAACAGATAGGTCAGGTTGAGGCGTTCTTGTAGGCTCCGCAGCAAGTTGAGCACTTGCGCCTGGATAGAGACATCTAGGGCCGAGATAGGTTCATCAAGAACCACGAACTCTGGATGCAGCACTAGGGCCCGCGCCAAACCGATGCGCTGGCGCTGGCCACCCGAGAACTCATGCGGCCGCCGCCGCGCCTGCTCAGGGATGATGCCCACTAGTTCTAGCATCTCGCGCACGCGCTCGACCCGCTCGCTCCGGTCACGGACGCCATGGATCACCAACGGCTCGTCCACGATCGCTTCGGCCGACATGCGCGGGTCGAGCGAGGTATACGGGTCCTGAAACACGATCTGCATGCGACGCCGAAGCCGCTGGATCTCGTTTTCGCGCAACTGTCCGAGGTCGATACCGTCAAAGTGGACGTGTCCACCGCTCGGCGTGAGCAGGCGAAGGACACACCGGGCGACCGTTGATTTCCCGCACCCAGACTCGCCAACCAAGCCGAATGTCTCTCCACGGGCCACGTCGAAGGACACATCATCAACCGCAAGCCGCAGGTGCGGCTTGCGGTCAAACATACCCGCGCCGGACATGGTGAATGTTTTATGCAATCCTTGGACCGAGAGTAAGGACTGCTGATAGTTCGCCCGCAGTCCGGCCACTGGCGCTATTACCTCGCTCGTATCGTTCATCCTGGCACCAATGCTTCCTGCGTAGGGCATGCGCCCTCGAAACGATCCCGTGCGAAGTGGCACTCAGCAATGATCGTACGGTCCGGATCGCCCACCGCCGTGGGTAGTGGCGACTGTGTCATGCATACCTCCCGCCCATGGCCGAGCGGGCAGCGTGGTTCGAAAGAACAGCCCGCTGGCAGGGTGGCCAGGTTGGGCGGGGAACCGGGTATCGTCGGCAGCGGGCCGCGCACGAGCTGATCGGGTCGGGGCACCGACTTCAAGAGGGCCTCTGTATATGGATGGGTCGGTCGGGCAAAGATGTCCGCGACACTGGCTTGTTCCACCAGACGGCCTGCGTACATGACGTGCACCACGTCGCAGAACTCGGCCACAATGCCAAGGTTGTGCGTGATCAGGATGACGGCTGTGTGGTGTTCGGTCACGAGCCGGTCAAGCAGGTCAAGCACCTGCGCCTGCGTGACCACGTCAAGGGCTGTGGTGGGTTCATCGGCAATAATCACGTCCGGTTCATTGGCTAAGGCGATCGCAATCATGATGCGTTGCCGCATACCGCCCGAGTATTGGTGCGGATACTCGTTGAGCCGGCGTTCTGGCTGGGATATCTCCACGTCGCGCAGCAGCTCGGTTGTTCGGGCGTACGCGGCGCGACGGCCTAGCCGGCGATGGTGACGGAGAATGCCCTCGGCGATTTGGGCTCCGATTGTCTTGACGGGGTCCAGCGCCGTCATCGGATCCTGGAAAATCAGGGAGATGTTCTTGCCCCGGACCTGCTGCATGCGACGATCATCGCCCAAAGGCAAGAGCTGGCCGTTGAGCCAGACACTTCCCGCGGTCACCCGCCCCGGCGGGTCGATAAGCCCCAGGATGGAGAGCGCGATCGTCGACTTGCCTGAACCCGACTCGCCGACGATGCCCAGTTTCTGTCCACGTCTGACGTCGAAGCTGACGTCGCGCACGGCGGTGACCACGGCGTTGCGTGTCACAAACTCCGTCCGCAAGTTCTCGACCCGTAACACGATATCGTCGGCAGGAGAATTGGTAGCAGATAAAGAGGTGGACAGTAACGAGGTCATGCTCCGTCCTTTCACATTGTGCTCCATCATCTATACCCTTACCCTCACGCTCGCGCCGAGATACGTACACGGGGATCGATGATGCCGTAGAGGAGATCGACGGCGAGGTTGACCAGGACGTAAGCGCACGCGCTGAGCAAAATGAACGTTTGCACCACCGCGTAATCCTGCCGCACAATCGCGTCCGCGACGAGTGCGCCGATTCCCGGCCAGTTGAAGACCTTCTCCACGAGCACGCTGCCACCAAGGAGTTGCGCTAGGATCAACCCGGCAGCGGTTAGCGTGGGCAAGAACGCATTCGGAAGGGCATGGCGAGCAAAAGCTACGAAGCGGCCAATGCCCTTGCTGCGTACGACGACGATGAACGGCTCGCGCGACACCTCTAGGAGATTGGCACGCAGCAGCCGCACCAGGTAGGCGAAAGGAGCTAGCCCCAGTGTGACAGCTGGCAGGATTAGATGTTTGATGGCGTCGAAGAACGTACCGAGGTGACCCGTCAGTAGGGCATCGATCGTGTAGAGACCCGTAATGGTGTGAGGTATTGCATCGTTCACACTTAGCCGTCCCTCCGGCCCTGGCAGCACGCCAAGCGCGCTAGAGAAGAGTAGGAGGACTAGTAACCCAAACCAAAAGGGCGGCATGCTCAGGCCGAAAAAGGCCAGGCCACGTACGGTTCCATCGACCACGGGGCGGCGTCGGTACGTCGATAGCAAGGCCAGGAGCAGAGCGGCGAGGAACGCAAGCAGAAACGCATACAGCCCTAACTCGATGCTGGCCGGCAAACGACTGCCGATCTGCGTCGTGACGGCCTGCCCCGCGCTGTAGGAGAAACCCCAGTCACCGCGCACGAAGCTGGACATATAGGTGAGGTATTGGGCGACGATTGGTTTGTGCAGCCCCATTTGATCCTCAACTGCGGCGAGCGCCTGTGCTGACGCCAGCGGCCCCGCTACCAGACGCGCCGGGTTGCCCGGAAGCAGACGTAGTAGGATAAACGTCACAATGGAGGCGCCGATGATCGTCGCCAGAGAGCCAATCACCTTGGACACAAATTGACGTATCACAGCGTATCCTCACCTCTAGAGTTGTGCATAGTGTCCTCGCGGATCCAGGATGTCTCGCATACGGTCGGCGATCAGGCTGGTCGCCGTGACAGCGAGCAAGAGCCCGAGGCCCGGGAAGACCCCTATCCACCACTGACCCGTCAGAGTGTACTGGAGACCGTCAGTAATCATGGAGCCCCACTCTGGAGTGGGCACCTGTGCACCTAAGCCTACGAACCCAAGCGCTGCCAGGCTGAGAATAGCGTAGCCGAACACTGCGGCCGCCTGGATGAACAGTGTCGCGGTTAGGTGCGGTACGACGTGGCGCAGGACAATGCGTCGGCGGTTAGCGCCCAGCGCATATGCTGCTTCGATGAACGGGAGGGAACGGATACGGAGCGCCTCGCTGCGCAGCAAGCGGGCATAAAAAGGAACTGAGGTCAGTGTGATCCCAATAGCGGCCGTGACGATACCTGGGCCGAGCCCGATCGTCACGGCCATAGCCAGAATTAACGGTGGAAACGCGAGGACGGCGTCCATCACGCGCATGAGCACCACGTCAATCCAGCCACCCACAACCCCAGCCACGATACCGATAAGGCTCCCGAAGACAGCGCCGACGAGAGCAACCACTGCACCCGTCGTCAGCGAGATGCTGGCTCCCGCATTAAAGCGTGCGAAGATGTCGCGCCCGACGCTGTCAGTGCCCATGGGATGCGTCCACGATGGCGACGCCAACGCATTGCCGACATCGAGGCCCAGTGGATTTTGGGTCCACACGAGTGGGCCAAAGGCAGCACAGAGGATCAGCAGTCCCAGCATGAGTGATGCCGCGGCCAGGACGCGGTCCCGCACCACGAACTCGAGGCCGTAGCGTGCTGCGCTCAAGCCGGCGCCAAACCGGCCCCGCGACACAGATGCTCTAGCGGCCGCGACCATCGTCGCCACCCCTTGGCCCCAAGGCTCCACCCCGGTCTAGCTTCTGAGCGTCGCCCGCTGCTGTGAACGCATGCGGGTAGTGCTGTTGAGCGAACTCATTGCTAATGTAGCCCTCCCGAATGTCGGCATGGACTTGCGTAGGATCGCGCAACTCTGGAGGCCCATAGCCGCCACCGCCTCCGGTATGCAGGGCCAGTGTTGTACCAGCAGGTACCTTCATGCGCGTGGCTTTACCGAACGATCTGCTGGTGCCGTCGCTGTGGCGGAGTTCAGCACTATTGGGTCGGCCCTCACACCCACCCTGAAGCCCCCAAGGGGCATTTCTTGTCCGCTCCAGTGCCGCTGTGACCCACGCATCTTCCAGCATATGGAAGTGCATGTCGACACCGAGTCCGCCCTGGTGTTCGCCTGGGCCGCCCGAGTCACTGGACAGTTCGATCTTCTCGATGAGCCAGGGATTCTTCGCCTCCCACACCTCCGCAGGAGAGAAACGGGTCGCGGCCTCCGCGACATGAAGCAGACTGCTGGCCCCATCGCCTCTATGATGTGCCCCTTGGCCGACTGGATGCGGCGAACCATCAGCCCACGGCTCACCCGTTGCGTCACGCACCCCCCACCACACAAGCGAGCAAATGTCTCCACCGCTGCAGGCAGGAACGGCTTGCGGCAAGGCCTTGGATACGGCATTGTAAATGACTTCAATCGCCTGCATTGCGGGCCAGCCATAGAGAAAACACGGCGACGGTGGTAGTGGATGAAACATCGAACCGGGGCGCGTGACGACCTCGATCGGTCGGAACTGCCCCTCGTTAGGGGCCTCGCCGCCACCGGCCAGCATCGTAATAGCGATGCGACTGGCCGAGACGGTCGAGGGGAGCGGACAGTTGATCGGACCCGGATGCGCGTCCGGCGCCGTCGAATAGTCCAAGCGCACCGTCGAGCCGTTCACCTCGAGCACAACCTCGAACGGCACAGGTACGTTGTCCAGCCCGTTATTGTCCATCTCTCCATGGCCCACGTAGCGTCCGTCGGGGATACGTTCAAAGTAGCTCCGCACCACTGCTTCGCCATGGTTGAACATGCGCTCCACCGAATCACGGAATACGTCCCGGCCGTGGCGTTCGACGAGACGGACCAAGCCCGCTGTCGCCGTCCGTACGCCAACAACCTCGGCGTTAATATCCCCCGCGACCATCTTCGGGACACGCGAATTAGCGATGGCCATCCGGTAGATATCGGAAACCAACTCGCCTCGACGATACAGCTTGACGCCGGGAAAGATAGTTCCCTCCTGGAACACGTCAACAGTATCAGTTGAGTAAGGTTCCTTACCACCGATGTCGAGCCAATGTCCCTTAATCGTACTGTAGCCGATCAATTCACCGTCGGATAGGAAAGCAGGCATGACGACCGCAGCATCCTGCGGGTGTGAGCCGGTCCCATACGGAAAGTTATACAGCAGGATGTCACCGGGCTCGAGAGCTTCTTCGCCACCGATGGCCGCGACCGCAGCCTCCACGCAGAAGTTCATCGTACCCATGAACATAGGGAGGCTTGGCGCCTGAGCCAGCAGGCGCATCTGGCGGTCATAGATGGCCACGGCGAAGTCGAGCACTTCGTAGATGATTGGCGAGAAAGCCGTGCGTATCAGTGCACGCTTCATCTGATTGGCCACGGAGTTGAGACCGTGACGGATCACCTCCGTGGTAATCGGATCGGCGTCAACGGCTCTGGTCGACGTGCCTGCGCTAGCCTTATAGACGACAGGATCGTGGCGGATCATAAAGCCTCCTGCATGTCCGTGATGAGTAAAGCACCCATGGGCGCGACAACGGCGCGGAACCCGGCGTCCAGGTACGTCGTCGTCGTGTCTTCGGCGATAATCGCGGGACCGTTTAGACTGCTCTCGTGTTCGAGCGTAGCCCGTTCCACGACCTGGAAAGGCAGTACACGGCCCTCGGTGAAGGAAAACGCCTCGAACGTGCGCTTGACGGTTGACCGTGGCGTGGCTAACGGCACCGCATGCTCCTGCGCACGGCGCGGCAGTGGCGTGCGCAGGGTCGCGCGAATGGCCACGATTTCATCGGCGACATCGTCCATAGCATGTCCAAAAGTCCGCTCGTATTCCTTTGTGAATCGCTCGCGGATGGTCGCTATATCTCCGGTAAGCTGTCCGTCGTCATTCGCATCGACATCAACGGTCAGGCTGTGCTCCTGCCCGGCGTAACGCATGTCGAGGGCGACCTCCCTCCTGTGAGCAGCACGCCCAGGCGTGGAATCGGAGCGTGAGGCCAGGGTAGCGAAGAGATCGGAGAGGATGTGGTTAACATCGACCAGGGTATCCGTCGTGAGCGGCATAATGCGCGTTCGTGCCGACGTCTGAGTTAGGTCGGCGCCCAGAAGTCCCCACGCAGAGAAGTTGCCGGCGTACGGGGGGACAACGACCTGCCGGATCTCCAGTTCTCGTGCCAGGAGTGTGCCAAATAGAGGCCCTGCTCCACCGAACGCCACGAGAGTCGTCCGTCGGGGATCATGTCCCTGCTCGATGGTAACCTCACGTATGGCGTTGGCCATATTGGCATTGACAATCGTCAGGACGCCGCGCGCGACATCTTCGACCGTAAACTGCAGACGCTCGGCCAATGGAGCAAGCACTGCGCGGGCCTTCTCCACGTCCAGTCGCACCCCGCCAGCGAGATCGCCTTCCGCCAGCATACCCAATACACAGGCTGCGTCGGTGACCGTCGGCTCCTGTCCCCCGCGCCCGTATGCTGCGGGGCCCGGCATCGATCCGGCACTGCGGGGACCCACACGCAGCAATCCACCGACGTCGACGTACGCGATGGAGCCACCTCCAGCGCCGATAGAGCGCACGTCCACCCACGGAGTTTGCACAGGCAAGCCAGCTACTCGTCCCTCGTACATGACTTGGGGGCGGCCGCCGACGATGAGACATGTGTCGAAGCTGGTACCTCCGACATCCGCAGCGATGACATCGCCCAAGCCCATCGTGCGCGCCAACTCAGCCGTTCCCTCGGCTCCGGCTACTGGGCCTGAGAGAATCGTCTCGACTGGACGGGTCTTGCCCTCATCAAAGGTAAGAGCTCCACCACCCGAGCGTGTTAACAGCATCTCACCATTGAATGTGGCTTCACGCAAGCGTTTCTCGAGACGGCCGATATAGTGTGTGACTCGTGGACGCACGTACGCGTCGATGACCGTCGTGCAGGTGCGCTCGTACTCGCGGTACTCACCCGAAATCTGATGGGAGAGCGACACCTCGCCCGTGTAGCCGAACCGGCGAAGCGCCTGCTCAGCAGCAAGCTCATGGGCCGGGTTGGCATAGGCATTCATGAACGCCACGGCGACGCAGGCGACATCCTCGTCGAGAAAGACAGCGACAGCCTTCCGGATGTCCTCTGCGTCGAGCGCGGTGTGCACGGTGCCGTCAGCGCGGATACGCTCCGTCACGGGTAGCCGTAGCCGTCGGGGCACCAATGGCGGCGGCTGTTTCCAGAAAAGGTTGTACATCTCGTCGCGGTCGCCACGGCGGATCTCCAGGATGTCGCGGAAACCGCGGGTGGCTAGCAAGCCGATGGTAGCGCCCTTGCGTTCCAGCAGAGCGTTAAGCCCAACAGTCGTCCCATGCAAGAAGAACTCTACGGAGTCAATTTGGCTCTCCGGCACCGCCGCAGACACGGCGTTGATCACACCTTCCTCAGGCGCTGCGGGTGTCGTTGGTTCCTTGGCAACCCGTACTTCACCGGTCGTGTCGTCGTAGAAGATCAGATCCGTGAATGTCCCGCCTACGTCGACACCAAAGCGTGTAGTCATGAGCGCATTACCTTTCTAACTACCCATTGTAGGATGCTGCGGCGTGGTCCCCATCAATTGGTCATCCATGCCCGCATCCGTGCGTTCACCGACGAGCAATTGATGGCGCCCACCCTGGTCCTACGTCCTTACTTGGACCAAGTGCGCAGATCCAGGAGGTGAGAGTAATGGTATCCCTTGACGTTCTTACCAATCACAGCGGTGTATTTGTCGGCGTAGACCTGGATTTTGGGCGAGTCGGCTACCCATAGGCGCGTGATCTGGTCATATAACGACTGGCGCTTAGCTTGGTTGACAGTCCGCCGGGCCATCCCGAGGAGTTTCTCGGCTTGCGGGATGCACACCTCAGTAAGGTTAAAGCTAATCTTGCAGGGTAGGTCGTAGGCCAGGAAGTAGCCGGCGTCAATCACACCTGGTCCGTCATATCGAATGTACGATTGTGCTTTATGCGACTCAATGGCATTGGTATAATCCGATTCCGACAGCCTTTGGATAACGACGTTGATTCCAAGTTCGCGCCAAATCCCTTGCACGATGGTCGCAATCTGCTCCTCAATAGGATTCCCCTCGGGAATGTCCATACTGACCGTGAGAGGCGTAGCGACGCCAGAACTTTTCACCAGGGCCTGGGCTCGCGTCAAATCAAATGGGCGAGGCTGTTCGAGCCGACGATTGAACGCGGGCAAGGCGGGCGGAAAGGGACCGTAGAACAGGCTGCCGTAGCCGTAGGCTACCTTATCGAGGATCTGCTGGTAGGGAACGGCATAGGTTAGTGCCTCGCGCAACTTCACGTTGTTAAACGGAGGACGCGAGTTCGGCAGGCCAATCTGCTCCGAGTCTGTTGTGGTATTGGCAATGATGCGAACATTTTGGTTGCCAGTGAGACTGTGGACGGATTGCTTGCTCATCCCCAGCGTAACGTCCGCGCTGCCTGACCGAGCCTGCAGCAAGAGCGTCGCGTCGGAATTGATGAAGTTGACGATGATCTTAGACGACGCTGGCGCCGTCCCAGAGAAGTGTGGATTAGCGATCAATACCGCTTGGCTGTTGGGTTGATACGACTGTAACAGGAATGGTCCGGAACCGGCTACGTGACTAGCCATCCAGGTATTGATCTTGCCGTGTTGGTAGCCCCCATGGGCCTGGACCACGCTGGGTTCCACAATCGAGCAAGCGCCCTGCGCAAGGTCCTGCAGGAAATTAGCGTCAGGCTGACTGAGTCTAATAACCACAGTGGTTGAGGTGGGCGTCGCAATACCTTGGACTAGAGGCGGCGTGTATATGCCGTCTTCTAGGAAGTACTGGCCGACCAAGCCCAGACCAATGAGGCGATCGAAGGAGTATTTCACCGCCGCCGCATCTTCAGGCTTGCCATCCGGGAATGTTGCGCCTTTGGGCAAATCAAACGTATAGACAAGACCGTTCTTGCTGACGTGGATGCTCTTGGCAAAATACGGGACAATGTGCGATGGATCGATCTGGGTTGTCCCATCGGGGCCGGGCTTGCTTCCGTATTGTGTGAGCCGAACATAGGTATTGTAGAGAATCGCGACATCGCTCAGACCTGCGGCATTGGCAGGGTCAAGCGTCGCGGGAGCTTGGGCAATGTCGACGACTAAAGGCGCGCGTGCGCTGGAATGTGATGGGACTGAACGCGCACTACTAGCAACGGGCCACATGGTGCTCAGGCATGCTGCGATCGTGGCAGCCGGAACGGCTAATTTCCACGAGGCTAAAGGCACTTTAAACATCCTACTGTTTTCCTCCCTAACTCGGCAGAGCCGAAACCAAACTTGTGCGCATTTTGCGATCAATGTCACTCGTAAGCGCCTAATCTGAGACGGCGTTAGGATCGATCCAGCCAACTAACCAGCTTGAACCGCGACGGCATGGATTTGTGTGCGGCAGAGCAACACATAAGCCCCGCCAGGTCGCCCTATCATGACCCAGTGATGGTGTTCGTTGCTTCTCTGTCGAGGGGGCCCCCGCAGTGCAAAAGTAGCATTTGGATACATCTTAGAACCCTGAGCCAACGTGGTGATAGAGGAAGTGGCCGGAAAAACAATGTGTGATTTGTCGCTAACCGACTAACGAGGCCGTGACCAGCCGTAATACGTTGGTAGCGAGAGGATTGTGTGCAGGCCAGTCACTAACCCAAACTGGATCCAGCTTTAATCCTCTTCGCGCCCGGCCCAAATACCACGGGTATGTTCCAGATGCTTGATCATCCATTTCTCGCACTCTGTGGCATCACCTGCAACAACGGCATTGAGGATATGCCTGTGCTCTTGAGCAGAGGCAACCAACTTCCCAGACATAGCCAACCCTGGCAATCCATGAAGCCGTGCATGGTCACGAAGCCTGCTGACAATGGTAACAAGACGCCGGTTACCCTGGGTCTCAAGCAACCGCGTGTGGAAGACGCGATCCGTTTCAAGAAACCCTGCTATGTTCCCTGTTCGGGCGCAGTCTTCTAGGTCTTCGACGTATCGTGATAACTCCTCGATTTGCTCGTCAGTCAGCTTCCTGCATATTTGGACTAGTGCTGGCACCTCCAGCATCAGGCGCAGTTGGAAGATTTCGTCCAGGTCCTGTTCGGTCAGTGTCGGAATCCGGAAACCCCGATTTCGAAGTACTTCAACCAATCCTTCATTTGCAAGATCAAGTAGTGCTTCGCGGACCGGCGTCGCAGAAACGCCCAGTCGTGCTGTGAGGAATGAGACAGGGTGAATGGTGTCGGCTTCTAATTCACCTGTAGAAATGCTAGCTCGGATGGCTGCATGTGCGCGGTCTCTCAGACTGCTGCTCTCAAGCTGCGACAGCCGCATCGTTCCGCTTTGCGTTTGGTTTCGCATTTCTCGGTATGCTCCAATCACACGCTTGGTCTAGCAATAGCGTCCCTCTTTGAACTGAGGTACTTTTGCGGCGTCCAAACTAATCCTGCTCCGAGTTGTTGGTCACAGTGCTAGACGGTCAGGCCCTAATCCAAAGTCGGTGGCGGAGGGGGCTGCCCTGCGGCCCCGTCTACCATCGGCACGGTAATACGTTAAATATAACATATTACCGTGCCGATGGTGATGCGTTAAATATAACATATTGCCGAACGCTTAAACGCCTGTTGTGAGTTATTTAGAGTTATTTGGCCTGTTTCGAGCCTGTTTTGCCCATCGGAAGGGCGTCTTCAGCGCTACAATGCGCGCAGATAAGATGGTACGTCGCACCTCGCATTGGCCTGCCAGGATACGGCGCTGCGCCACCTCGCGGGAGCGCATTCTGACCGTAAATCGGCTTGTTTTCCTTTGTCACCTTGGTTGCGCACGCGCACTAGACGCGCGGCACGCCCCTCGTCAAGGGGGCGGCCTGGTACCATAAGCAGGAGCCGACCTTCAGTGATGCGATCGCGGTCGTCCGCCGCTCCGTGTGGGGGATGCGTCAGGACTCGGAACGCAATTGGGTTTTTGCGCGCGTCAGCCTGCGGTTTTGCTCGCCGGATCGCGCCTACGCCGCCTGCATCACCGTGCACACCTCGCCCCAGCGATCCTGGAATAAGCGGCGCTGTTCGGCCAAGGAGACTGTCTCGTTCAGGTGCTGGCGGGAGCGGAGATGGTCACGCAGTTCGTC
>JAABUV010003245.1_pt1 | contig 20914 bp, 28 predicted proteins | sample 5559971 | NCBI WGS metagenome assembly JAABUV01 (sample SAMN10711881, study PRJNA513362) | rock metagenome | isolation source: Antarctica rocks | place: Antarctica: Victoria Land, Knobhead nord | collected 2015-12-19
GCCTTCCCGCGGCCGCTGCTGGGCAGCATGCTCGTCTTCTCTGGTGCGCGGCTGCCCGCGCTGCCCGCGCGCCTGTCGCTCCCTGCAGCGCCCCTGCGCCAGCCTGTGCTCGTGCGCGGGCGGCACCTGGCGGCGCGCGTGGACCCTCTCGCCCCCGTGCTCGCTGTGTGAGCCGGGGCTTGCCTGATGCTCGCTCCCGCTTGGCGGCCACCGCATGGCAGTGAGCGCGCGTGCCCGGGCGCCAGGCGTGGAGCTGGCGGCCAACTGCCGCGGCGTGACGAGCGAGCGGGGCACGGCGCTCATGCTGCTGACCGCGGGGACGGGCCTGGCGCTGCGCAGCGTGTCGCACGGCTTCCTCGCGGGCGCGCTCACGCCCGCTGTCGCGCGCGATGCCCGTGCCAGGGATGCCAGCCGCGCGAGGTCATGTCGCGCTCGACCAATACACACTGGGCGCTGCATGACGCTGTCTGTCTCGTGGCTCCTGCGATGCCCGGTGTGCAGCTGGGGCAGGGTGCACGGCACAGCCTGGATGCTGTTGCGGGTCGCGGCGCGTCCTGTTCAGACTTGTGGAGTGCCGACGTCAAGGGACGGGGCGTGTGCAGGCCTGGCGGCGGCCGCGCTGCTGGCGATGGCGGACGGCGCGCCGCTGTGGGTCGCGCGCGCCGCGGGGGCGTGCGCCGCCCTGCGCGCGCGCGCGTTCCGCGGCGCGCGCGCCCGCGGGCCGGCCTTCCCGGGGCCCCGCCCTGGGGTCCACCCTGGACCTGGCGCGCTGCACGTCGACCCGCTTGGCGCATGCGCCGCCGGCTACGAGGCGCTGCCGGGCGACGACAACTGCACCGTGCGCGGCGGCGTCTTCTTCCGCCGCGCGGGCGCCGCGGGCGGCGCGGGCGCCGCCGCGCACGCGCTGTGGCCGGCGCCGGCCGTGCACATGCCAGTCGTGACTCCGGCGGCGGCGGCGGCGGCGGCGGCGGCGGCGGCGCGCGACGCGCGTGCGGAGGAGGGCGAACCCTTCTTTCACCCGTCGCTTGCGGCGCTGCGGGTGCCGAGGCGGGCTGAGCGGCAGGCCGCGCACGCGCCCGGGGCCGACGCCGCGCCGGTCGGGTCCCCGACGTACCCCGCGTCCTTCTTCGCGTCCATGCATGCGAGCGCGCCGCAGCGCGACGGCCTGCGGTGGGCGGAGGCGGCGGCCGCTGCGCCCGCGTGGCGCGCGCCCGCCGGCGGCCAGGGGCCCAGCGAGCCGGCGTTCCTCCCGGGGCCGGCGCGGCCTGGGCCGGCCGCCAGGGAGCATGGGGCGGGGCAGGGGCCCGGCGAGGTGGCCTTCCACCCGTCGCTCGCGCGGTCTGCGTCTGCCAGCTGGCGGCGCAGCGAGGCGCAGGGCACCATGGTGCGGTGCCAAGCTGGCGCGGCGCGCTGACGATGCCACGTATATAGGCTGTTGTAGGTGAGTGCCAGCCAGCCGTGACAGAAGGGATTTCTCCATTTTGAGGGTGACAAGGCTCTTGTCTTCGCGTGCATAATCCCTGCGCTGCTGCGAGCTCGCATGCGTGCGAGGTCGCCACCCTTGGCATGCGCCATGGTGACACGCAGAGGGTGACATGGCGAGCGTGATTGGCACGGCCACGGTTGCAGTGTGCGTGCTGACAATGCTCTGAGCAAGTGGCAAGTGGCAGACAGCGCGCTTTGCGCTACTGCTTAGTGAAGAGCCGGGAGCGGTCCGAGTGCAGCGCCAGGGCAGGAGGGCTGTGTGCCCGTCGTGCGTGAGACGGCCTAGGCGCCGCTTTGCTTTGCTGCCTTGGTTTCCAATTCCTCCATCCCACCCCCTGGAGGCAGGCTTGTTGAGTTTTACACATTGCATACAAGGCTGCGTCTGTGAGAGGGCGCCCTGCCCAGGGAATGTGGGAAGAAACGTGCAGACCGGCGGAACTGAACTTGGGAGGTAGGTGATTGTTGGAACTGTTTTGCTGGTAGGACATTTTTGGGTCCATTCAAGCGTAGCGGTGCAGCTGAAGCGCTGATGTGCAGCATGCTTCATGTTGGGGAGCAGGCTATCGTAGTTTACATGGCGAGCATTCCCATGCTCCACATTGTGTAGTTGCAACTTGTTGTGGGATGGTAGGCAGGCCGTTAGAGCGTGTTGAGGGATGAGTGGCAGGGTGCGCCTGCTCCAGGCATCGGAAGTAGCGTTGCCAAACTCTTGTGTTTATGGTGAGTGCGTGGTTTGACAAGCAGAGCACATGTGATTGTTGTACACGAGGAATGAATTTGGAGCGTTAATGTATAGCCTTGCTTCCCTATGGGCCAGCCCATGTTTGTAACTACCTTTTCGCATGCAGCCAGCACCCTGCACCGTTCAAAAACAATATGCACTGTCCAACACTCTGTGACCCCTCCTGCAAGTAAAGAGAGGTTAAGAGGGCTGGCTCTGCAGCAGCAGACGTCGCAGTTTGTTAACAGAGATATAGCAAGTGTGAGCAGAAGAAACACGCTGCAGGTCTTGGGGGAGTTGGCCAGGATAGACTATAGCGCCACTGCGCCAACACGAGCTTGGACGTGAGCTGACTCTGCTGTTTCAACTTGTGCTGTTGCTCACTCCACGCTGGCTCCCATGCTGCTTCATCACAGCCATCAATACACTAAAGGTTAACTGCTCTACCGTATCCTCCCGCCTCAGTAGCTCTTTATGCAAAGCAAGGGACATAGGGGTATGGCAGACAGCGCTGCCGCCCAGCAGGATGACTGCGCAGAAAGCAGTCTGTGGCAAACAGGCCCCATCTTCGAGGCCGTGCAGGCAGCCGCGCTCTTTCCAGACAGCAAAACGTTTGTGTACGCACTGCCTGCATCATCTGCTGAAGCTGTGCTCGCTGTTGCTGCAACAGCAGAGTCATGCTCACAGTGCGCTCACAGCCTTCTACATTGGTAGGGATATGCCCCTGAAGGTGGACCCAGCTGCAGCGCTGGCAGCGTTTGCGCAGCTGCCGCGGAGCCCAGTCGGGGGACTCTCACGCCCTGCGCTGTGCGACTTTGTAGAGCAACACTTCGACGCTGCAGGCAGGTGAAGCTTGCGGTCTGCTTGTTAGCGAGCGCTTTCATTCACCAGCTGAGTTCCTGTAGTGTACTGCCTGCCTCAACATGCAAGGCTCTGACTCATGCATGTGATTTGTACTCGCCACGAGCATGGAGTGGATAATGAAGTGTGGAGGCACGCAGCGACCTGGAGCCTGTCATGCCGCCAGACTTCACTGAGGAGCCGCCTGCATTTCTACCGGCCGTCACAGACGCTAGCGCGCGGGCCTGGGCGCTCGCCGTGCACCGCCTGTGGGCCCAGCTATGCTGGAAGGTATGCCTGTCACTGTGCAGCCACTTCTGCTCATCATGCCAGTGCTCTGCTCAGAGGTGGATTAGGTTTACTTTACTGCTCGAGGAAAGTGTTGACGCAGAATCACAGTGAGCACATACGGATGCAAGCTATGTGGGACACTCTCAGGCGCACGACATGGCCGTGCCCCTGGGCAGTGGGTCAGCTATCCACTCCATGCGCATGCGACAGCAGGCAAGCAGCGTCAACCCTAGCAGACCACAGCTGTGTGTGCAGACGGGCCAGGAACGGGGCACCTACCGCTCACTGCCCAGGCACGGCCCTGGCCACCGCACCACTTCTCACCAGCTGCGCCCGGCAGGAGGCGGCGAGCGTGGCGTCGCGCCCGGAGCGCCACAGCCTGCTGCCGCTGCCGGCGTGGGGCGTCGTGCCGGGCGCCCGCTTCCGCGAGGTGTACTACTGGGACTCGCTTTGGGCCGTGCGCGGGCTGCTCGCCAGCGGTATGCGCGCCACAGCGCAGGCGCGCTGCCTGCGGAAGCGCCTATCCCACCCAATACTAAGCAGCGCGGCATCCAGCAGTGTGGATGGTGACCCTGTATGCCGGCACGCATTGTGGCTATGTGAGCGGAGATCTCTGGAGAGCGCACTTGGTAGCCGATGCTTCAGCAGTTCATCGCCAATTTGAGTGCACTTTGGCATCCTGAGAGCCATGGCAGCGGCTTATGTGCTGCATGCATGCCTGGCGTGCCAACCTTTGCGCCACACAAGCAGCCACCCGGCAGGCCGTCTTTCTCAGGAGCACTAACAGCCGTGCATGCCATAACGCGGCAGTCACGTGCAGGGCCCTTGCTGCTGCGCCCATGGGTGACTCGCATGCTCTGCGCTACTGCATGCAGGCCGAGGTGCGCAACCTGCTGGCGCTCCTGCGCGCGCATGGCCATGTGCCCAACGGAGCGCGGCGCTACTACCTGAATCGCAGGCGCGTCCAGGTTTATTGCGTCGCCTCCGCAAATTGGACGTGGGCTTGCTTGCGCAGTGATGATGACATACAGTGAACTGGAAGCAGCAGAGAGGCGTTTCTGCCTTGCTCATGTACCACACCCTAGCCCAACAGAGGACTAGGAGTGTTGAAAAGACTGCTGCGCAAGGTTTATGCATGCTGGCCGCTGCTGCTTGTCTTCCTGCTACAGCATTTTGAGCAGAGGGTTGGCCGCGCGCGCAGCCAGCCACCGCTGCTGAGCCGCATGGTTGCGGACCTGCATGCCGCAACCGGACCCGGCGAGTACACACTTCTCTGCGAAGCTCTCCCGCTGCTGGCTGCCGAGCATGCGTACTGGACCACCGCGCCCAAGCTTGTGCGGGTGCGCGCGGCCTGCGGGGTCATACCCACCGGCCCACCCAGCGGGTGCAAGCAGCAGGGCCGGCCCTCACACACCCCGCCACCACTGCTGAATGACTTTTAAGTCTGTCTGGAAAGCAGGCACATGCAGCTAGGGGACAGCTAGGGGGGTGTATCAGCGAGTCCTACTTTGGCGCAGGTGAGGGGCGCGAGCGGTCGCGTACACCAGCTGTCACGCTACTACGCTGCCTGGAACCGGCCGCGCCCTGAGTCCCACCGGTGCGCTGCATGCTGCCGGCTGGTCAGCGCTCCGCATCCCTGAGAGCTGCGCTCGCTGTGCAAATGTGCAGTCGCCAGCCTGCTTGCGCTGAGATGATGCTCGTCTCCGCGAGCATGGCTGCTCCTGGTTGGATCCGGGAGCATCGCACAGCTGCTGTTTGGCAGCGGCATGATGCCAAGCGTGCATGTTTGCGTGATGGGGGTTGCTGCATGCATGGTCGAGACAGTGAAGCCTGAAAACACGCAGCAGTGTCCCTGCCATGATCACGGTGCAGCACTGGCCTTGTATGTTCTTCCCATGCACGCCTCAAGACAGACGGGCCCGTCTAGGGCTGGATGCATGCAGGGAGGGCATCAGGGGGGCATCAAGGGGGGCATCAGTCTATCAGGGAGATGGCGCCCAGCTTTGAAGTGTGCAGGTATTACCTAGCCCTCGTCGCACTAGTAATTATGGCCTTGACCAGCGCAGAGAGGACGTTGCAACAGCGGCCGGCCTGGAGCCTGCAGCCGCTGCCGCCTTGTATCGCGAGCTGGCATCTGGCGCGGAGAGCGGCTGGGACTTCAGCTCGCGCTGGTGCACACCCCAGCGCCTGGCCCTGCCCGCATGTTGTTCCCCCCACAGCACCAGCATAGCAAAGCCAGAAAGCGCTGGCTTTGCACAGAGGTGCACAGATGCAGTGCAGCTGGCGCCTGCTGGTGAGGCGCCGCAGCGTGCGCATGCTGCAGGTGCGGAGACGGGCGCTCCCTGGCGACGCTGCGCGTCACCATGACACTGCCTGCGGACCTGAATGCGATCCTGTACGCCATGGAGCGCGACCTGTCTGCCTTTGCCGAGGTAGCGGCCCCTTGTAGGTACTGCTATTCCACTGACATCGGACTGTGATTGGCTACTTTCAGCTCTGCGACGCCGAACCGGCTCTCGCCGCAGCATGCATTCCAGCAGACAGCCCGCCTCTGTATCCTGTGCAACCAAAGTGCAGTAAAGTCTTCCATACTGGTGCAGCAAGCTCTGCGTCTTATGTGGGACGGGCGCGCAGGCGCTGGGTGATGGAGCAGCGGCAGCCAAGTACACGGCGGCCGCTCTGGCGCGCCAGACTGCGATGCAGGAGCTCATGTACGATGCAGAGCACGGTCCGCCCCGCGCGCACAGCGTGCCTCATCAAGCAGCAACCAGCCTCAGGCATCGTCTCTGCACTCTCTGCTCGCTCTGCAGGCTTGCTGGCCGCAGGATGGAACAGCCCGCGTGGCCCGGGGCCGTGCAGGCCGCTGGCACGACCTGGTCATAGGTGATGCTTGCATCGACGGCGATGTCTGCTCGGCGGACCCCGCGCCCGCCGTGTTTGCCTCCGACTACGTGCCGCTGTGGGCGGGCCTGGCTGCGCCTGGCAGCGCCCAGGCCGCTGCAGTGGTCGCTTCGCTGCGGCGTAGTGGTGCGCGCGCCACCCCCATGCGCACCACACATGGTCCTCGTACGATGCGCCTGGTTCGCACAATCATAAGCTTATCAGTGCTGCAGGGCGCATTGGCTGCATCTTTCTATCAGCGTTGTCTTGCGGAAGCATGCCCCATGTCTGATGTCCTCGCTAGGTCTGGATCTGACAGGAACAGCACCAAGCCTGCGTCAACCCATGCAGGGGTGTGCCTACTGCGCGTTTGCTGATGTGGCTGCACGGCGCTTAGGACTGCTCCGGCGCGGGGGGGTCATGGCATCGCTGCAGGAGACGGGGCAGCAGTGGGATGCGCCCAACGCGTGGCCGCCCCTGCAGGCGCTGCTGGCTGAGGGCCTGGCCACCTATGGCGGCGCGCCCCTGCTAGTCATGTCAGCGGCATGCTGCATCCTCTGGTTGTGCGTGGCTCTGCTGGTAGCACAGCGAATGAGCTGCATGCAGTCGGGTACCGGCATGGTAGAGGCGCATGTACAGGACTGGTATGTGCGCATGCATGCAAGTGCACGTTCTTTACAGAGGCAAGGATGTCATGTAGTAACATTGCTGACGTGGCTGAGAGCAGCTTGGCTGCCAGTGGTCTCTCAAGCGTGGCTGGCGTCTCCGCCCGCTGTCAATTTAGCACACCATCCTGATACTGTGCATGCGGGTGTGCAGGTCTGGAGGGTGAGGCACTTGCGCGCCGGTTGGCGCAGGCGTGGCTTGCAAATGTGCATGCGTGCTGGCGGCGCACCGGCGGGATGGCAGAAAAGCATGACGCTGTTTGCCCCGGCCGAGCGGGCGGCGGCGGCGAGTATGAAGTGCAGGCGCGCCCATGCGCGTGACGGGGGTGGAGTGTGCCAGCTGCAGCGCATTATTGCCATCTTGGAGTGTCTAGAAGCACGTCAATTTTGCTGATGGACTGACATGGCTGAGGTCAGCCACCGCCGACCGCTTCCTGTGCTAAGAAGCGCTCTCCGCGCAGGTGGGCTTTGGATGGACCAATGGCGCCGTCCTGTTCCTGCTGGACCGCTTTGGCTGGCACCCCGGCATGGAAGCTCTGGCCTGAGAGGAAGCAGTATTGTCTCGCCTGATTCCTTGTCTGATTGGAATGCAACTCAGCTCCCTTCTCTCCCTCTCTCTTTATATTGGCTCAGTGCGGTGCTGGTGCACGTTTCAGCCATGTTGAGCTGCATGTGGCCAGTAACCTTGAGGGACGGCTGCTGTGAGAAGCTGACGGTCCTGCGGACTCACTCATATGCTTCATGCTTCAGCACTGATTTATGCACACTTTACGCCCCTGCAAATCTCCCAGACCTGTAGAAAATCAGACATACCCAAAACGCTTCCGTGCACACAGAGGTGCCAGCAGCAGCCTAGCAAGGCGTCACGAAAAGCGCCCAAAATCCTAACCCTACTTCTCCGCCAAGCACTGCAGCGCCAGCTCCTTCTCCTCCACGAGCTCCTCGCCGGTCACCTTGAGCTTGCCCGCGGCGTACTCGTCGATGGACAGGCCCTGCACGATCTCCCAGCGCCCGCCGCTGCACTTCACCGGGAAGGAGAACATCACGTCCTGCGCGCACGTGCGTCGCACGCCAGCGTCAGTGCGAAGGTGCTGCCGCGCCCGCACGCTGTGCAGACAGGGGAGCTTGCTGCCGGCGTCAGCGCAGAGAAGCTGCCGCGGCCGCGCGCTGTGCAGACAGGGGAGGTTGCTGTGGGCAGGGCCCCGCAGGCACCTGGGGTGTGAGCAGGCCAGGGGGGGCCGGGCGGGGCCGCGCCTTGGGCGCGCCGTAGGAGCCGTCGGAGATGACGCCCATGGACACCCACACGCCCGGCTCGGTGCCCAGCACCCAGTTGCGCACATGGTCGCACGCGCTGCTCGCCGCGGACAGCGCGCTGCTCATGCCGCGCATCTGCCGCAGCGCGCGCGCCCATCAGCGCAGCGCCGCGCCGCGCTCGCTGGAGAGTGCGCCGGCCCATGCAGCTCCCACACGGGCTCAGAAACTTGGCAGTCGGCCAGCCCCCTTATGCACATGCACAAAGGCAAGCCAGGCTGATGCATGAACATGCAGCAATACGCGCAGGCCGGGCGCGCGCGCCTTGATGATGGCGGCGCCGCGCTGCTGCACGGTTGCGATGAACTCGCCGTGCAGCCAGGCGTCGTCGGCGACGGCCTCCGCGATCGGCTGCCCGCCGACGGTGCCATGCGAGACGTCCGGGAACTGCGTGGACGAGTGGTTGCCCCAGATGATGACGTTGCGCACCTCGCCCACGTGCACGCCCAGCCGCTCGGCCACCTGCCGCGCCGCGCGCCCGGGCTGCCACCCTCGATTCGGCGCACTGTGTGCACGCAAACTCGGCCTGGTCGCGGCGCTGCAGGGATGCACGCGCTGGGCACCCAGGGCGCACCCGCAAGCAGCGCTCTCACCAGGCATGCCCCAGACTTGCAAGTGTATCATTCGTGAAATACATTTCAGATAAACAATGTGAAATGCCTGGCAATCGGCACGGTGCTCGGCACGCAGGGGGCCCGGCGCGCCTGGCCGAGTGCGCGGTTGTGGTCCAGCCGCGTGAGCGCGGTGATGTTCTCCGCCGGGATGCTGGGCGCGTTCTCGCGCAGGATGAGCGCGTTGGTGTTGGCCGGGTTGGCCACGACCAGCACCTGCAGCGCGGCACAGCCGCCCTGCGGGCATGCATGCGGACATGCATAATATCAGGCACCCTCGCAGAGGTCTGCATGCGCCGAGTGTGACGAGAGGGAACACGCGGCGGTGCATTCATGCACATGCACAAGCATGGCTGATCAGGAGCCTGCCGGTCAAGAGTAGGCCGTGAATGCGCTCTCCCCGCAGCAGGCGGCGTCGGGCGCGGGCGGCGCGCCTTGACGTCCTTGGCGGCGTGCTTCTCCAGCGCGGCCGCCTGGCTCTTGTAGATGGACACGTTCTTAGACATGACGTCCTTGCGCTCCATGCCGGCCTTGCGCGGGAAGCCGCCGACCATGACCGCGATCGCCACGCCCTTGCACGCCTCCTCCACCTCCGTGGTGGCGAGCACGCCTGGCGCATATCCACATGCCGGGTCACATAAGCAGGTCGCCCGCTTGCTTGGACACACAGGGCAGGGACCTTGTACTCTGCTTGCCCCTCCAGATATCACACAGCTTCCTGAGTAGGAGCCGGGCTGCCAACCTGCGTATCTCAACAGAGCAAGACGTCCTCGGCCCTGTCGAGGGGTGGTTGCATACTGTTTGCAGGGGCTCAGTGCCTGGCTAGGGCCCGCACCGTGCACGAGCGGCAGAGCGGCATCAATGAGCTCCATTTTTACGCCGTCCAGGGACTGCGCAGCAGGGGGGATGTCCAGCAGGTGCAGGATGACGGGCTGGTCTGGCCCCAACATGGTGCCGCGGGACACCTGGATGGCCAGGCTGTAGCCAATCTGGCCTGCAACTCGGCACTCACACCTTCAGTACTTGCTGTATCACTGACGCTGCTGCATAGTGGGCCTGCTCAATGCCGGGCAAATGCGCTTTCACGCTCACGCACTGGGCAAACAAGCAGCATCTGACAGTCGCCAGGCGGCAGCGCAGTTTCTACAGCGCACAGCACCTCGTGTGCCAACCTGCAGCGCCGGTAATCAGCACGCGCACAGGTGCCTTCCCCATCTTGTCTGCCCTAATCAGTCTCTGCTGCACCAGAGGAGTTGTTATATAAAGTTTAGCGAGGCTGTAAGTGCTCTTCAAATCGAAAGGTAGTCTTGAGCTGAGAGTGCCGCATCTGTCAGTCAGCTAGGGCTGCTCTGGCGTGCTGGTCCCCCACACACAAGAAAGTCACGTGCAGAGTGCATGTTGGCGCTGAAGATCTTGGAAATCGCTCTTTGGCGATGGAGGCCGTCCAGGACAGCACCAATGTGGGCGCCGGGTTCTGCTGACCTGCATGTGGTGCACTTCTGGCGGCAGCATCGCTCATGCACGGGCAACAGAGTGTGTCGAACATGACTTTGCAACAAGGTCGGCGCAATGCCCATACACCCACGTACCAGCTCCCGGCTCGCTCCGCGCAGGGCATACACGGTGCGCGCGGGCGGCGCGCTGACCAACACCACAGTAGAGGCGGGCACGTGGGCGACGGGCAGCGGCGTGCTCAGCCTGCTGGCGATGTCCGGCAACAGCTCGGGCGTGGGCGCCGCGCCCGAACAGCGCACGCTGGCGCGCCAGGGCGCCTTTGTGCGCATCGGGAACGCCGCGACCGGCGAGGGCGAGCTCTACGTGTGCCTGGTGGGCAGCTAGGCTCACTCTGCTTGGCGAGGTGGCGGGCGGCGGGCAGCGCTGTGCTCCGCTGATGGTGGCCTCAGACGCCTGACGGCGTCCGGCAATACCTTAGATGCAGGCGCAGCGCTGCAGCGGCGCACGCTGGCGCGCCAGGCACCTCTGTGTGCGTCAGCAGGGCTGCAGCCCATAACCGGCCTCTATGCTTGCTTGGCGGGTGCTTGAAAACTGGCTCATGCTTCCCTGGATTTTCAAGACCTCTGTGCTTGCTCGGTAGTTGAGGAGATGGGGCGCAAGGCGGCTTTGATTAGGACGCGGACGTGAAGTCCCTTCGCATGAAGAGTTCAGCTTTCAGCAGGCACTCGTATCTGAGCATGGCAAGTTGGTCAGAGCCTGCGGGGTGCACTGGCATACATGTTTCTTGCGGCGACAAGGCAATGGCGCGGGACGGAGCCTGTCATGGCATGTTGTGAGCAGCGCTGTATTGTCCCACCAAGCGCCAAGGTGCTTAGGCAGGATTGCGTAACAGTAGAAGCCATTGCCGAATTTTCATGTATTGCATCGGCGCGTAATCTCTGAGCCAGCCAGCCATGCTGGTGCTCACATATGTGCTGTTCACGTATGTGCGTTTAGCATCTGACGTCACAAACCAGGACGCTTAGATGGAATTGCAGGCCCAAATTGCACAGAGACAACCAGGCTGGTTAGTTGCTTGTCAAACCTTGGAGTGCAATTGTCGGCCCACACTTGACCTACGTGCGTGTTGTTGTCAGCAGCCCAGAGAAGGTTCGTTCAACCTTCTTGCAGCAGGCAAGCCTTATAAATAGCGCCCAATGCTGCTCCCATGTTCGAGCATGCAGGTCTGGCGCAGTCGACCTGAGTGCAGCGGTTACCTTCAGGGTTTGCCCATGGCCATCACAAGCCGGCCTTCCTGGCACGATGAGGGGCCTCATCAGAGTACGTGTGGCTTGCTTTAAGCCGTGCGCGGCCTTGCAGCCTGGCCGCAGTAGCGTGGCGAGCAGTAGTCGAATCAGTCCATTGCAAGCAACGCCCTGCTTGTAGCTTTCCACGCACTTTGTTCTGGGGTGCGAGCTCGACAAGCAGCAGCATCTTGAACGCGAGAGCAGCGCGCATGGGCACACGCGCACTGACGCGCCTGGGACTGGAAAATGCTTTGCTCGAGCGTCTGCACAGCAAAAGCCTGCGGGTCAGCAAAAGACAAGCTCTGTCGCTTCACGGCTCCCAAATGCACACTTCAATACACCTGCAAAGACACTCAGCTGCTGCGCGGTGTGCGGCAGACAGCGCGTGATGTGCTGCTGCTGTCACAGCTGGAACTCACAGAGATGCTCGATGTCGCGCCGGCCGCGGCCAGCGCGCTGCTGCTCGCTGTGAGCCGCAGTGTGGTGGGGGAGCCGAGCACGGTGGGCTGCTCCGCCCTGCCTGAAGCAGAGGTCGGTCTGCTGGCTCTTGGAGCTAGCCGTGCACCTTACGGTGCCTCACGGTGCAGCAACCTCTGCACTCGCAGCCTCAAGCGTATGGTATGTGATGCGCCAGCCCGTTGACAGTGCTGGTGCCTCCACTGCTGTCACGAGCGGCCGTGGACGGCAACAAACACCTCAAAGCCGGCAAGGTCATGCGCAACCTCTGGCATCACCCCTGGCCCCCGCACGCGCCGCGCCAGGCGCTGGAGCTGCACCAGCAGGCGCGCGCGCAGCGCCTGTACCTGCCGACCGGCCTGCAGGTGGGGTCCTGAAGGGGCGGCGCTGCGCTCCCGTCACACCCGCTATGATTTATTACGCAGCCCTGCCAGGCGCATGCACAGCTTGCTCATGCGTGCTGAGCGGCTGCTGCCGCTGCGCGTGTCCTGGTTTCGAGGCAGCGCCACGCTGGGCAGCATGTGCATGTCAGCAGCAAAACATCTGCTGGCGCTTGTGTGAGGCGTCATGCGCCAGCATGCCCTGCCAGGGCACGAGACTGTGTCCTGACAAGCACTGTGTCCCGACAATCACAGTACTGGCCCATCAGCTGGGACAGAGGGCACCCGGTGCAGAGGGCGCTGGCCAGGCGGCGCGCCCGCGGCAGCGCGCGCCGCCGCGCGCCGGCGCCGCGCGCTGCCGGCGCGCCCGCCAGCAGCGCCATCAGCCGCATGCAGGTTTAGGGTCAGGGTTGTCGGGCCTGGCCCCGACGCCGCGGCGCCAGCTGCAGGCGCTGGACGTGGCGCTGCGCGGCGGCGTGCCCTGCGGCAGCACCATCACAGTCACATGCAGATTCAGGGTCAGGGTTGTTGGGCCTGGCCCCGACGCCGCGGCGCCGGCGGCAGGCGCTGGACGCGGCGCTGCGCGGCGGCGTGCCCTGCGGCAGCGTGACGGAGCTGGTCGGGCCAGCGGGCGTCGGCAAGTCGCAGCTTTGCCTCATGCTGGCCGCGTCCGCGCTCCTGGACGCCGGCGGCGCGTCGCACGGCCAGGCGCGCCCGCCGACCCTCCCCCAGCCCTGGGACCCAGGCGCTAGCGGGCCGCCGCCGCGGCGGCGCGCGGCCAGGCGCGTCCGGCACCCGCAGCGCAGCCTCCCACGCCTGGCCAGCCAAAGAGGTCGGTCCGGGTGCGGTCGCTGCCTGTGGCGAAATGCATAGATGCTAGGGTTAGGGTAGGATGTTGCGTGCAGGTGCTGTACATCGACACGGAGCGCAAGTTCTCCGCGCGGCGCCTGGTCGAGCTGGCGGCCACGCGCGCGGGCGCCGGCGTGTTTGACGGCGACGCGCTCGCGGCGCGCGTGCTGGTCGTTGCGCCGGCGGGCGCGCCGGAGCTGCTCGCACTGCTGCAGGGCCTGGAGGCGGCGGTGATCGAGCGCGGCGTGCGCCTAGTGGTCGTGGACAGCATCGCCGCGCTCGCGCGCGCAGGCTTTGGCGCCGCGCAGCTCCCCGAGCGCCAGCAGGCCCTCGGTGCGCCGCGGCCACCCTGCGGCCCAACCCGCCCCGGGCCGACGCCCGCCCCTGCTCACCAGCCGACCTGCCGCAAGGGAGGCAAGAGCCGACACAGCCTGTGCTCTGCATCATGGCCTGCGCTCGGCGCTCCGCGAGCGCGACACGCAGCCGTGAGACAGCAACAAGTTCCAGGGCATGCTTTGGGGGCGGCGCCAAGCTGCAGCGAGGCTGCAGAGCAGCATCCCCCTGCAACGACTGCCAGGCGCGGGGAGATCACGCGGCGAGCGCGCGAGCATCACGCCCTAAGGTAGGGCCCCTAACCCTACCCCTGGGGCACTGCGGCGGCAGGCGCGCAGGCAGCGGCGCTAAAGCGCCTGGCCGAGACGTTCCGCATCCCGGTCGTTGTGACCAACCAGGTGCGTCCCTACCCTACCCTACACCTGCTCGGCACCGCACGCACGCCGGGTACCCCACTCTATCTGCACCTCATGCATGTTGCGCCATGAGAACGGCCTGACAAGCACCGCGACCTGCCATGCGCGGGTGCGGTGCGCAGCGGCGGAGCGCCCAGCCTTCGGTAAGGAATGCTTGCGTGGTGATGCATGCGGCGTGGGCAGGCACAGAGCCTGCTCCTCCTCTGCGCGGCTCCCATGTGTTTGACAAGCGCTCTGCCCGTTCTCGTGTGCCGCCACAAGCTCTTGCGGCACAGCCCTCGGCCGGCGGCAGCCCCGCGCTCGAGGCGCGGCGCGCCTGCGCGGGCCGGCAGCTGACGCGCTTTGAGTTTGCGGGCGGCGCGCCGGCCAGGTCACCTCGAGCGGCGCGGCCGGCGGGGGGCTGGTCGCGGCGCTGGGCGCGCTGTGGGCGCACGCGGTCAACACGCGGCTGGTTCTGGAGACCGCGGGCGCCGCGCGCTACGCCAGGGTGGGCCCTGCTGCCGACCAGTGGAAGCCGCCTGGCTGCCGCGGTGCTCTGTGCATGTGCCTGCTGGCAGGCGCCTCCCACCGAGCGCGCTTTCTCGACCATGGGTGGCGGGTGCACGCCGCAGCGGCGGATGACGCCCGCTTGCACACGACGCATGGCCATGCCCTGCCCTAGACCCCATGGAACCCTATGCACGTACGTGGCTGTCGCTGCAAATATGCTTTCAGCAACACTAGGTAGCGCTGTAATGTCACCGGGTGCCCGGTGAGGCAGGCCCAGGCACGGCGAGCGCAGGTGGCCAAGTCGGCGGCCGCGCCCGAGGCGGCGGTGGCGTTCCAGGTGACCGCGCGCGGCCTGGAGGCCGACGCCGCCGCGCCGCAGCTGCAGCCTGCCGGCGGGCACGTCGTGGGCCAGGCCATCGCCCACGACCTGGACTACGAGCCCGGCGCGGCCTGGGCGTGAGGAGCAGACGGCTGCAGCAGCAAGCGGCCATCTTGGCCGAGACGGCACCCCGACGCTTCAGAAGGAACCTCGGCTTTTGCATGCCAGTGGTTGCTTGTCACGCACATGTGTTCCCATGTGTAGCAAAAGTCTTCAACAGATTTGCTGTGGATGCGGGTGTAAACAACCCTAGGCTTTGAGCACCCATTCAAGTTTCCCTCGTTTGCCTTCTCTGGAGACAGGTGATGTTTGTGCATTGCCGGCCTAAGCTTGCCGTCGCTTGCTTGTGCATTCCACAGCACTGACTGGTCTATAAAGCAGCTTGAACATCCGCCTGCAGCCAAACCGTTGGAACGCCGCTTCACTTCTGGTGAGCTACGCGCCTGTGCTGCTCGTGGCAGCGCATGGCTACTGCAGGGGATATCATCGCGACCGCGGCAAGTATTGAGGACAAGCTGAAGGCGAAGCTTGAAGCGACTGATGTGGTGCGTGCGTGTGACCGCATGTTCTCGAAGCACCATCCAAGGCCTGACATCACACAGCACTGCTAAAGGCACCTCGTGTGCCCCAGACCGTGCTGGATACAAGCGGCGGGTGCGCTCTGGCAGAGAGCAGAGCACTGCGTCATAACGCGTCTTGAAGCTACTCTTCAGCAGAATTGCTGCACTGTCCTGACGAGTGCCCGCAGGTGCGGGTCGGCATTCGAGGTGGCAGTTGTGTCAGCCCAGTTTGAGGGCAAGGCGCTGCTGGAGAGGCACAGGATGGTGCGGCGCCGCCACTGCCCTGCAGCAACCTACCCAGCCGAGGCGCGTGCTGCAAGCAGGCACGGCCGCAGGTCAACACGGCGCTGGCCGAGGAGCTGCGGACGATCCACGCACTGGCGATCAAGCGCTGCTGGACTCCGGCGCAGCAGAGCGCAGCGACGACAAAGTAGGCGTGCTGTGCTGCGTGTGCACAGGTCGCGCTTGTGTGCTGGAACGGGCCGGTATGGGGGTGCTCAGGCTTCGAGCTACATGTACACCTAGCCCTTGTAATCACAGCGGCCAAGTCCCAGTCTAAACTGACCTTCACGGCCTACACCTGCAGCATAAGAGGAGGGCGGTGACGTGCAGGCGCGTCCCCTCCTGCCCCACCGCCGGAGCGGAGGGGCCTCCAGCATGCTCGCATGGGGTCACTGGTGCGGAGAGCGCGGCGGCACTGCTTGCGCCTCGGCTCCCACATCACTCTGCATGCACACCTGGGCCGCAGCACGGTGCCACGGGCATGGCAGCGGCCCAGGGCGAATGACCTCGCATGCATACACAGGGCACCGCTGCCAGGCCTGCCCGTGAACAAGGCGGGGGCAGAGGCAGACCTGCACGCCGCGCAGTCCGCGGAGCGCCCTCGCGTGCAGGACCTCCGCGCCCCGAACGCTCTGCAGCTCACCAGGCGGCCCCAAGCTCCTGCGGGGAAGCGCGCCCCATCACCTTGCTGCCAACCCACGAGGGCAGGCCGGGGCACGGACCGCTTGCCGGGCAGGACGGGGTGCAGCAGTATGTGCCCCGGGCAGGTCGCCCGCGGACTCCGGCTGTGTCACGGGCAGAGTGTGCGACGGCTGCAGCAGCCCAACTAGTGTCCCACTCGCGATGAGCGCGACTTGGGCTCATGGAAGCGGATGCCCGCGAGGATGCCCTGGCGCCTCTTGACGTGCGCGTGGTAATCTGCCTCGAGCTGGCGCGACCAGTTGCGGGTCACCTTGTGCTCGCGCTCTGTCGCCTGGGGGCACGCTTTTGAAAACCGCCTCCCGCAGCTTCACACGCAGCTTCACCCGGTCCTCTCCCTCCTCACGGTCCCTCTCCTCAAAGTACTGCAGCAGCGAGTCGACCAAGCCGGCGCGCTCGTCCGGCGGCCCCGGCGTGCCGAGCGCGGCGGCGACCGGGGCGGGCGTGGCCTGGGGCGCGTGCGCGGCCGGGCTCGGCAAGGCCGGGGGAACCGCCGCTGCTCGCGCGGCGCCGCCGCCGCGGCCGCCGCGCGCTTGCGCTGACCAAAGCTGTGAGCGCGCTGCTGGTCGCCTGGGCCGCGGTGGCAGCAGGCTGCAGCTGCTCAGCTGCCGCGTCCGGCAAGCAGGCTGCCTCCCCCACCTGCTTGTCGTGCCAGTGCTGCTGCGACAGCCTGCGCGCGCGGGACGCCAGCGCGCGCGGCACTCGCGTGGAGGGCTGCCGCGGCGAGCCCCCAGTCTGGGCATGCCGCCTGCCAGGCGCCTGCCGGCTCTGCACTTGGCGAGGCAAGGTATACTGCTCTAGCAGAGACGTGCGCTTTCCGCCAAGCATGCGCAGACCGCTGGAATGCTGGAGCGGCGCGAACCCGTTCGGCTCTCGGCGCTGCTGTTCCGGCTCCGGCTGGTCCGATATCTGCTGGTCCGGCGCCCCAGCCTTGCGGGGCGCCTCCTCCCGTTCGGGCGTCCTGGGCTTTTGGCGCATCTTACAAAATACTTGCAGCTGGCCTTACATCAGAGGCATGGCTACCGGCCACCTCACCGTGGCAGATGATTATGTCCTGTGACCTGCTGGAAACAGCCAACCGAGCAGCAAATGCACAGAGCAACCATGGCTACGCTTGGGAAAAGAAAACCCTGAAAGGGTGCTAGCAAGGACGCGAGCCCGCTGCACTGGAGTTCTGGGGACGTACACAGCTGCTGGCGTGGGTAGGCCTGCTCGTCCAGCTCTGCTACTGTCGCGATGGCGTCCGCTATCGCAGCCGGAGTGGTCCGGACGGGCTCCGGCAGCTTGAATCGTCCGTCTCGCCCGCGGCAGGCAGTGACCAGGTCCGCGGGGCCTCGCGCATGCTGGTAGCTTAGCATCTTCGTTTTTCTGCACGGGGTGGCGCCGGGGAGGTCGCCTGTCCCGGCCGATATCTGCCTTGGCCGATATCTGGCCCTCCCGCCGTTTGCCGAGGTGGCCGCTCGCAAGCAGGGCTCGCGTTGAGAGCTCCCCTGAGCTGTATACCCGCGTGCGCAGGGCGGCGAGCCTGACGTCTGCGCTGCCGAGCATGGGCGCGGTGTTGGCCGCCCCGGCCCTGCCGCAGCTGGGCGCGCCCGCCGCGCTGGACGCTGCGCAAACGCGCACGCGCGCGGGCCTGGAGGCGCTGTTCGCGCCGGCGCCGCCGGCCGTAAAGCTGCCGCTCGCCGTGCCGCAGGACGCGCAAGGCTGCTGGCAGCCTGATACCGTGCTAGCGGTCCTGGAGCGGCTGCAGGACCAGGTGGCCGCGCAGGGCGTGCCTGCGTCGCGCGGCGTGAACGGTGAGGCTGCGCTCTAGGGTTGTCGCTCCGCGCGCGCGATATTTCGCGCATCGAGTTCTGCGTCAGCAACCTGGCACCGCAGCGGCGGGGCTGCCTCATGTCAAGGCCGGTGTCTCGTTGCTGCTTTGCTGGATATGCCCACCGTGTACTGGGGTGCGGGGGCTATGCTTCTCTGCCGTTCAAGCACCGAAGCCGCCGCGCAGCTGAACGCACCGGCGCACCGGCACCGGCGTCACTGGCTGTTTGCGCTGCGCTCGCAGTGGTGGCGCTGTCTGGCAGCACGCGCTCCGCGCTCGCGCTCTTCCTGGTGGCCTCGGTGTTTGACGACAACACCGTCGCGTGCATCAGCAGCGCGTCCGACTTGGACCCGCAGCGCCTGCAGCGCGTGCACCTGGTCGCCGACCTGCTCGGTGCGCGGCAGCAATGTTAGGAGCTGTTTGCTCTCTCTTGCCCTCTCCTGCTCGCATGACAGTCTCCTGGAACCTTGCACGCCGGTTGCGCTGGCCGCCCCGTGCTGGCAGCGCTGTGCGGTCGGTGACGCGGCTGCTGCCGTCCAGTGTCCCGCGCCACCGCTGCCTGCTCTTGGCTTTTCTCGGCGCGCTCTGCCACGTGTTCGACCGCGCAGTATGCCCCTGTCTGCCCTTGGAAAGTAAGTGAGACCAACCATCTGGCTTGCATGCCAGCCGCCTGGCTTGCAGACGGCAGGGTGTGCCCCTGATGCACCCGCCCCGGCGCGCGGCAGGCATCGAGGTGTGGGAGCTGGACGCGCTAGGCGCGCTGGCGCCTCTGCGCGCGGCGCCAAGCGCGCCTTGCGGCGACCGCGCGCTCGCGGAGCAGCCGCTGGCGTCGCTGCTGCGCCCGGTCGCCGCCGGCGCTGCCGCGGCCGCCGCCGCCGCCGGCGTGGCCGCCGCCGCCGTCTTTGCAGGTGCGCGAGCCGCTGCCCTGGCGGGAACAGGTTCATCAGTCTGTCGAAGAGCGCTTGGTTTCGCGCCTGCGCAGCATCTGTGCTAGTGCGTCTGCTGCTAGCAGGGCTGTTCCACGCGCTCTGGTCAGGAGGTGGATTTGTATGGCAGGGAGTGAGCCTTGGGGTAGATTCGTATGGCAGGGAGTGAGCCTTGGCGCAGCCCTCGAGGAGAAATCAAAGTTATGGCATTTGAGGAGATGATATCTGTCCCAGACGGCAAAGCCTGACCGGTGTGCGGGGCGCGTGCGATGACAGGCGTGAGCGCAGACGACCTGGGCGCCGCGCCCGCGTGCGCGGCGGAGCTGGGCGTGCTATGCCCGCTGGCGGGCCTGCCGCAGCCGGCGGTGACTGCGCTTGCGGCTGCGGTCGGCCTGCCGGACTGGAGTGCGGCACCGGCCGCGGCGCTGCCCGAGCCCAAGCAGGCGCCGCGCGTCATGCTGCAGCAGCCGCAGCAGTGGCCGCGCGCGGCGGGACGCGCGCTGGCGGGCGCCGCGTGCTGAGCCTCGTTCGCGCAGCCGTGCAAGTTTTGGCAGTGTTTTTGCGGCAGTCTGCGGCGGCGCCTCGCTGTGTCCCGCTTTCGCCCCAGCAGCTGGGGCCTCTGGCCGAGAGTCGTTCCCTGCTGACGGCAATGTTGTCATTTTGGCCGGGCGCAAGGCGTGGAGCGCCGAGGACGCTGCAGAATTTTGGACGGGGGAGGTGCACAGCATTCCCGGGCTGTTTTGGAATACTGCATCAGGTGCCGCTTCGCTGAATAGGCGTCGAGGCAGGCCGGACATTTTTTGACGATTCGGGAGACAGGTATTGTATCTTATGCATGTGTGCCGTGTTGCGCATGCTGCCTTGACTGGGGAAGTGTTTTGGGCGCTTGCCCGTTGAAAGAGCGCAGAGCCGCCGGGGCCAGTTTTATGGGCGGCCTACTTTTGGCGCACTGTCAGTAAGAGCGGGACAGGCCGCCGTTGGGCGCGCTCCGCGCCTGCACACGGCACGCACTGCTGTCGAGGCAAAGGGAACAGCGCTGTTTTTATGTGCAGGCAGAAGCGCTGCTCAGGTGTTTCTCGCACTTGTGTGCCTTCCAGCACGCATAGCGCTGCGCGCTCCGGGCGCTTGCTTCGCATGCCGAAGCCCTGCGCGCTGTGCGCACAGCCCTGCGCTGGCTCTCAGGGTGTGCTTGGGTGATCGCATTGTCAGCACTGCCAGGTCTGCAGCTGGGCTCAGGTTTCCTGACATGCACAGCACCGTCCGCACTCGGCTAGGACTATTTTTGCTAGGCAGGAGAGATCGTGTGGCGTGGGTGGGGCCACGATCCTCTTCAAACGGCAGGCTGGCGCTAGGAGCCGGCACCTGTGGTGTTCGCGTGTTGACTTCCAGCGGCCATTGTGGTGCATGCACATATGCGTGCATGCCCTACAGGCCTCGCACATGTCGGTATATTACGGGCACTCCAAGGCAGTCATTGGTGTGAACGGTGCTCCTGGGGGATGGCGGGGTACCATGAGCATGTGTAAGCTGCGTGCAAGGGGATGCATCGATGAGGTTGTTGGAGGTTGTTGGAGACAATCGTGTAAAACATGCTGCCGCGGTTCTGAAGCGCATGCATGAGCACGCTCTACGCCCAGGTTCATGCTCAGGTCGCGACAATGGTGTTCTGCACTATGCGCACTTGCTACAAGGCTGATCGGCGAGCAGGACTGCAAGCTGGGTATCAGTCAAGCACTTCTGGTGCATGCACAGGTCATACGCTGCACCTCTACAACATGCCAAGAACG
>JAABUV010003246.1_pt1 | contig 20905 bp, 18 predicted proteins | sample 5559971 | NCBI WGS metagenome assembly JAABUV01 (sample SAMN10711881, study PRJNA513362) | rock metagenome | isolation source: Antarctica rocks | place: Antarctica: Victoria Land, Knobhead nord | collected 2015-12-19
CACCAAGGTGTCCGACGCGGAGATCGCCAGCCTGAACATCAGTCCAGCCGACTTCCACGGCGAATGGAACTACACCATCGCACCCCGAAAGCCGGATACCTGACGCAGTTGTTTCGGCTTAGGCCCTTAGCCCGACCAGCGCCAGACCGGCCGCAGCCAGGGTCATGCCCAAACCCTGGCGCGCGGTGGGCCGTTCGCCGAGCAGCAAGCCGGCAAGCAGCACGGTGAGGAAGACGTGGGTTTGCTGCGTCACCGAGGCGAGACCGGGAGGCATCCCGTGCCGGAAGGCGAGGAACAAGAGCAGGAACTGGCCGGCGAACAGGCTCAGCCCGATCAGCACCAGCAAGTGCCAGGGCACCTCCGGGCGCGCGACAAAGAGGACGGGGATGGAGGCGATCAGGAAGCGTAGCGCGGTGAGTTGGGGGGCCGTGAAACCTTCCAAGCCGAACCGGGCCGCCACGAACGCCAACCCCCAAACCACGGATACGAAGGCAGCCAGGGCTGTGTCACGGGGCGTCACGGGTCATGCGCGACGATGCGGCGCCGCAAGATTTGTACCGGGTATTCGCGCGCGAGCCGTTGCGGGGCTTCCCGGATTCGTCAGCGTCACGCCAGACATTTGCCGGCTAGTTGCTGACCACCTTGGTCGTTTCCGGCAGCTCGATGTCGATCTCCAGGGTCGAGGACGCCGTGCCGCGGTCCATCTTGACCTGAACCTTGTCGCGGTCGATGGCGATGTGCTTGGCGATCACCGCGATGATTTCCTCGTGCAGGATCGCAGCCAGGTCGGACTTGCCGCCCGTCAGCGCGCGCTCGTGCGACAGCAGGATTTGCAGCCGCTCCCGGGCAACCGGGGCCGAGGAGCGACGATTGAAGAAATCGAACAAGCTCATGCGACCCTCCGTCCGAATAACCGGCCTATCAGGCCCTTCTTGTCGGTAGGCACGGTCATCTCGATCGTCTCGCCCATCAGCCGCTTCGCCGCCGCGAAATAGGCCCGGGCGGGGGCGCTCGTCGGGTTGTTCAGCGTCACGGGGGCGCCGACGTTGGAGGCGCGCAGCACCTCCTCGCTGTCCGGGATGATGCCGAGCAGCGGGATGGACAGAATCTCCAGCACGTCCTCCAGCTTCAGCATCTCGCCGCGGGCGGCGCGCGCCGGGTCGTAGCGGGTTAGCAGCAGGTGCTTGTCGACGCGCCCGCCGGCCGCGGCCTTGGCGGTCTTGCTGTCGAGCAGGCCGATGATGCGGTCGCTGTCGCGCACCGACGACACCTCGGGGTTGGTCACCACCACCGCGGAGTCGGCGAAGTGCATCGCCAGGGTGGCGCCCTTCTCGATCCCGGCCGGGCTGTCGCAGACGATCCAGTCGAACTTGGATTTCAGCTCCTCGATCACGGTCGCCACGCCCTCCTGCGTCAGCGCGTCCTTGTCGCGGGTCTGCGACGCCGCCAGGAGCGACAGCTTCTCGATCCGGCGGTCGCGGATCAGCGCCTGCGCCAGCTTGGCCTCGCCCTGCACCACGTTGACCAGGTCGTACACCACCCGGCGCTCCGCCCCCATCACCAAATCGAGATTGCGCAGGCCAACGTCGAAGTCGATGACGACCACGTTCTGCCCCAGCGTCGCCAACGCCGCGCCCAGCGCCGCCGTCGACGTCGTCTTGCCCACGCCACCTTTGCCGGAAGTCACCACCAACACTCGAGCCATATGTATCGCCTTCGTTATGCCTGCCGGCGTCGCCGGATCAGTCGAATGCAGCCATGCTCAGCACGTCGCCGTCCAGCCAGGCCTGCACGGCCCGGCCGCGCAACGCCGGCGCCATGTCGTCGGCCACCCGGTACACGCCGTCGATGGCCAGCAGCTCCGCCTCCATCCGGCGGCAGAAGATGCGCGCCTGCCCGTGGGTCAGCAGCCCCGCCATCGCCCGGCCGCGCAACGTGCCGTACACGTGCACCGACCCGCCCGCGATCACCTCGGCGCCCGACGCGACCGAGCCGATGATCGTCACGTCGCCGCGCTCGAACACGACCGACTGCCCCGATCGGACCGGCTCGTTCAGCACCAGGCACGGCGGCTCGGGCGGCGCAGGCGGCACCGGCACGGCGTCGTCCGGAACATCGACCGAGCGGTCCACGCGCGTCATGGCCATCGGCGGCCGGCCCCAGACGTCGTCGCCGGGCCAGGCGTCGTCGGCGCCCTCCACCCCGATGATGCGGATGTCACGCGCTTGCAGGCTCGCGATCAACGCGGGGATGTCGGTGCTCGCGACGGGCAGGGCCGATAGGTCGACCACCACCGGCCGGCCATCGAAGAACGAGGCCGAGCGCGCGATCTGGGCGTCCAAGCCAGCCAGCCAGCCGGCGACCGGCGGCTCAGGCGCCAGCACCAGGGCCATGAAGGACCGGCCGCGGACTCGGATCAATGCGGGGGCGGATGTGTCGGGCACGCGACCGGGGTAGCGGCAGGGGGTTGGGGCGTCAACGCTTATGACACGACGGTGTATGGGAAATGGCAGCGTACGGTCCGTTCCGCTTCGATCCGCCGCAGCGCCGGTTTCTCGGCTCGGCATCGCGCCTGCGCGGCCGGGCAGCGCGTGTGGAAGCGGCAGGCCGGGGGCGGCGCGGCGGGGCTTGGGACGTCGCCGTGGAGCAGGATGGGCGTGCGGCGGTGCGCCGGGTCGACGGCGGGGTTGGCGGAGAGCAACGCGGCGGCGTAGGGGTGTGCCGGACGGGCGAACAGCGCGGCGGCGGGGGCGTCCTCGACCACTTCCCCCAGGTACATCACGATCGTCCGCCGCACCGCGCGGCGCACCAGGTCCAGGTTGTGGCTGACGATCAGCAGCGTCAGGCCGCGCTGGGCGTGCAGGTCCAGCAGCAGGTTCAGGATCTCGCCCTGCACCGAGACGTCCAACCCGGCGGTCGGCTCGTCTGCGATCAGCAGCGCCGGCTCCAGGATCAGCGCGCGTGCGATCCCGACCCGGCGGGCCTGGCCGCCGCTGATCTGGTGCGGATACTTGTCCAGCAGCTCCGGCGGCAACCCCAGCCCGCCCAGCAGCGCCTCCATCCGGGTCCACGCCGCGGCGAACGGCAGGCGGTGGATGCGGATCGGCTCGGCCAGCAAGGTCCGCAGGCGCATCCGCGGCGAGAGCGACCCTACCGCGTCCTGCAGCAGCATCTGCGCCGTCCCGCCGACCTCGACGCCTCCCTCGCTCGGCGCCTGCAGCCCGATCAGCACGCGGCACAGCGTCGACTTGCCGGAGCCGCTCTCGCCGACCACGCCCACGACCTCGCCCGGCGCCAGGGCGAGCGAGACGTCGGCCAGCGCCTGCGTGCGGCCGAACCGGACGTGGACGCCTCGCAGCGCGGCCAATGTCTCAGCCATCGACGCGGATGCAGGCGGCGGACCGTCCCGGCCGCTTGGGTTCGAGCGGCGGCACGGTCGCCCGGCATGTCGCCACGGCATCGGGGCAGCGCGGGGCGAACACGCAGCCGGGCAGGGACGTCGCCGGGCCGGGGACCTCGCCTGGGATGGTCCGGAACCGCCCGGCCGGCGTCGCGTCGACCTCGCACGCCAGCAGCGCCCGCGTGTAGGGGTGCAGCGGCCGCGTGAGCACGGCCTCGACCGGCCCGGTTTCCACCACCGTGCCCGCGTACATCACCACCAACTCGTCGCAGAGCTGCGCCACCAGGCCGAGGTGGTGGGAGATGAACAGCACGCTGCCGGCGAGGTCGCGGCGCATGTCCTGGAACAGCGCCGCGACCTGCGCCTCGACGGTTGCGTCCAGCGCGGTGGTCGGTTCGTCGGCGATCAGCAGGTCGGGCCGGACCAGCAGCGCCATGGCGATGACGACGCGCTGGCGCATGCCGCCGGACAGTTCGTGCGGGTAGCTGGCCAGGCGCGACGCCGGGTCAGGAAGGCCGACGCGGCCCAGCATGGCGGCGGCGCGGGCGAGGGCGTCGGCGCGCGACACGCCGGGGTCGCGGCGGCGGACGATGTCGGCCAATTGGACGCCGAGGGTGAACAGCGGGTTCAGCGCGCCCATCGGGTCCTGGAACACCATCGCGATCCGGACGCCGCGCCAGGCCTGCATGTCGCGTTCGGACAAGGCCAGCAAGTCCGTGCCGTCGAAATCGACGCGGCCCGTCGCCGCCATCCCGTCCGGCAGCAGCCGCAGCAGCGCGTAGGCGAGGGTGGACTTGCCGCTGCCGCTCTCGCCCACCACGCCCGTGATGCGTCCGTCCGCGATGTCGAGGTCGATGCCGCGCAGCACCGTCGCCCGCCCGGCGCGCACCGTCAGGCCGCGCACCCGGATCATCGCGCCCCGGTCATCGCGCCCGGCTCCGCGGGTCGAGCGCGTCGCGCAGCGCTTCGCCGAACAGGGTGAATCCGAGGGTCGCCACCGCCAGCGCCACGCTCGCGGTCAGCACGGGCCAGACGCTGTCGGACAGGTAGGCGTAGCCGTCGTTGATCAGCGTGCCCCAGCTCGCCAGCGGGGGGCGCACGCCGAGGCCGATGAAGCTCAGCCCGGCCTCGATCGTGATGACGTTCGGAATGTCCAGGCTCGCCAGCACGATCAGCGGCCCGGCGATGTTGGGCAGCAGGTGGCGCAGCACGATGCGGGCTCGCGACGCGCCCAGGATGCGCTCGGCGTCCAGGAACGGGGCCGATGCCACCGATAGGGCCTGCGCGCGCGCCACCCGGCCGAACTGCGGCGTCAGGGTCAGCGCCACGATCAGCACGAGGTTGCGCGTGCTGGGGCCGAACACGGCGACGATGGCCAGCGCCAGGATCAGGCTGGGAAACGCCGCGACGATGTCGAACAGCACCAGCGCTGCGCGGTCCCACCATCCGCCCAGCACCGCGGCGGCGATCCCGAGCAGCACGCCGGGCGCCGCGGCGAGGGCGATCGCCGCCAGCGCCACCCCGATCGCGACGCGGGTGCCGAACACCAGCCGGCTGTAGATGTCGCGCCCGACCTGGTCGGTGCCCAACCAGTGCGCGGCGCTGGGGGAGCCGAATCGGTCCATCACATCCAACGCGGCCGGATCGTGCGTCGCGAGCAGGGGGGCGAACAGCGCCAAGGCCACCACCAGCGCCACCAAGGCCGCGCCCGCCCGGCCGCTCCAGTCGCCGAGGACACGCCTCACCGCTTGAAGCTGCGTAAACGCGGGTCGATGATCGAGTAGCTAAGATCGACGGCCAGGTTGGTGAGCACGAACAGCAGCACCACCACGAACACGGCGCCTTGCAGCACCGGGTAGTTGCGGCTGTCGATCGCGTCCAGCACCAGCTTGCCCAGGCCCGGGCGGGCGAACACGATCTCGACCAGCACGGCGCCGCCGAGCAGCCGTCCGACGCCGAGGCCCAGCACGGCAATGGTGGGGATGACCGCGTTTTTCAGCGCGTACTTGAACACCACCGTCCGCCGCGGCAGCCCGTAGGCGAGGGCGGTGCGGATGTACGGCTCGCCCATCACCTCCAGCATGGAGGTGCGGGTGAGGCGGGCGATGTAGCCGATCCAGCCGAGCGCCAGCGACGCGATCGGCAGGACCAGCCCCACGGGACCGCCGCCGCCCAGCACCGGCAGCCAGTCGAGCGCGGTGGAGAAGGCGATCAGCAGCACGATCGCGACCACGAAGGCGGGGATGGCGATCACGGCGACGCTGGCGAGTGCCAGGATTTGGTCGAACCAGCTGCCGGGGCGCAGCGCCGCCAGGCAGCCGAGCGGGATGCCGAACACGATGGCCAGCAGGATCGAGCCGAACGTGAGCGTCAGCGTCGTCGGCAGCGCCGCCGCCACCAGCGAGGCCACGCTGCGGCCGGTGATGGCGTCCACACCCAGGTCGCCGCGCCCGAGGGCCAGGAAGAAGCGCAGCAGGCGCTCCGGAACCGGGCGGTCGAGGCCCATGGTGGCGATGAATTGCCGGGCGTATTCGGGGCTGGCCTGGGGGCCGAGCAGGATGTCGGCGGGGTTGCCGGGAACGACGGCGCTGAGGGTGAACAGCAGCAGCATGGCGCCGGCGAGGGTGGCCGCGGTGGTGGCGAGGCGGGCGAGCAGGAACGGCATCAGGTCAGGCCGGCACCGCTAAGGCCATGGCTCTGCCCTGGACCCGCTGGGGCCTGAGGCCCCAGACCCGCATTCGTTTGCCCAGTTGACTCGCAAATGGTTGGGTTTCCAAAGGCATCATGCCTTTGGCGGAGTTTGAGGCAGCGCCTCAACCTGCCACTTTTGTCCCTTGTCTCCGGTGGCCGCACCAAACGCCCGCTGGTATGAGAAGACGTCATGCGGCGGCGAATTGGGCCAGCTGCCAGTCGCTGCCGGTGGGCATGATGGCGGGCTTCAACCAGGTTTTCGCGGCGAACAGGTCCACATCGTAGGTCAGCCACAGGAACGCCGACGACTGCTCCATCAATTCCTGCATCCGCACGACGACGCCGGCGCGCTCCGCTTCGTCCAGGGTCGTGGAAGCCTGGGCGTGCAGCGCGTCGTACTCCGGAGAGCGCCAGCGGGACCAGTTCCACGCGCCGACCTGGTCGGACAGGAACCACTGCGTGTCGAAGTTCGGGTCGAGCTTGCCGTTGAAGCGCATCATCACCGCGTCCAGCCCGCGCCCGGCGTCGCCTTTGCCGGCCGACCAGTAGGTGCCGGCATCCCGCACGTCGAGTTCGAGCGCCACGCCGATCTGCTGCAGCTGCGACTGGGCAACCAGCGCCATGGTTTGGAACGCCGGCTGGTTGAGCAAGATCAGGCGCAGCTTCAGGCCCGGCACGCCCGCCTCGGCCAGCAACCGCTTCGCCCCCGCGACGTCGCGGACGTGGACCGGCGCTGCATCCCAGTGCCCGAGCACCTGCGGTTGGATCAGCGCGTTCGCCCGCGGCGCCAAGCCGTTATAGCCGGCCAGCAGCATCTGGTCGACGTCCAGCCCCATCCGGATCGCTCGGCGCACCCGCGGGTCGTCCAGCGGCTTCTTCTCGACGTTCAGTGAAATCCACACGAACCGCAGCCCGGGCGTTTGCGTGATCGTGGCGTCCGGCGCCCGGCGCAGCGCCGTCACCGTGGAAGGCGTCAATTCGGTGAAGTCCAGCTCTCCGGCGCGAAATGCCAGCTCGGCGGTTTTCGGGTCGGGCACGTAGCGGACAACGATCTCCTGCCAGGGCGATGGCGGCCCGGCGTAGGCCGGGTTGGGGCGCAGCACCACCTGCCGCTTGGGTTCGAGGCTGGCGACCGCGAACGGCCCGGAGCCGACCGGCTGCAGCGCCGCCCGCTCGCCCAGTTGGGTCATCGCCGCCCGGCTGACGATGCAGCCGGAGCCGTCGGCGAGCGCGATCCGCCACAGGTACGGCGTGGGCTGGGTCAGCACGATGCGGCCGGCGTACCGTCCCGTGACGTCGACCCGGTCGAGGTTGGCCCAGTCGGATTTGTAGGGTGACTCGCGGCCGTCCGGGGGATGGATGAAGCGTTCGAACGAGAACTTCACGTCCTCGGCGGTCATCTCGCCGAAGCCGCCGGTGAACATCTGACCGGGCTTGAGGCGAAACTCGATCGTCGTCGGGTCCGTCTGCTGAATGTCCGAGGTGGCGTCGTGCTCCCAGTCGGTCGCGCCGGGCTTGAAGCGCACCAGCCGCTGGAACACGGCCCAGAGGATCGTGTTGTCCTGCGGGCTGGCGCGGAACGCCGGGTCCAGCGTCTCGACGTCGCGGTCGAAGCGGACCGTGAAGCGCGTACGCGCTTCGGCGTGGGCGAGGCGGGGCAGGCCGAGCGTGGCGGACGCGGCGAGAAGGGTCCGGCGGGCGATTGGCATGGAGGTCAGGCCGGCTTGTCGCCCTGGTCCGCCAGCTTGATTTTGGCGCCGTCGGCCAGGTCCGCAGGCGCGTTCAGCACCACCCGGTCGCCGCCCGCCACGCCGCCGTCCACCTCGACGGTGGTGCCGAAATCGCGTCCGATCGTCACTTTGTTCATCCGGACCGTGCCGTCGGATTGCACGACTGCGACCTGGGGACCGCCTTGGTTGAACACCAACGCCTCGCCGGGGACGATCAGCGCCGGATGCTGGCGCGGCACATCGAACGACACGTTGACGAACATGCCAGCCCGCAGCACGTAGTCGGGGTTCGGCACGTCGACCTCGGTCGAGAGCGTGCGCGAGGCGGCGCTCAGCGCCACCGAACTGCGGGCGACCTTGCCGGCGAAGCGGCGGCCGGGCATCTCCTGCACGGTGACATGCGCTTGCAGCCCCGGTTGCACGCCGACCGCTCCGCTCTGGGGCACGTTCACGACGACGCGCAGCAGGTCGTCCTGCGCCATGCTGAACAGCGGCGTGCCGCCGCTTGGGTTCGCGGTCACGAGGTCGCCGGTGTCGACGTTGCGCGCGGTCACCACGCCGTCGAACGGGGCCAGCACCCGCTCGAACGAGGTCAGCGACGCCAAGCGGTCCACCGTCGCCTGCTGCTGCTTGATGTTGGCGGCGGCCACCGCGATGCCTGCCTCGGCGCCGGCGACCGACGCGGCCGTGGTCGCCAGGTTGGACGAGGCGTTGTCGGCGTTCTGAAGCGTCTCCCAGCCCTGCTTGGCCAGGGTGCCGGTACGAAAATTGGTGACTCCGGCCAGCTTGGTGCTGGCCTGCGCCGACTGCAGTTGCGCCTGCGCCTGCGCCGAGGCGGCGTTGAACTGGGCCAGCTGCGCCTGCGCTTGGGCCAATTGCGCGTCCAGGTCGGGGGCCGCGATCCGCAGCAGCAGGTCGCCCTTGTGGACGCGGCTGCCGATGTCGACCTCGCGGTCGGCGATGTACCCGGTGGCGCGGGCGGAGATGTTGGCCGCCGTGAACGCTTCCGTCTGGCCAGGCAAAGTCAGCGTCGTCGGCGTGTCCACGCTATTTACCACCGCCGTCCGCACCGTCGGGACATACGCCACGGCCTGCTGCTGGGTTTGGGAGGCGGAGGCGTCGGTTTGCCAGTGGCCGTACGCGCCGAACGCCAGCAACCCCACGACGGCCAGCCCTGCCACGATGAACACGCGCCGGCGCGGCATGGGCGGCGGTTGGTCGTTCATACGTAATCTTCCAATGGCTTGGCTTCGCCGCGGCGAAGCACGGAATACAGGAACGGCACGAACAGCAAGGTCGAGCAGGTGCCCACCGCGACGCCTCCTAGCACAGCCCGTGCCAAGGCGGCGTTCTGCTCGCTGCCCTCGCCGATGCCGATCGCCATCGGGATCAGGCCGACGAACATCGCCCCCGCCGTCATCAGCACCGGCCGCAACCGGGTCTCCCCGGCCTTCACCGCCGCCTCCGCCGCGCTGACGCCGGTTTCCTCGCGGTGCTCCCGTGCGAACGTCACCAGCAGGATGGAGTTCGCGCTGGCCACGCCGACGCTCATGATCGCTCCCATCAGGGATGGGATGGAGAAGGTCGTCTGCGTGATGAACAGGCTCATGACGATGCCGGAGAACGCCAGCGGCAAGGCGGCGAGCACCACGAACGGATCGCCCCAGGTCTGGTAGTTCACGACCATCAGCAGATAGACCGCGACCAGCGCCACGACCAGGCCGAGGCCGATATGGGAGAAGGCGCTGTTCATGCTGTCGATCTGGCCCTTGACCGTAATCCGGTCCGGCGCCTCCAGCTGCTTCTGCTGGTCGGCGACGATGCGCTGGATGTCGGCGGCGACGGAGCCGAGGTCGCGGTCCTGCACGCTGGCCAGCACGTCGTAGGTCGGCTGGGTGTTGACGTGGTTCACCACGGTCTGCTCGGACCGGCGCCTGAGGGTGGCGACGCTCGACAGCAGGTCGACCACTTGCGGCTGCCCCGCCTGGCCATTCGCCGAGGCCCGCGCCAGCAGCGGCGTGTTCTCGAGGTCGGTCAGGCTGGCGTTGCGGTATTCCGGGGTCTGGACCCAAATCGCGTAGGGGATGCCGCTCGCCGGGTCGCTCCAGAAGTTGGGCGATACCTGATAGCTGCCGGACAGCGAGATGTTCATGTTCTGCGCGATCTGCTGTTCCGTCAGCCCCAGCTCCATCGCGCGGTCGCGGTCGACGTCGACGAAGTACTCCGGCGCGTCCGTGATTTGCTGGATGTGCACGTCCACCGCGCCGCGCACCTGCTTCAGCTTCGCCTCGATCTGGCGGGCGACCTCCAGGTCCTTGCCCTGGTGCCGGCCGTTCACCTGGATGTCGATTGGGGTGATGACGCCGAAATCCAGGATTTGGGTGATGATGTCGGCCGGCTGGAAATAGAACACCGTGTCCGGGAAGCGCTGGCGCAGCACGGTCCGCAGCGTGCGCATGTAGTCCGCCGTCGGTTTGTGGCCCTTGTTCAACGAGATCAGCATCTGCCCGTCGTTGTAGGCCAGGAACGAACCGTCGCCGAACGCGAAGTTGTAGTTGCTGGCGGGCAGGCCGATGTTGTCCAGGATCAGCCCGAGATCCTGCTTCGGCACGACCTGGCGCACTACGTTCTCCACCGCGGCGAAGGTCTGCTCGGCGGTCTCGATCCGCTGGCCCGGCCGGGTGCGGACGTGCAAGGTCATCTGCCCGGCGTCGATCTGCGGGAAATAATCCTGGCCGACGAACATGAACAGCACGCCGCCGACCGCCAGCACCGCGCCCGCCACGCCGAACGTGATCAGGCGGTGGCCGATGGCTGCGTGCAGCAGGCCGATGTAGCCGCGGTGGAACTGGGCGAAGCCGCGCTCGAACCCGGCGTGGAAGCGGCCGAAGAACCCCTTCGGCGCGTCCGGCTTGTTGTCCCCATGCCGCCGGGCGTGCTCCGACTTCACCAGCACGTCCATCAGGATCGGCACCAGGGTCCGCGACAGCCCGTAGGAGGCGAGCATGGCGAACACCACCGCGAGCGCCTGCGGGGTGAACAGGTATTTCGGCGCGTCCGTCAGGAACAGCACCGAGACGAACGCGCAGCAGATCGACAAGGTGGAGATCAGCGCCGGCTTGGCGATCCCCGCCGCGCCCTCCGCGACCGAGTGGCGGAAATCACGCCCTTCCTCCATCAGCCGGTAGGTGTTCTCGATCGCGACGGTCGCGTCGTCGACCAGGATGCCGACCGCCAGCGCCATGCCGCCGAGGGTCATGATGTTGATGGTCTCGCCCAGCACCGCCAGCACCGACAGCGACACCATGATCGAGAGCGGGATCGACACCAGCACGATCAGGGTCGAGCGCCAGGACCCCAGGAACAGCAGGATCATCAGCCCGGTCAGCCCGGCGGCGATCAGGCCCTCGCGCACCACGTCGGTGATGGCGCCGGACACGAACACCGACTGGTCGAACAGCGCCGTGATCGTCATGCCCTTCGGCGCCGCTGCCTGGATGCCGGGCAGGAAACCCTTCACCGCGTTGACCACGGAGAGCGTCGAAGCCTCGCCGTTCTTGAGCACCGTCAGCAGCACCGAGTGCAGGCCGTCCGCGCGCACGATGTTCTGCTGCGGCGGGCCGCCGTCGCGCACGTAGGCCACGTCGCGCAGGTGGACCGGCGTGCCGTTCACGACCTTGAGCGGGATGTCGTTCAGTTGCGCGATCGCCGTCGGCATGGCGTTCAGGCGGATCACGTACTGCTCGGCGCCGATCTTGGCCAGGCCGGACGGCACCGTGAGGTTCTGGGCCGTCACCGCGTTCGTCACGTCCTGCGGCGTCAGTCCGAGCCCCTGCAGCGCGTGCATGTCCAGGTCGACCATCACCTGCCGCGGCGCGCCGCCGTATGGCGAGGGCAGGGTGGACCCCGGCGTCTGCGTCAAGGTCTGCCGGATACGGTATTGGCCGTAGTCGTACAACTGCTGCTGCGTCAGCGTCTGCGACGACAGCGCGAGCTGGATCACCGGCACCGACGACGCGGAGAAGCGCATCACCACGGGCGGCTGGATGCCGGGGGGCAGCAGCGCCCGGATGGAGTTGGTGGACGCCACCACCTGCGCGATCGCGAGCTCGATGTTCACGCCAGGCTGGAAATAGACCTTCTCGGTCGTGACGCCCTGCAGCGTCGTGCTCTCCATGTTGCGGATGCCGTTCACGTTGTTGGACAACGAGAACTCGGTGTAGGTCGTGACCCGCGAGGCCATCTCGGTCGTGCTCAGCCCGGTCTCGGTCCAGACGATCACCACCACGGGGATGTCGACCGAGGGCAGGACGTCCTTGGGCATGACGACGCTCGCGCCGATGCCGCCGAGCAGGATCAGGATCGCCAGCACGTAGAACGTGTTGCGGAATTTCAACGCGAACTTGACCAGGCCCATCCGCTCTCCTCGGCTGCCCTGCGGGGAAGCTGCAACTCAACGTGTTGCGACGCAGCATGTTGCCAGCGTACGTCATAAAGGGTTGCACGATCGGTCCCGCTCCGGCTTTTGTGATGAACCAAGGAACGAACGGGGGCGCAGGCCGTAATGCGTCGGCATCGCTGTCATTCCCGACGAGGCTGGCAGAGCGACAAAGGCACGGAGCGAGGACAGATTTATGACCAGGATTCTCGTCACGGGCGGCGCGGGCTTTATCGGCTGCCACGTCGTCCAGTCCTTGCTGAACGCCGGCTACGACGTCCGCGTGCTGGACAGCCTGATCGAGCAAGTCCATGACCGCCACGGCCCGCGCAACCCGATCCTGGCGCACACCGATTTCGTGGAGGGCGACGTGCGCGATGCGGGCGTGGTCGCGGCGGCGCTGCGCGGGGTAGACCGCGTCATCCACCTGGCGGCCGAGGTCGGCGTCGGCCAGAGTATGTACGCGATCGAGCGCTACGTGTCCGTCAACGACCAGGGCACGGCGGTGCTGTGCGAGGCGCTGATCGCCCATCCGGTCGAGCGCCTGGTGGTCGCGTCCTCCATGAGCATCTACGGCGAGGGTTTGTATCGCACCCAGGGCGGCGAGGTGCTGCCCAACGTGGTTCGTCCGGCGCAGCGCGACAGCGGCTGGGACCCGGTGGGCCTGGACGGCCTGCCGCTCACGCCGCTGCCCACGCCGGAGTGGAAGCAGCCGAACCTCGCCTCGGTGTACGCGCTGACCAAGTACGTGCAGGAGCGCCTGGCGCTGACGGTGGCGCCGGCCTACGGGATGGAGAGCGTGGCGCTGCGGCTGTTCAACGTGTACGGGCCGGGGCAGGCGCTGTCGAACCCCTACACCGGCGTGCTTGCCATCTTCGCCTCCCGCCTGCTGCACCGCGAGCGCCCGCTGGTGTTTGAGGATGGCGAGCAGCGCCGCGACTTCGTGCACGTCCAGGACGCGGCCGACGCGTTCATGCTGGCGCTGGAGCACCCGGCCGCCGCAGGGCAGGTGTTCAACATCGGCAGCGGCCGCGACGTGTCGATCCTGGACGTGTCCGCAGCCTTGGCCCGCGCGATGGGCGTGCCGCACCTCACGCCCGAGATCATGGCCAAGGCCCGCACCGGCGACATCCGCCACTGCTTCGCCGATATCGGCCTGGCTGGCAGCGTGCTCGGCTTCCAGCCCAAGCGGTCGTTCGAAGACAGCCTGGGCGAGCTGGTCGAGTGGGTGCGCCGGCAGCAGGCCGTCGACCTGGTGCACCGCGCCCGAGAGGAACTGGAGTCGCGGGGCCTGGTCGCTTGAGCGGCGTCCCGGTCGCGCTCCGCAGCCGCCCGGTGCTGGTGACGGGCGGCGCCGGGTTCATCGGCGCGAACCTGGCCGACCGGCTGGCCGCCGACGGGCACGACGTGCTGGTGTTGGACGCCCTGCTGCGGCCCGGCGTGGAGGCCAACCTCGACTGGCTCCGCCGCCGCCACCCGCGCCGCGTCTCGGCGATGGTGGCCGACATCCGTGACGAGGCGGCCGTGAGCGAGGCGGTCGGGCGCGCGTCCGCGGTGTTCCACCTGGCCGCCCAGGTGGCGGTCACGACCAGCATGGCGTCGCCGATGGACGATTTCGACGTGAACGTGCGCGGCACCCTGCACGTGCTGGAGGCGCTGCGCCGCCGGGCGGAGCGGGTGCCGGTGGTGTTCGCGAGCACCAACAAAGTCTACGGCGACCTGCACGACATCGCCCTGGAGGACGCTGGAGACGCCTACCTGCCCCAGGACCCGGCGTTGCGCGCCCACGGCATCGGCGAGGACCGGGCGCTGGCGTTCTATACCCCGTACGGCTGCTCCAAGGGCGCCGCGGACCAGTACGTGCTCGACTACGCCCGCAGCTTCGGCATCCCCGCCTGCGTGCTGCGCATGAGCTGCATCTACGGCCCGCGCCAGATGGGCACCGAGGACCAGGGCTGGCTGGCGCATTTCCTGATCAGCGTCCTCGACGGCCGCCCGATCAGCATCTACGGCGACGGGCGGCAGGTGCGCGACGTGCTGTTCGTGGACGACGCGGTGGCGGCCTATGTCGGCGCATGGCAGCGGATCGGCGACGTGTCCGGCCGGGCGTTCAACCTCGGCGGCGGCCCGGCGAACGCGGTGAACCTGCTGGAGGTACTGGCGGAGTTGGAGGCGGCGACCGGACGCCGGGCCGACGTCTCGTTCAGCGGGTGGCGGCCGGGCGACCAGCGCTACTTCGTGGCCGATAGCCGCCGGGCGCAAGCGGCGCTGGGCCTCGACCCGTTCGTCGATTGGCGCGACGGCCTCGGCCGGCTGACGCGCTGGATGCTGGCGCACCGGACCGCCGAGCTGCGGCCCGCGGCGGCCGGCCAATGAGGGTCGCCCTCATCAACCCGCCCTGGAGCTTCGAGGGCAGCATCTACTTCGGCTGCCGCGAGCCGCACCTGCCGCTGGAACTCGGCGCCTGCCGCGTCCTGCTGGAGCGGGCCGGGCATGAGGTGCTGCTGCTGGACGGCCATATCGAAGGCCGGGACATGGCCGACCTCGCCGGGGCGGTCGCCGCGTTCGCGCCGGCCATGACGGTGGTGACGACGGCGCCGTCCTATCTGTTCTGGCGCTGCGCCCAGCCGGAATTGCGGGTGCCGCGGGCGATGCTCGACGCCATCGGGCGGCGTGGCGGCATGACGGTCGCGGTCGGCCCGCACGGCTCCTCCACCCCCGGCCCGGCGCTGCGCAAGCTGGGGGCGGACGCGGTGGTCATGGGCGAGTGCGAGGAGGCGGTGCTGGCGCTGGCGGACGGCGCGCAGGCGGGCACGCTGCCGGGCACGGCGCGGCTGGCGGACGGGCGGCTGCGACTGGCGGGCGGCCCGCTCGCGACCGGGTTCGCCGACCTGCCGCCGCTGCGCTGGCCCGATGCCTGGGTGCGGCGTCACCACCACCACCACCATCGATTCGAAGCGCCCGCCGTGGGACCGGGGGCGGAGGTCGAAGCGTCGCGCGGCTGTCCGTTCAATTGCACCTTCTGCGCCAAGATCGACTTCCGCGACCGCTATCGCCGCCGCGACCTGACGCCGCTGCTGGCCGAGATCGACGCGCTGATCGCCCAGGACGTCACCTACCTGTATTTCATCGACGAGATCTTCCTGCCGCGTCCCGACCTACTGGAAGCGCTCGTGGATCGCCCGGTGCGGTTCGGCGTCCAGACCCGGATCGACCTGTGGAAGCCGGACGCGATCGCGCTGCTGGGCCGCGCCGGCTGCGTCAGCATCGAGGCTGGGGTGGAGAGCCTGACCGAAGACGGCCGCGCGGCACTCGACAAGCGTTGCAAGCTGTCGACCGACGAGTTGGCGGATTTGCTGGCGCTCGCCCGCCAGCATGTGCCGTTCGTGCAGGCCAACCTGATCGAGACGACCGGCGACGACGCCGCCATGGTCGCGCGCTGGCGCGAGCGGCTGCACGCGGCCGGCGTCTGGGCCAACGACCCGGTGCCGCTATACCCGTATCCCAGTTCGCCCGACTACCGCCGCCTATGGGGCGCGCCGGACGACCAGGCGTGGGAGCGGGCGCACGGGCATTACTTGGCCCAGTTCGCCAAGCTGAGCGACATCCAGGACGGCGTCCCCGTGCCGCTGCCGGAGCTTGAGGCCACGTGCCTGGCGTGACGCGCCGGGTGATGATGACCACCGACGCGGTCGGCGGCGTATGGCGCTACTCGATGGACTTGGCCCACGGATTGACCCGGCGCGGCTGGAGCGTCCGGCTCGCGGTGCTCGGGCCGCCGCCCGGTCCGGCGCAGCGTGCGGAGGCACCGGCCGAGCTCGTCGAAACGGGGCTGCAGTTGGACTGGACGGCCGAGTCGCCGGTGGAGCTCGAACGTATCTCGGCGAGCTTGGCGCAGGTTGCCCAGGGAAGCGACGTGGCGCTGCTGCACGCGCCGGCCCTGCTCGGCGACGCAGCCTGGCCGGCGCCGGTCGCGGCGACGGTCCATTCCTGTGTCGGAACCTGGTGGCGGGCGGTGCGGGGCGGCCCGCTGCCGCCCGACCTCGCCTGGCGCGCCGCGGCGACCCAGGACGGCTTGCTGCGGGCCGGCGCGGTGATCGCGCCGACCTGCGCTTTGGCAGCGGCATTGCAGGATGTTTACGGCGTGACGGAGCCGACGGTGGTGCACAACGGCCGTGCGCTCAGCGTCGCTCCCGCAGTCGTGGATCGCCGCGGCGTCCTGACCGCCGGCCGCTTGTGGGACGAGGGCAAGGGCGTCGCTTGCCTCGATCGTGTCGCCAGCCGGCTCGATGCGCCGTTCGCCGCCGCCGGGTCGATCCGCGCGCCGGATGGGGCAGGGATCGTCCTGCGGCACCTGCGCCTGCTCGGGGTGCTGGACGAACCCGCGATGGCCGCCGCGATGGCCGGCGCGCGGGTGTTCGCCTCCGCGGCGCGCTACGAGCCGTTCGGGCTGGCGGTGCTGGAAGCAGCCCAGGCCGGGTGCGCGCTGGTGCTGTCCGACATTCCCACCTTCCGCGAACTATGGGATGGGGCCGCCATGTTCGTGGCCCCCGGCGACGAGGACGCCTGGGTGTCGGCGCTCACCGCCGCCCACGCCGACCCGGCGCTCGGCATTGCCGCCCGGACCCGCGCGGCCCGCTACACCGCCGCTGCCATGGTCGACGCGACGGCGGCCATCCTGGCCCGGCTCTGATGCGGCTGGCCTATCTCGCGCACTCGCTCGAATCGTGCTGGAACCATGGCAACGCCCATTTCCTGCGCGGCGTCCTCGGCGAACTCGTCGCCCGCGGCCACGACGTCCGGGTGTTCGAACCCGTGGACTCCTGGAGCCGCGCCAACCTGGTCGCCGACCATGGCGAGGCCGCTTCGGACACCTGGCGGGCCTTCTACCCGACGCTGTCCAGCAGCCGGGGCACTGACCCGGCGGCGATGACCGACGGCGCCGACGTGGTGATCGTCCACGAATGGACCCCGCACGAGACCGTCGCCGCCCTCGGCCGGCTCCGCCGCGCGGGCGGGCGCTTCCTGCTGCTGTTCCACGACACCCACCACCGCGCCGTCAGCGACCCGGACGCCATGCGCGCCTACGACCTGTCCGGCTACGACGGCGTGCTCGCCTTCGGGGCGGCGCTGGCCGGCATCTACCGCGGCTGGGGCTGGGGCGACCGCGTGTTCACCTGGCACGAGGCCGCCGACACCGCCGTGTTCCACCCGCCCGCGACCGAAACGCCCCGCTCCGGCGCCGTCTGGGTCGGCAACTGGGGCGACGGCGAGCGCACGGCCGAGCTGGAAACCTTCCTGTTCGCCCCGATGCGGGCGGCCGCCGTGCCGCTCGACGTGTTCGGCGTCCGCTACCCGCCCGAGGCGCTGGCGCTGCTCGACCGCTACGGCGTCCGCTACCACGGCTGGCTCGCCAACCCGGCGGCGCCGGCCGAGTTCGCCCGCCACGCCATGACCGTCCACGTGCCCCGCCGCCCCTACACGCGCATGCTGCCAGGCATCCCCACCATCCGCGTGTTCGAGGCGCTGGCCTGCGGCATCCCGCTGATCTGCGCGCCTTGGGACGACGCCGAGACCCTGTTCACGCCCGGGGCCGACTACCTCGTGGCGCGCGACGGGGCGGAGATGCGACGCCACATCGAAACGCTGCGGGACGACCCGGCGCGCGCCGCCTCGCTCGCGGCCCACGGCCTCGCGACGGTGCGCGCCCGGCACACCTGCGCGCACCGGGTGGACGAACTGCTCGCCATCGTCCACCGGCTGGGAGACGTCGCATGAAGCTCGCCTTCTACGGGTCGAGCCTGCTGTCGTCCTACTGGAACGGCGCGGCGACCTACTACCGCGGCATCCTGGGCGCGCTCGCCCCGCACGGCTGGGACATCGTGTTCTACGAACCGGACGCGTTCGACCGCCAGAGCCACCGCGACATCGACCCGCCCGGCTACGCCCGCGTGGTCGTGTATCCCGCGACGCCGGACGCCCTGGCCGGCGTGCTGGCAGAGGCCGCGCAGGCGGACGTGGTGGTCAAGGCGAGCGGCGTCGGCGTGTTCGACACCGAGCTGCTGGACGGCATCGTCGCCCACGCCCGCCCCGGCGCATTGCGTGTGTTCTGGGACGTGGACGCCGCCGCCACCTTGGAGGAGATGCGCGGCGCGCCCGACCATCCGGTGCGCCGCGCGCTGCCGACGCTCGACATGGTGCTGACCTACGGTGGCGGCCCGCCCGTGGTCGCCGCCTACACCGGGTTCGGCGCCCGCGCCTGCACGCCGATCTACAACGCGCTCGACCCAACGGCCCACTTCCCCGTCCCGCCCGACCCGCGCTTCGCCGCCGACCTCGGCTTCCTCGCCAACCGGCTGCCGGACCGCGAGGCCCGGGTGCAAGCGTTTTTCCTGGAACCCGCCGCCCGGATGCCCGGCCGCCAGTTCCTGCTCGGCGGCAACGGCTGGCACGACAAGCCGATGCCCGGCAACGTCCGGGCCGTCGGCCACGTCGGCACCGCGGAGCACAACGCGTTCAACTGCTCGCCCCTGGCGGTGCTGAACGTCGCCCGCGACAGCATGGCGGCGGTGGGCTTCTCCCCCGCCACCCGCGTGTTCGAAGCGGCCGGCGCCGGCGCGTGCCTGATCACCGATGCCTGGGAGGGCATCGAGCTGTTCCTCCGTCCCGATACGGAGGTGCTGGTCGCCCGCGACGGCGCCGACATGGCCGCCCACCTCGCAGCACTCACGCCGGACCGCGCCCGCGCGATCGGGGCGGCGGCGCGGCGCCGGGTGCGGGCCGAGCACACCTACGCCCAACGTGCGGTCATCGTGGACCGGCTGCTGCGGGACGCGGCTGGAAAGCGGGGCTGACGCGACGGCATAGAGGGAGTATTCCTGACCTATGCCTCCCCAACCACCGTCGGCCCTGGCCCTGGACGAGACGACCGCGCCGCCCTCCGGCGCCGCGGAGTCGGCGCCCGTCGTCTATACGCACCAGCAGATCCTCCGCGTCGTCACCGGGATCATGCTGTGCATCCTGCTCGCGGCGCTGGACCAGACCGTGGTCATCCCGGCGGTGCCAGCCATCGCGCGCGACCTGAACGCGTTCGGCCACCTGTCGTGGATCGTCTCGGCCTACCTGCTGACCTCGACGGCGGCGACGCCGATCTATGGCAAGCTGTCCGACATCTACGGCCGCCGGGCGCTGCTGCTGCCGGCCATCGCGCTGTTCATCGTTGCCTCCGCCCTGTGCGCGCTGGCGCAGACCCTGCCGCAGCTGATCGTGTTCCGGGCGCTGCAGGGGCTCGGCGGCGCCGGGCTGATGTCGATGGCGCAGGCCGCTATCGCCGACGTCGTGTCGCCGCGGGAGCGGGGGCGCTACCAGGGCTACATGGCGTCGATGTGGGGATTGGCCTCGGTCGGCGGCCCCGTCGTCGGTGGCTGGATGACCGACAACTTGTCCTGGCACTACGTGTTCTGGATCAACCTGCCGCTCGGCTTGGCGGCGATGGCGCTGTGCAACCGTGCGCTGCGACTGCTGCCGGTGCGGCGCATTCCGGCCAGGATCGACTACATCGGCGCGGCCCTGCTCACCACGGGGGTCACGGGCTGGCTGCTGGTGCTGAGCTGGGGCGGTTCGGAGTTTCCCTGGATGTCGGCCCCGATCGTCGGCTTGTTCGCGGCGGGCGCGGTCCTGTTCGGACTGCTATACCTGCACGAGCGCCGATTTGCGGACCCGATCCTGCCGCCGCGGCTGTTCGCCAATCCGGTGTTCCTGCGCGGCGTGATCCTGGCGTTCTTCACCTCCATCGGGCTGCTCGGCGCGACCTTCCTGTTGCCGCTGTTCTTCCAACTGGTGCGCGGGGCCGCGGCCTCCGGGTCGGGCCTGCTGGTCATGCCCTACCTGCTGGCGAACGTGGCCGGCGCCTACACGGGCGGCCAGATGGTGCGGCGGTCCGGGCGCACCAAGGCGGTGATCGTGTCGGGGCTGGGCGCCGCGACGCTGGGATTCGCGCTGCAGGCGACGATGGGGCACGCCACGCCGTCCTGGGTGGTCGCGGCGACGATGGTGGTGGTCGGCGCCGGCACCGGCGTGTGCCTGCCGAGCGTGCTGGTGGTGGTGCAGAACGCCGCCGACCGGCGCGACGTCGGCGCTGCGACCGGGTCGCTGCTGTTCCTGCGGTCGCTGGGCGGCGCGTTCGGCAGCACGCTGGTGGGCGCGCTGCTCACCGCGCGCTTCGCCTCCCGCATGGCGGCGGCGGGCGTGGCCGGGCCGATCGACTTGGGTTCGGCGCAGAACCCCACGGTGCCCGCGGCGGTCAGCCAAGCAGCGCTCGCGTCCGGTTTCAGCCTGGCGTTCGGGGTATGCAGCGCGCTCTCGCTGGTTGCCGTCGTGATCGCGTTGGGGATGCGCGACGTGACGCTCCGCTCCACGGTGGATGAGCCAACCGCGGTCGGGCATTAGGCTGGCCTCGGCGAACGGCGCTGTTGGCTGGACAAGAAGGCAAGGGCGCTGCCCTTGACCCGCTGGGGCCGGCGGCCCCAAACCCCATTTTCCTCATCAAAGGATTTCAAAGGCTCTGCCTTTGACGGGGTCCAGGGGCTCTGCCCCATAGGCGCCAACTTACGGCGGGAGTGGAGGGCGCAGAACGGTTTGCTGCGT
>JAABUV010003248.1_pt1 | contig 20904 bp, 28 predicted proteins | sample 5559971 | NCBI WGS metagenome assembly JAABUV01 (sample SAMN10711881, study PRJNA513362) | rock metagenome | isolation source: Antarctica rocks | place: Antarctica: Victoria Land, Knobhead nord | collected 2015-12-19
CCTGCGCACGACCCGGCCGCAAGGATGGCGTTCGTTGCCTGCACCAGCCTTTCTGGCGTCGTAGAGGCCGCAGTGCGGCCTTTGTGCGCGCAGGCGCACTTTCACCCCACACCATGGTGAGGGGCACTGCTTGCTCAGGGAGAGTATTGCACGGTCGAGAACTTAGTCTGAATATAGATATTGTTGGAAGGCCAGTGTGACCTGCAGGGGGTGCCTGACTGGCTGCACCTAGTGCGACACTGCCGCTGCATGTCAGCAAACTGCCTGTGACTGCCCCCTATCCCGGTGCAGGTGCAGGGAAGGGAGGAGAGCGCCGGCGCTGCGCGCGGCAAGGCGACCGGCAGCTGCCCCGCGCGGCATCACGTGCAGGTGAGCCGCTGTGCGGGCTGCTAGGGGCTGTGCTGTGCGCCTTGCTGCCTTTGCCGAGCGCTGGGTCAGTTCCGCGTGCATGTTCAACTCCTGGCGCACAGCCCTGTTGGCTCTGTACCCCATGCACCGGCTGTTGCACAGACGCGGCACCCCAGCGCAGAAGGCTTTGCCCTTTGCACTGCTTCATAAGAGGTGCTTCTCTGCTACAATTGCCGCGTGCAGTGCCACATGTCGCTGGATTCGCCTGCCACTCGCCGAGCTTGCGCCTAGTCAGGTTCTATCTCACATGCCCTTCTGACCTCACTCGCGCTGAGCCCCCGTCCCGCTGAGCGCTGTCGTGCGCCCGAGCAGCGCCTCAGTGGACGCCAGCCCAGCAGTGGCGAACGGCGTGAGCACGGACGCGGGCGCGGTGCCGCAGCCGGTGGTGAAGATCGACAACCAGCATGACCCGTTCGCAACGATCGTGACGGTGGAGTTTGGCGACCGCCTGGGCGAGCTGCTCGACACGGTGCGCTGCTGGGCAAGCGCGCGAGGGCTGGCGCAGCTGTGTGCCCTGTTGGAGGCGCCGCCGTCCGGCGCGCCCGGCTGCACGTTTACAATAGTGCAGCGCGGTGGCCGCTGCTGCTTTCATTGATGCACCGTGTTGTGTGCTGCTGTCACTGCTGAGACAGCAGGCACAGAGGTCTTACGTGTCATAATGCAAAAGGTTGCCAGCGAGCTGCAAAGGCAAGCGTGCCAGGATGGCGAGCTTTCACAAGCAAGCTGTGTGAGGAGGGAGATGAAGTGAAAGAGCGGGGCACGAGCGGCGCGGCAGATTGCGGCGCTGAAGAGCCTGAAGCTGAACATCCGGCGCGCGCGCATCAAGCCCGCGGCCGACGGCACGCATCAGCACAAGTTCTTCATCACGGATGCCACCACGAGCGAGAAGATCCTCAAGAGCGCGCGCGTGGAGGAGATCCGGCTCACCATCCTGAACAACCTGCTGCAGTACCACCCGGAGGCCGGCTCCAACATGGCCTGGGGCGCCTACTCGCGCAAGGAGTCCTCGCGCGACCTGCTCTCGCCGCTCGGCGAGAAGAACCGGTGCGCGGCCCGGGCCTGGCCGATCGTGCCTGTTTGACAGTGTAACCTGCACAGCTGTGCGCTGGGCACACAGGAGGCAGCTGGTTTGCTCGACGAAGCTTGGCACAGACTTGGTGCATGGGTGCATATCTGAGCAGGAGCCAGCCAGCTGAGCAGGGTTTTTTCCCCAAGCCGCTCTGCACATACCGTGCCAAGATCAGATGCAAGGGGTCCAGTTCTGGCTCGCCGCTCATGGAAAGCCGGTCATAGAGGTTTGTATTGCTGCACGTGTGGATGAGCTTGAAGGACGGTGCCAGACTCAGACGACGCTGCATGCTTGGAGGCACCTTTGCCTGTGCCTCCTCCAAAGGCCCTGACCCTCAAATGCCGCTGTCGGCGCGCAGGCATGTGGTGGAGACCGTCATCGACGTGCGCGAGGATGAGGACGCGAGCCACAGCGAGGTGTTCATCCAGACGCGCGACCGCCCGGGCCTGCTCACTGACATCGTGCACACGCTCAAGGACATCAACGTCAATGTCGTGTCGGCCGAGGCGCGGCGCCTCGCACCCGCGGCCTTGCTCGTGGCTGATATCCAGACGCCTTGGGGAGAGCATGAGACGCTCACCCAGCTGGGCAGCGTGGAGGCATGGCTTGCTGTGCAAGGCACGGCAGTCGGAGATGGCGCTGTGCCTGTGTGTGCTCCAAGCCGTGAAGCGCCGTTGCTCCAAGGGACTGCCCACCATGCCATGCCTGGCGCAGGTGGCTGATGGTCTTGTTCTGTGCCTGGCCAATGGCCGGTCATAAATATAATAAATACAAGGCGGGCGGGCGCAGGTGGACACCGAGGGCGTGGTGGCCAAGGACTGCCTGTACGTCACGTACCACGGCGAGCCGCTGGGCCCGTCCATGACGCAGCTCGTCACCAACGCGCTGCAGTACTACCTGTCGCTCGCGGACGTGGAGAAGGAGGAGTCGTACTGAGGGGCTTTGGTTTTATATGGGATTAATCTGGGACAGCCGCCGGCACCCGCCTGGACTAGCCTTTGCACCCGCCGGGTCTGCGGTCTGTTGATGCGGCCCAGCGCGGCATTTGCGCGATGCTGGGGTGCCTGGCCGCGGCTGGGGGTCAGCCTGATGGGCCTGTTACAACATTGGGTGAAAGGGAAGCGATTGGCGTGCCCATGGGTTCTTTATTGGAGTGTTGCACGCAGCGGCTTCTATGAGCGGCGCATGTCATGCAGCAGCGGATGCTAGCAGCGTTGGCACCGCACAATGTTGCTGAGCGGGGGCGAGCATTACTGGTGTGCAGAGACCACAGGCTGCAGGCTTGGGCCTCGGTGAGGGGACTGTCAGCACACCTGAGGGTCATTGGACAGCTCTAGAAGAGTGTGCCGCGAGGCTGTACAATGGTGCACCACCAGTAAAGGACAGCCGCTGTGTAGTGGCTGTAGGTGTTTGAGTGAAGCGCACGTTCAGCTTCTGTTGGGGGAATCCTGGGCTATGCTTGTGTTTAGCTAAGGGAGAAGTGAGCTTTTTTTCTGAGTGGACGCAGGGGTTGCTTGCTTGCGCTGCGCCAGTGGCGTTGCTGCAACAGCGCTCATGCCCCTCTCGCGCGTCGTCCCTCCGCATGACCCACAGCGCTGTGCACACCCCGGCACTTACAGCTCTGCGAGGTTGCGTGCAGGCGGGGTCTGCACTACACACTGCCTTCCTAGTACCACCAAGCCTCGAGCCTTCACACACAGCACTAGGAGGGGTCCTGGCCAGAGCGCACAGCAGCCCCGGCGTGACTGACAGAGGCGCAGCCGCATCCCCATGCGTCAGGGCGCCTGCGTGCGCAGCCACGCGCGGCAGTCCTCGGCGGACGCGGCCGGGTGCGCCAGCTGCCAGTCCAGCACGCGTGCGCTCGCCTCGCCCACCTGCGGGCCCTTCGGCAGCCGCAGCTCCGCCATGACCTGCCCGCCCGCCCGCGCCCGGGTTTGGTACGCATGGCTTGCTTGCTTGGTCCGGGCGGGCGTGACACCCGCCGATATGCATGAGACGAGGGCACGCGTGCGGCAAGGCTGAGCTGGCACACGGGCAGCTGTGGCAGGCGGCGCAGGCGCCGGCACGCATGCGCAGCGCCGCCGCCGCGCCCCAGGCCCCTCACTGCCCGCCGCTGTGCACGTCTCATGCCAGGGCGTGCCGCGCGTCATGCGCCCTGGCGCCAGCCCCGCGCGCGCTGCTCCGCGTGTGAGCCCGCGCTGAGAGCGCGCGGCCGTGCTCACGCGCGGGAGGCAGGTGGGCAGCGGACGCCGGTTGGCCGGCGCGCGGCGCGCCGCGCACCTCCCGGCCGCCCAGCAGCGGCTTCCAGGCCCAGCAGCCCGCCAGGCCGAACGCGCGCACCGCGGCCTCCAGCTCGCGGCACGCCTCCGCCCTGGCCGCGTGTGGTTGAGTTCCGGGTCAGAGTGCGCGCATGCCCACCGAAAGCCGGCTAGCAGAGGCTTGGCGTGGCATCCGGGGGCATGCTCTCCGCGGTGCAGCCAGCTCGGCATGCGAGCAAAGGCTTGAAGACAACAGCAGAGCAGGGTTAGGGTGTCCCGCCCTCCGGCACCTGGCGGGCACGGCGGCCTCGTCCGGGGCGGCGAGTGCCTCCGGCGACGCGGCGCGCACGTCCGCGGCGGCGGCCGCCGCCGCGGCCTCGTCCACGCCCAGCGGCGCCGCGTCCGCCATCGCCAGCAGCGGCGCCAGCAGCACGCCTGGCCATGCCCGGAAAGCCCGCTCGGCCCCTGCCACCCTGCTCCAACACAACTCTAGATGCATATAAAGGTAGGGCATACCACACTGTGCGCGCGGTGCTGCTGCATGCGTCAGGGCAGGTGACGGCGCCGCCAGCATGCGTCGCCGCACGCTTGCAAGCCCGTTCGGAGGCCCCAACCCCCCCGCCTCCTATTTCACCCCAGGCTGCCGGAGTACCCAGCGTCCGCCGCGCGTCGCGCCCCTGTCAGAACGGCAGCGATCACAGGCGCCCAGCATGCGATGACAGGCGCCAGCGAGGCGCCGCACGCCCCGCCGCCCGCCCCGGCCGGCAGGCGCACCCGTACGCCACAGGCCGAGCTTGCCCAGCCGGCGCAGCAGGCGGCCGAGCGCGACGCGCACGTCCTCGTCAGCGCCGGCAAAGCGTTCCGCAAGAGGCTCCTGACCCTGGGCTGGGCAGGGACTGCATCAGATGCCGCCAAAGTGCCCCACTTAGCCTTAAGAGTTTGGACGTAGAAGCGTATGCATGCAGGCGTGCACCCTGGGGACGCTGGTTCATCCCAGCAAGCATCGAGACCCTGTCTTGTGCCATGCCAATCACTGCTATCCCTTAAGCCACCGCGAAAGACCGCTGTCGCAGAGGAGCAGACTTACTTGTCTCGCTGGTGCATGCGCTGTCTGTCCAAGCACAAGTGGGCCCAAGGCAGCTTCTGTGCTCCGCTGCAGGCGCGCATGCAGGTGCAGCACCTCCTGGCGTCAAGACCGCGCCCGCAATGCCGCGAGCAGGCGCTGCCCTCGCTGCAGCGCGCTGCCGATGCGCGCTGGCGACCCCGGGGGGGGCGGGCGCGCCCGCAGGCGCGCGTGCAGGCGCAGCAGCTCCGGCGCGGCCGCGTGCGCTTCGGCCACCGCGTCCGCGTCGCGCGCGCGCCACTTGAGCGCCTCGCGCACGATGTGCGCGGCGGCCGGCGCGCGCGCGCCCTTCTTCTTGCCGGGCGCCTCCGCGGCGCGCAGCGGCAGCAGCAGCGCCGCCAGCAGCGCCAGCCGCCGCTCCTCGCCCGCGAACGGCTCCTGCGCCGCGGGGCGCCAGGCGGGTGGGCGCGCATGCAGCGCGCGCGCCGCGCCGCAGCTAGCAGGGCAGGCTGGCGGGGCATGGGTGCCTCGCGTCAGCGCGCTGCGGGACCAGCGTATTTGCAGCAACAGGCGTGTGCGGAGCATCCGCAGCCGGGCGTGTGGTAGGAAGTGTTGCCGCATGCATGCATTGTGTCACTCCCTGGTGCCTGTATCAGCTGAGCCTAAATCCTCAAACCCCTCGGCCAGTGGCCCAAGGAGGTCCGCCAAAATAGATTGCTGCATGCCCACCACGCGGCCCATGAGCGCGGGGTCCCAGGAGGCGGGCGGCAGCGCTCGCCTCCGGGCTCCACGCGCGCATCAGCGCGTCGGCGGCCGCCATGGCCGCTGCGCAGGGCGCGCCGTAGCCGCTGCCGAGGGCGGCCTGCAGCGTGGGCGGCGCCGCAAAGACGGCCGGGAAGAGGCCCAGGCGCTGGATGTCCGCCACGGCGCGCACCGGCGCCGGGCCTGCACGGCACGCCGCGGGGTTGCCGCCGCGGTCTGAGCGAGAGCGGGGCCAGTGCTGACACATCAGGCTGCTTGCGCAGGGCAGGGCTCATGACTTCCAGTATCAGAGGCATGCCATCCTGGTTGAGGCGATGCTGTGGTTTCTGTCAGGTTTGAAAGCGGTCCTGTATGCATGACCTCTTAATGCCGAGCCGATCAAACATGCACTGCCTTGCTGTTGTTCCTGTCAGGTTTGCAGAGGGTCCTGTACGCACGACCCATTCCATAGTATGTACACTAATCAAAACCAACTCTAAAAATGCAGTGCACAGACGTGCGCTTTCCCTCACAGAATGCTGAATGCACAAAGGAATGAACTACAACCGTGTATCAGCCAACATGAGCGGCAAGCGGGCACACCCTGGAACATGCCCTCCAGCTCGGCCCCGACGCGCTCGCGGCTGACCTTTTGGCTCAGCGCCTCCCGCACCTGCGCGCGCACGCGCAGCAGGTTAGCAGTTTCCTGATGTTATAGTACATGATAAGTTGAGTTACATGTGTGCTGCCTGTGTACGCGCTTGCCTGTTGCAAGCGCCTGCATTCCTGTGACACAAATGCATGCATAAGTACGCTGTGACATGCCTAAATGAGGCGGAGTTACTCACAGGCAACATGTGGGCATATGCCAAGCATAAAAACATGAGGCAAGATGAGACGAGCAGAAAAGCTTTGTGGCGCAATCTAGGGTGGCAGGCCCTTCCCAACAGACAGCTCGCCAGAGTTTCAAGTGCCCGCAACGGAGTATTCAGATATCGGAGATACGCCTCTATCCAGCTACTCACATCAGTTTGCAAAGCTACTGGTTGCAGCGCTCCACTGTTAAAGAAGCAGACGCTTCTAGATCATTGACACATAGCCTTGTTGCTCTACGCTTAGTTGCGCCACTGGGAGTGCGTCAATCGGAATAGAGCGCAGGGCTAAAGCAAAAAGCAGTGCGGCTTGCTGCACGCGTGTGCGCTTGTGCGCGCCGCTGCGCGTAGCGATGGTCAAGGTAGCCGTGAAGTGGGCAAAGGAAACATACAATGTCGAGGTCGACCCACAGGAGCCGGGGCTGGTATTTAAGCACCAGCTCTTTAGCCTCACCGGCGTGCCACCAGAGCGCCAGAAAATCATGGTCAAGGGCGGTATGCTGAAGGACGACGCGGACGTGGCCAAGCTGGGCCTGAAGGAGGGGCAGAAGCTGATGATGATGGGCAGCGCAGACAAGGCGCGCCCCGCTAGCGGCCCGGCTATCAAGCTAGCCGTACGCGGACTTTGCTGCGCAGGGCTCCTGCGCTATCACTTATCTATATGTACAGATATATATTTCTGTGTCAGAAAAGCAGCTCCTATGGTAGCAGCACAGGTGCTGGGCGCTGGTCTGAGTCGCCTACAGAGCATGCAGCGCCCTCAGAGCCGCTGACGCTCACCCGCGCCGGCGCACAGCTGCCGGAGGCGCCGGCCAAGGCGCACGTATTCCTGGAGGACCTGCCGGAGGACGAGCAGGACGCAGCAGGCTTCGCCAAGTACGGCGCGGGTGCGGCGCCCTTGCGGGCCCGCCCGGCGTGCGCCCGCCCTGGGGCACGGCGCGCGTAGCGCGCGTCCGCAGGCGCCGACGGCCCAGTCGGCTGACACCTGGCTGAGGACGGACGCGCAAGCAAGCGTGTGCTGGGGCCCGACCCGTTCAGGGCCTGCGGCAGTACTGACCAGTGACGACCCGCAAAAAACTGGAAACTAGAAAAAAGAAACTACCAAAATTTGGCCAGCTCGCATGCCTAGGCGCACTGGGACAGGGCGCTAGAGCGTTGGACTCAGACAGGCTGGGGCGCGGGCGGCGAGAGCGCGCGCCGCGCGCAGGCCTGCAGAACCTGGGCAACACGTGCTACATGAACAGCACGCTGCAGTGCCTGTACCGCGTGCCGGAGCTGCGCGACGCGCTGGCGCGCTATGACGGCCCGGGCGCGCCAGGCGCCGCGCTCCCGCTCGACGCTTCGCACAGGCTCACGCTGGCGACCCAGGACCTGTTCAGGGTGCGGGCCGCCGCGCCTGCAGCTGCCGGGGCGGATGCGGCTGTCCTGAAGGCAGGCATGCTGTGCAGCCAATGGCGCGGCTGCTCCTGCTCCCTTCCGCAGTGCTGTGCGCCATGCTGGGCGCGGTGCAGCCGCGGCGCGCACGCGCGCCCGTCCGACAGCAGCAGCAGGCCGGCCGCGCGCCTGCGGCCGGCCCTGCAGGCTGGCAGCCAGCTCTATCTGGTTTTACATTACAATAGAAAAAATAACAATGTTTAGTGAAACCTAGCGCCGCGGCAGGACCTGGAGCGCAGCGCGGTGCCGGTGATGCCGTTCCGCTTCCTGTCGCAGCTGCGCGCAAGCTTCCCGCAGTTTGCGGAGCAGGGCCGCACGGGCGCGTACAGCCAGCAGGACGCGGAGGAGTGCTGGAGCCAGCTGCTATACACGCTGCGGGAGCGCCTGCGGGCGCGCCCCGGCCCCGCGCCGCTCCCCTGGGCATTGCCATATGCGGGCGCAAGACAGTCTCGGCCCTTCACAGAGGAGCGCTGAGGCCAGCCGCCCTACAAGCTGCGCGCGTGCATGCGGATGCCTCCTGGTCTGGAGTGCTGCAATCCGCCTGGCCCTGCGCGTGGCCGGTGCGCTGCTGGGTCGCCTGGATGGCCGCATGCGCGCAGCGCACGGGCCCCGTCAGGGCGGGCAGGACGCCGATGCGGCCCTGTGCCTGACCGAGCTTTTCAGGCATGGTCAGGCATGCGTGAGGCCCTGGCGAAGCCTAAGAAGTCAGCACATGTTCCATCATATCCATGATGGCCCAGAAGAGGTAAGGGTGGGGTTGTGAGCGCCAGGACCCAGAGGGCGCGAGCGCGGACCCGGTCGTGCAGCGGCTGTTCGGCGTGGGCCTGCGCACGCGCTTCACGTGCGCCGAGAGCGGCGAGGCCGAGGGCGAGGACGCGACCGTGTTCGAGCTCAAGTGCAACATCACGTCTGACGTCAACCTGCTGTCGGAGGGCCTGCGCCTCGGCCTGGTCAGCGACCGCGAGAAGAACAGCGCCGCGCTCGGGCGCCTGGCGCTGTTCCAGGCGCGCGCCCCCGCGCCTGGAAGCGTAGGACCGTTTTTTGCATGTATGCATGCGAGGAGCGGGATGCTGTGCCTGGGCATGTGGCTCCCCTTGCTGTCTACCCGAACAAGCAGCGCATTTGCTGGTTAAAATTAGCATGAGTGGTTTGCAGAGCGCTCGACGTTTCATTGTGTCCAAGCATGTCTGGGTGGCGGCGAGCTGCAAGAGCTTGGGGTGGCCGCGAGCTGGGGGGGCGCGGCCCACACTCCAGCCGCCGGCGCAGGGCAAGAGCGAGATCACGCGGCTGCCGCCGCACCTGACCGTCCAGATGGTGCGCTTCTTCTACAAGGTGGACGTGCAGCAGAAGGCCAAGATCCTGCGCAAGGCGCGCCGCCGCCGCGCCCCTGCTGAATGCCCCTGCACCACACTCCCACCGGGAGGCGTGCCACCCGGTACGCGGTGGCTGCGGGCGCGCGTGGTGTGCACCTGCACCGGCGCGCCTGGCGAGGAAAAAAATCCTGATCCCAACATGGCAGGCAGCCCTGCAGTATTGCCAGTCGAGAGCTCACGTGGCCGCAGCTGCGCAGGTCGTCTTCCCGCTGGTGCTAGACGTGTACGAGTTCTGCTCGGCGGAGCTGAAGAAGGAGCTGGAGGGCCCGCGCGCGGCTGCGCGCGAGGCCGCTGACCGCGCGGCCGGCCTGGAGAAGGCTGCCAAGGTGGGCGCGCCGCGCGGCCATCCCCGCCAGCGCCAGCCTGCCATGGAGCAGTCTGGCAAGGGCAGCCTCTGGCACCTGGCCCATGACACCGTGCCATGGCCCCCGCATGGCGCGGGTGTGGAGCCTGTCTGGTGGCGCCCTGTCCCGCGTGCACGGTCCGCACGCCGCGGGCGGCCGCGCCGCGCCCGACCTGGCTGCTGCGGCAGGCGGCCAAGCGCGCGGACGGCTCGCGCGCGGAGGGTGCGCCGGCCGGCAAGGCGTCCGCCAGCAAGGCGCCCGCCGGTAAGGCGGCGGCGGCCGGCAAGGCCGCCGAGCCGGCGGCGGCCCATCCGGCGGCCGAGGCCGCGCCGGCCAAGGCCGAGCCGGTCAAGGCTGAGCCAGCCGCAGCCGCAGCGGCGGCCGGTGCCGCGGTGCGCACTGTGAGCGCAGCGCTCGCGCCATCCGACCGCGCCGTGTGCAAGCGTCTGCCTGCCCCAGGCAGCATGTCTGTCGACTGACACAGGGCCGCTCGCCAGCGCCACTGCGCTGCTGCACACTCACTTACTGACCTGCTCACCCCAACACCTAGCAGCGGTGAGTGCAAACCCTGTACAAACCTGTAAGGGTTGTGGAGGTGCAGGCGCCGGCAGAGAAGCCTGCCGGCAGGGACGTGGAGATGGCAGACGCGCCCGCCGCGCCGGTCGGCAGCGGCGCGGATGCTGCTCCCAGCGAATTTGCTGGCAGGCAGACCGGTGAGGCTCTGCGGGCGATGCTTTGCTACAGCTGCAGGTCAGGCTATGTTGCACCGACGAGCTGCTCACCAGCCAGGCTTCCCTGGGCTGGGTCCGCATTTGCGGTCTGGTGCTTGAGCCACGCATGCGGCGTGCCGCCCCGCAGCCGCCAGTCGCCGCCCCTCGTGGGGCGCCCGCAGGGCCCGCCCGCGCGCGCCGCCCACGCGCGCGCCGCGCCGCCGCGCAGGCATGTACGACCTGGTGGCGGTGCTCACGCACAAGGGCCGCAGCGCGGACAGCGGGCACTACGTGAGCTGGGCGAAGCAGGACGACGGGCAGTGGATGCAGTTCGACGACGAGGAGCTCATCCCGCGCAAGGCGGACGAGATCGTGACGCTGTCCGGCGGCGGCGACTGGCACATGGCCTACCTGCTGCTGTACCGCGCGCAGCGCGTTTAGGGCGGGCGCGGCCTGACATACTAGGGTTTGTTTGCCTGAGCGCAGAAGCTCCCGCCTGTGCATGCGGCGGGATGCCTCAGCTGCGTCCGGGCCTTGTGCCCAGCATGCAGCGGTCCCCGACGATGCAATAGGGCGCCGGGCTTGCGCGGGCCGCCGCAGCGGTCTGTGTGAAGCGCTGGGCGTGCCAGGGCTGCTCGGCATGAGCGCCGCAAGGCTCGCGGGCGCGTTGTGCAGCTCAGCCTGCAGCCTGCGAACAGGGAGTGCGAGCCGGGAGGGAGTGCGAGCCGGGCGGCGGGGGGGGCCGCGCGCGCCTGTGCGCTGGCGGCGGCCGCCTCGATGCCCGCGTCCAGCCGGAAGCCGAAGCGCGCGCCGAAGCGCACCGCGCGCAGCACGCGCAGCGGGTCTGCGCCGCCCGGACCCGCCCGGCCCTCAGCGTTCAGAGGAGGCGGGGGGCTGCGGCTCCTGCAGCACGGCGCTGCCAAGGGCCTGTGGCGTGAACGGCGAGTGTGCAGACGGAGCAGAGGCATGTGGCATGCATGCCTGCCGGCTCGGTGCTGCCGGCTAGGAGCACCAGCTGCTACACTGTTCACTTCAGCGATGTGCGGAAAGGACATGTTGGGGAAGAGGAGAGGAAGACACTGCGTATACGAGGTAACCCAAAGTGCCATGTGACCTTCCTGGCACCTCCGCCAGGCCAGAAAGCCCGTGTTGAAGGCATGCAGGCGTGCTGGGGCGCCCCCTGCACCTCTAGAAAAGCCGCGCGCACCGTCCATGAACGTCTCGGCGGCGGGGAGTGGCGTGCGGATGAGCCGCGCGTCCAGGTCGGCCAGGCCGCGCCCGGTGAAGTCCTCCACCACGCCGCTGTCGACGCGGTAGAACAGGCTGTTGATGGTGAAGTCGCGCCTGCCGTGGCGCGCCCGGTGTCAGGGAAAGGTGAGACCCAAACCTAACCCACCCTGCGGTCGCTGCTCCGCCTCTGTCAATGCCTGGGCAAGCAGGCTCGCCACCGCGCAGGGCGCGCCGGCAGGTGCGCCGCAACCATCATCGCATCTGCAAGGTGCTGCTATCATGGCCAGGCGTGTCGGCTGACCGACCAGAACTTCCCACCTCCAGTTCCCCCGGTGCAGCTCTGCATGCTGACACGCTATCTGGCAGGCCTGCATGCGCTTGCGTGCTGACTCGCCGCCGGGCGCCTAGTATCGGCAAGGCCCGCGACGCGCGGCCCTTGCACGCAAGCAGGCCAGCACAGCGGCCGCCAGGTCCGCGCGCTCTGCTGCAGCGCATGTTCACGAGCGCTGCGCCGGCCCCCTGCGTCACACGCTGCGGCCCGCAGGCCCGCCCGTGGTGGCAGGCCGCAGGCGCGCGCCGCATTGCGTCCTCCTCGGGCGTGCCGATGTCCATGGTGGGGATGCGCGAGTCCGCATAGCTCTCGCTGCGCAGGTTGACCAGGTCGATCTCCAGGCCGGCCAGCTTGAGGCGCGCGGTCTCCAGGTGCTTGGACTGCTCCGGGTTGCTCAGGATCACCGCGACCTGCGCCGAAGCGCGCGCTGCCCGTGTCAGGGGCGCTGCCTGTGTGAGAGGCGCTGCCTGTGTGAGAGGCGCTGCCGCTACGGCCAGGCGGAGCAGACAGGGTGATCGCCAGGCCCATGGACCACTCCGAGGCGCTCGGGGTGCTGGCAAGCTACACAGCGGCGGGCGCCGCCTTTGTGGCAGCGCGCGTGCCAATGCAGTAGAGCAGGAGGGGCGCTCGCGGCCTCTCCTGTAGCTGCGTACCAACAGGGGCGCGGCCGCCAGAGCAAAGGCAGGACGGGAGGGCTGCAAGCTGCCTCAGGCCAGCACCGTATGAGGTGCAGCAAGCCGTAACCAGGGCAGCAAGGCTGGGGCCGGGGCCGCCAAGCAATTCCTATGGCCAGCAGGGCCAGAGCTCGAGGCACATAGCAGTTTGGTTAAGAGGGCGGCGTGGATGGGGCAGCTGGCAGGTGTCTGACGTGCAGGCAGCTGCATGCAGCTGGTGGGTGTCCGGCGTGGCGCAGGCGCTTGGTGGGGGGCCTGGCAGTGGGCTTGCAGCAGGCAGGGCGCGGCGCGGGCGGCCACCTTGAGCGCGCTCTGCGCCTGGGACGCGAGGTACTTGTTCACGTCCTCGGCGAACTCGACGCCCTTCTTGTCGCTGAGCGCAATGTCAATGTCGTGCGACTCCTTGCCGAGCAGCTTGTCCCGGACCCATCCCCCGGCGCAGCGCAGCACGGTCTGCGGGCAGGCATGCTCCACCACCGCGCGCAGCACGCTGAACAGCTCCTTCTCCTGTTCGGTCAGGCGGACGTCGCGTGCGGCTGCGGCCGCCATGACGCGCTGGCGGGAATGATGAGCAAGCGCGCGCACCAGCCTGGCGCTGCAGCACCTGCCGGCCGACGCTCTGCACGGTGCCAGCAGCGCCGCCCTCAGGATCATGGCCTGCGGGGCATTGTATGTTCCCAGCAGCGAGGCAAGGTCTCCCAAACACCTGTCCTCCTCCTTTTCAAAACAGGCTACCCGCTCTTCCAGCATCACACATCCCAGCTGAAGGCTGTCGACCTAAACAGCGCATCGCGCTCAGTGGTGCCGCGTCCTGATTGCATGGCAGTGAGTAGCTGCACTGGCAGTGTGCATGCTTGATGCACTGCGCGTCCTCACTTGAGCGGCCCAGGCAACGGCAAGCACTTGTTGTTACGTCATGAGTGAGCACGCTGCGGCTGCAATGCACAGAGCGCAGACATGCACATGTGCATGTGGTCGAGCAAGCAGCGGGCTGCGGGCAGGCCCACGCGCGCCGCGCCTCGCGCCCGTGCGCTCTGCAAGGCAACGCCACTCGTGCCTGCAGAGTAAACGCGTGCGACGAACGGGTGCGCATGTGGCAAGGGGTGGACAGCAGCACACTGTCCGTGCAGGCAGCGGCCCGCGCCTGCCAACATGCTGTGCGTGCGTGCAGGCCTGGCCTGGGCGTGCAGCGCCGGCGACGGCCGCGGCAGCGACACCAGGGACGCTGCGCGGAGCGGCGAGCTGCGCCTGGACAGGGAGCCGGCCAGCCCGCAGTGGGCAGGTTGCGCTCAGCTTATGCCCGGTCCAGGCTCACTTGGCCCTGCGGCGCTTGAGGAAGGGCTCGCGCTGCGCGCAGGGGACTACAGCCCGGGCGACCAGCTCGGCAAGTACCGCGTGCTGGAGGTGCTCGGCCGCGGCAGCAACGGCGTGACGTACAAGGCGCGCGCCGGCCCGCACCGCGTTCCGCTGCCAGCTGCTGCGCTCGCACCCCCATGCCCCCACGCCTCACCTTGGCGACACCCCATATTGGCCAATACCAAGCCAACACCGGGCCGGTGCGCGCGAGCCTGGGCGCTGTGAGCTTCAGCCGCGCGGCCGGCGCGCGCGCGGGCAGGCCGAGGACGAGGAGGGGCGCGCGGTGGCGGTGAAGGCGCTGTCGCTGCGGCGCATGGCGGGCTGGAAGGCGCTGGAGCTCTTCGAGCGCGAGGCGGCCACGCTCAAGGGCCTGGCGCACCCATCGGTGCCGCGGTGCGCTGCTCCCGAGCACCTGTGCTCTTCCCGCCGGCGTGCCATGGTCTGTCCGGGTACAGCCTGTCTACCACGATGCATGCTTTACCTCGGTGCCGCAGTGCACTTCCGCCGGTGTGCGCCTCTGCGTCCTCCGGCCTGCTCTGCTGCCACCGCATGTGGCGGCAGGACGGGCCCTGCAGGGGGCGCCGGGTTGCGGGCGAGTTGCCCGGCGCGCGGCGCAGGTACGTCGACTACTTTGAGCTGGACGGCGAGCGCGACCGCGGCTTCTTCCTCGTGCAGGCGCGCGCGGCACTGGCGCACGGACGGGCGGGCCCCTTGACAGTTGCTGTGTGACAGCAAGGCATGCAGCGCCCAGGGAACCGTCTTGGCATCAGGCCTGGCTGCGCCGATCTGTAAGCTAACCTCCTCCGCGCTGTCCTGCGCAGCGAGTTCGCACGATCGCTGCTGGTCCTTTGTTGAGGTCAAGCAGGATTACAGTCTGATGTCTTGACTGGGCGAAGGGTTGATGCGAATGTGGGAGGCTGAGGGCGGGCGGCGGCGGGCACGCAGGAGCTGGCGGAGGGCCGGTCGCTGGCGGACCTGGTGGCGGGCGGCTGGCGCGCGGACGAGGCCGAGGTAGCGCGGATCGCGCGCGAGCTGCTGGAGGCGCGCGCCTGGGCTGGCCCTAAACCCTATACCTGTTGCAGCGCATGGTAAATAAGTCCACATACGCAAAAACGTCATGACATATATATACATGTACACATACATGGTGAGGGCTCCGGCTGTGCTGCAGACCGGCGGCGCGCGCACGAGAACTTTTCTGGGCAGGGGCGCAGACGGGGGCGCCGCCGGCCGCGCAGGTGCTGCAATACCTGGGCGAGCGGCGGCCGCCGGTGACGCACCGCGACGTCAAGCCAGAGAATGTGGTGCTGGGCGGCGGGCGCGCGGGCGGGCGCGTGTTCCTGGTCGACTTTGGCGGCGTGCAGGTGCCCTAACCCCTGCCCTAGCACCCGCCGCCGCTCGCCCGCCAGCGGCGCCGGGGCCGCGCAGCCGACCGCTGGCGCTGCGCAGCGGCGCCGGGCGGGCGCCCTGCCGCTGCGCGCGCCGCAGCGCACATCGCGGGGCAGCGCGACCTCATATGCTTTGGAGCGCCACCTGAACATCAGCGCACTGAAGTACTGAAGTGGTCCATACCAGCGCGTGATCACTGTGTGGCTGCGCCCAGGCTGCGGCGGCGAGCGACCTGGCGAGCCTGGGCTCGACGGTCATTGGGACGTACGGCTACATGGCGCCAGGCGCGCGCCTGCTCGCCCAGCAGGTTGCGCGCGTCCGGCGGCGAGCTTGCTGCCGACAGGCCGGGCCGACTCGCCTGTGGCGCATGCGACGCGGAGAGCGGCGTGCGTTTCGTGCCTGATCCTGCGTGTCCAGCGCTTTGTTGCCGGGCGCGGCGCGTGCGGGCCTGGTGGTCACCATGCAGCACCTGCGCGCGCAGAGCAGTTCCGCGGCGCCGCGCAGCCGGCCAGCGACCTGTACGGCCTGGGCGGCACGCTGCTGTACCTGCTCTCAGGCGCGCTCGGGCCGCCTGCGGGCACCTCGCAGCGCCCTGGAGGGGCTCCCTGCAGCGCCGCGGCGCCCCTGCTGCACAGCGTCGGGGAGCCCGAGCGCATGGACTTGCCTGCAAATCAACCCTAAACCTATCCTACTGAGGCCAGCGCGCCCTGACCACAGCGCGGCTGCTGCGGCAGGCCGCCCGCCGAGCGAGTTCCCGCAGGACCGCCTGCGCCTCGACTTCCGCGGCAGCATCCAGGTGCGCGCGCGCGGCGCACGGCTGGGGTTAGGGTTAGGGTTAGGGTGCGCACTCCTTCACAGATTGCCTGCTGGCGCCGTACCTGGGCGTCGGAGCAGCGCGTCCAGCTCGCTGGGAAGCAGACGCCCGCCCGCGCACCGCCGCGCACGTCGCAGAGCGCACAGGTGCAGCGCGTGCGCTGTGCGAGTGCGAGGGTCTGGTGCGGCGTGGGCAGGCGTCTGAGCAGCTGGCGGCGCTGCTGGAGGGCCTGCTGGAGCCGCTGGTCGAGGAGCGGCTGTCGGCGGCGGAGGCGCTAGCGCTGCTGCGCGGCGAGGGCGCGCTCGCGGCCGCCAGGCGCGGCGCCGGGGCTGACGGGCGCGCGCAGGGCTCTGAAACCTGTTTCAGAGAGATAATCGCATGTGACCGTCGCAACGCCGCGCGCGCCTGCGCTTGCGGCGGTGCTGGGGGCGGCTGCTGCGCGTGCCGGCGCTGCCAGCCTGCTCTGCTCGGCGAGCCGCGCGGGATGGTGCTGGCCGTGACGCCGAGCGTGGCCCGCGGCGCTGGGGCATGGTGCGGCGGTTGCATGCGTCCCTGCGCAGCGGCGCCCGGACGCCGGCCGGGGCAGAGACCGCACCCTGCAATGCAAGCCCCATCAATGTGAATGAGCGCGGCTGTGCGCGCGTGGCAGGGCCGACCGGCAGCTGCCGGGCGCGCGCGCTAAGGTAACGACCTCCGGCAGCGTGCTGGAGGTGGCCATCCCGCGCGCGCCGCTGCTGTCCGGCGGCAACGCGGGCATGGCCTCGTTCGCGGTCGTCTGGAACGGCACGATTGCGGGCGCGCCGCCCCCGTTAACCAATGGTCTCTGCCCCCGCCGCTTCCATGCGGTTCGGTGCATGTCCCTCTCTGAGATCGCGCCCTCCCTGACGCGCCTGCTGCCCGCGGCCGCTCGCGGCGGCGGCCCCATGCTGACCTGCAGGTGTCCGGCGTCCTGCTGGCGCCGGCGGTCGGGTGGCATGATGTGGCAGACTGCACGCTGCTGTGCTGAGGAGCAGAGGGGCAGCGCATGGCCAGTGGGCCATTGAACCGGCTCTGCAGGAAGGCTCTCACTGCACCCACGCTCAGCGGGAGGCCGGCGTGCGCGCGCAGTGTGGACAGCGAGCGCGCTGGCCGCGGGCAGCATCTTTGCGGCCGCCTTCAGCCTGCCCTTCTGGGTTGCCGGTGCGCCACGCCCGCCATGCGCTTTGCGCCGCATTGCGCGGCGGTCGAGTGTTGGAGCAGCGCTGGAGAGCGCTCGATCTGAGCAAGGGCCGCCCGGGCGCACGGGCGGCGCGGGCCATTTGATGCGCTGAGCACGCCCCGCCGCCATCACACGGCAGCCCTGCGCCGGTGAGGCCTGCGGCCCGCTGGCGCAGGCAGATCACCTGCTGGCGTGCCGACTGCGGCGGCCGGCGCGCAGGCGCGCAGGTGGCGCGCGACGCCTTTGGCGGCGCGCTGAGCGCGGAGCGGTTGAAAATTAGCTCGCAGACGTGGTCGCTGGCGCGGGACGGCCTGGGCGGTGCGCGGCGCCCACCGCCATGGCCCCGGGGCCCCCAGCGCGGAGGCCTCAGGACCTTAAGTTATCTTGCTAGCGCCCAAGCGCGCTGCGTCTGCAGCCGCTGCCCGCCGCATGCGCCGGGTGGCTGCTGTGAGGGCAGCCAGTGCGGCCTGACGGGGCGCCGCCAGCCTCTCTGGATGAACCCCGGCATGCACACGCCCTCCCTGCGCCCGGCCCATGCTGCGTGCACGGGCAGGCCATGCAGCCTAGACCTGATATGCGCGGCACAAGACCCCGTCGCGCGTCGCAGTACGCTGCTCTGCCACGCCGCAGCGCAGTGGACTGTACGAATCACGCAGGCACATCAGCATCTGACGCCTCGCGCGGCGCGCAGGCGCGCGCGCCGGCGGCGCGCCGGCTGCGGAGGGCCGCACGCGCGACCTGCGCGGCGCGGCCGTGGTCACCACCGGCTACGTGAACGGCGCGCCGCGCACGCAGCTGGAGCTGCTGCACGGCCTTGACCGCGTGGCCCTGGGCGGCGGTGCGGCCCGGGCCTCCTCGCGGGCGGCCAGGCCACGCGGCCTCTGCTTTTGCCAGAGGCGTGCAGGCTTGCATAGAGTGTTTGTGGCAAGCGCCCCACAGCGGACGCCCGGTCCTGGCTGCGGTCACTGCTGGTATTGTCCTGTCTGCTCCGGCTGCAGCGTGTGGGCGCCCCTGTTCGCCTCACGGACAGATGCACACGGCGCGCCGCGCGCAGGCCTGAGCACCGCCGAGCAGCTGCACCTGGCCGAGCGCATCAACACGCACGTCTCGCGCCTCACCGGCCAGGCGCCCCCGGCGCTGCCATCGGCAGCCGAGCTGGAAGCGCAGGCCGCCCGCGCCGACGCGGACCTCGACTTCGGGGACGGGCCGCGCGGGCGCCGGCGCTTTGGGACGTTCTCGCGGCGGCGCGGCGCCTGGGGCGACAGCGACGGCTTCGACGATGACTGACCAGCGAGCGGGGCGCCTGTTCCATAGCAACTGTGTATATCTTGGCAAGACAGGCAACCAGTCAAGCATAACTGTCATATGTGTGGTGATCGTGAGCGGGCCTGTGTGCCCCCCTCTTGGTGCAAGCGAGCCATCTGGCGTTGGCCATGCGCATGGAACAGTGAGCAACCAACCTGCACGCTTCTTCCAACCACGGCATCGCCTCTTTATAGCCCTTGCATGCAACCTCCGCTTGGGCCCCTGCGCCTGTGAGCCGCTGTGCATTGACACCCCATGGTCGTGCAACGCGCGCTCCTCACCCACCCAAACAACGAGTGCCCAGAAAACAAGTAGCCCGCATGCTGCCGTCGCCATGTGGCGCCGGACAGCATGCGCGCGCGCTCAGCTCCCACGCTCCAATCTGCGTGCCCGCCTAGACACGAGTTAGCGCGCTGCCTGGCGACGAGCCCGGCAAAGCGATGACCTGTCCATGCACTAACGCGCTTGCGCCCACCACACAAGCACGCCCCTCAGCCCCTGCCGCTGCCCATATGGCACAATGGTTTGATTGCGTCTGCTCGCACGCTTCAGCCCACGCAGGCGTAGCCACAAACACCTCTATACGGCCCGCATGCTCGCCCGAAAAGCAGTCTAGAGACGGCTGTGGCCAAGCAGCGCCGCACGCTGCACACTGCGCGGCTGCATGCACGCCCAAAACTGCAGCATGCTGTGACAGCGCATCAAATTCGCCGCCTCATCCCGCCAGCTGCAAATCCAGCAGCGCCTGCTGGGACAATGCAAACACATCACGAGGGTCCCTGCTGATCCTGCACTCCTCTCACGTGCTGGCACACATCACAGGGTGCGGCCGGCGCACTCCAACACTGGCTCGCTCCGCTTCACGACAAGCCCCGGCCTCAAGACCAGGAGCGCATTTGGCAACATGCACTTTACAGTGCTAGCGCGTCAAATGCACGTGACCGTGCGCGCACAAGAGCGCACTCGGCGGGCAGCAGACGCCCCGCGCCCACTGCGCGCTCACCGCAGGCCCGAAAATACTCGCACACGCACACAGTAACGCTCATCCCTGGGTAGCCTGGTAGGGGCCGCTCCCAGTGGGGCTGTCTACGGGCATGCCACACTCCAACTGCGCCCTCGCAGCTGCGCCTCCCAAAGGGAAGACCGCATGCGATGCAGAGCGCCGTGCGCCGCAGGTGCGGGCGCGACATTGCACGCCAACGATTCAATTACAGGCTGAACAACTGTGGCCTCCGTGGTCGGCATGTGCGCGATCCTGGTGCGCGAAGCGTGCACTCCCAGCCGCCGGGTCAGGGCCGGACGCCGCTGCAGTTCAGCGCTGTGCTACTGATACACCGAGACTGCAGGCGCGGCGCTGCAGCTCGGGCAGCCTCTGACGCGAGAGCGGGCGCTGTCCGCGCGCCGCTGTCACACCCCGTGACAGCGCGCACAGCCTCCCGCGCAGCATTTGCTGCGGTGCCGCGCTGCTGCCGGACAGGGGCACGTGCATCAAACTGCTGCGCATGTTCACACCGCTGCCGCTCCATGGGCCTTAAGGTTCCGCGGCCCACCATGCATCCGCAGCAGGGACACCGCCCACAAGCCAGGTAGTAAGCCGGGTGGCTGCTGCAGCCTGCCCCTCCTCCGCAGCCGCAAACAGCACCAACCTGGCGCAGCTCGGCCGGCCGCCGGCGCGGCCGGCGCCTCAGACGGCCTCCGGCGTGGCGGGCGCCGGCGGCGCGGCGGCCGCGCTCCCGCCCTTCTTCTTGGGCTTGCTGGGCAGCGCGGGGATGCCCTTGGGCGCCTCGCGCGCCGCCGGCGCGTCCTCGGCCGGCCGCCCGTTCGCCGCGGGCTTCTCCGCGACCTTCTCCTCCGGCTCCTGCGCGCAGGCCGGGGCGCGGCGTGGGCCTGCAGGCAAGCCGCTCCTGCTGCCATGCTGCGCTTACACAAGCGCTTCTCTCTGCCGCATTGACAGCATATACGCCCCGAGTCCATGGCCTGCTCTCAGCGCAGGCTCCTGCGCGGCCACCCCCCGCTACCTCCGCTTCGCCCTTTTGTGCGCAGCCGGCGCGAGGCGCTTGAGCATGTCCTCCCAGGGGCAGGGCAGTGTTAGGGCCGGGGCGCGCCTCCAGCGGCGGCAGCTCCAGGTGCTCGGCCTGCGTGTGGTTGGCCAGCGCCTGGCGGATGTCCGGCTCGGGGCAGCCGGCCGCGCGGAATTTGGCCACCGCGGCGTCCAGCGCGGGCCGCCAGGGCCGCCCGACCGCCGCGCGCATCTGGCTCGCCTCGTACAGCAGGTTGCCCCACATGACCACCACATTGGCCCAGGGATTGACCTCGTCCGGGTCCGCCGGCGCGC
>JAABUV010003249.1_pt1 | contig 20890 bp, 14 predicted proteins | sample 5559971 | NCBI WGS metagenome assembly JAABUV01 (sample SAMN10711881, study PRJNA513362) | rock metagenome | isolation source: Antarctica rocks | place: Antarctica: Victoria Land, Knobhead nord | collected 2015-12-19
GCCGCCTGCTCATCCGTTGGGAGAAGAAGGCGGACAACTACCTCGGCTTGGTGCACCTCGCCGCCGTCCTCATTGTGTATCGCAAACTCCGCCATGCCCACCTACTTTCCGGATAGGCTGTTAGGGTAGTATCAGCGCGTAGCTGCGCCGAGCGATGGACAGGCGGACAGGGCGCCCAGCGTCCACCAGATGCATCTGGCGCAGCGCACGTCCATCCTGGCCGTACACAGTCGCGGAGCCGCCGGCGGCGGGAACATTGATCGTCGCCGACGACCCGCCGCCGGCAATGCTGTAGAAGAGGGTGACGCCGCCGGCCGCGACGGTGTAGCCGGTCGTTTGCAACGCCGCCGGCGACCGGCGCAGGACCTGCGACCACAAGGGCAGCGTCCAGTCCCCGTTCGCATCGGCGCACAGGTCTTCGGCGTTACCGCCGTCGACGGAGAATAACAGGCCCGCCGTCGTGGCGATGCGCCGCACGGCGACCGTCGCCGCGGGGTTCGTGACGAGCAGCTGCGCGCCCGCGCTGTTGTCGACGAGCGACGCCGCGACCGGCGCGGCCGCCACGACCGTGCCGCCGCGGGCCAGCAGGGCGCGCAGCGTGGCGCGGTCGGCGAGGGTCACGTCGGATACCGCGCGGGCCAGCACGAGGGCCGTGCGCAGCGCGGGAAGCGGCGCGCCATCGAGATGGGTCAGGGTGACCGCGGACACATCGGCCCGGGCCAGGACGCCGAGGGACGCCCACCGATAGGAGTCGGTGGCGCGCAAGGCGAGGGATGCGCCAGCCGCGCGTAAATCGGGGCCGTTCGGCGCCAGTACGACGGTGTCGGGCTGCCCTGCGGGCGCGGCCATGATGGAACGCAGCAGGGGGAAGCTCTCCGAGACACGCCGGAACAGATTGTCCGGGTTATAGAGCGTGTGGTGGGTGTCGTTGTAGAGCCCTTGGCCCTTGATGTTGTAGTTCCAGACGGCGATGCCTTGCAGGTCGCCGCCGGTCTGCCGCGCCAATTGCGCGATATAAATACCGTTGGCCACGGCGTCGGCCACCGTACCGCGGTCGGGACTGCCCTCGTTGAGTCCCCAGCTGTTGCCGGTTGACCACAACCATAGCGGCCGGTGATAGATGGCCGAGTAGTAGCCCAGGGTGCGCACGAGTGCGAAGAGAGCGATGATGTCGGGCTCGGTCAGGGGCGTGGTGTAGAGGCCGTCGCGCGGGTAGGCGTCGAAGGTCACCACGAAATTGCGCGGAGCTTTCTGGAAAATGCTCTCCAGGTTCGGCCCCTCGTGCATGACGCGGCCGTAGCCGCCGCAGTAGGACATCGTGACGGTTACACCAGGGTCGATAGCCAACCACTGCCGGGCGCTCCAAATGGCGTAATCGTTGACGTACTCCGACTCGAAGCGTCCGACCGCCTCCTGTCGCGCCGCACTGGCGCCGGCGTCGTGCAGACCATAGCCGTGCGCGGCGCGGAAAGCCGCGTCGGCCCAGGAAGAGTAGTCACCATCCTTGGGCTCGTCGGCCAGATTGAGCATCATGACCGTGCCCGTGTAGGGGCGCACCAACGTGGCGTCGACCCAGCGGTAGTAGGCGGTGATGTCGCGGCGGTAGTCGGGCGCGTAGAACGAGGCCCCAATGTCGCCCGGCTTGGGACCATTGTAGAGGCGGCCGTCGGCGGTGCGCCGGTCGTCGCCGGGGTGCGCCAGGTTCCAGGCCGCGCCCATTTGCGTCTGGTAACCGACGGGCAGGATGACGCGCACGCCGAGCGCGCGCGCCGCGTCGAGGGCATTGCGCTGCGCCGCGACCATGGCCACGGCGAGGTCGTGGTAGCGCGCGCCGGGATCACGGTAGGCCGCCCACACGGCGTAGGAGAGGGCGGGCTCGACCTTGCCGGGGATCACGTCGCCGGAGTTGTTGTGCCCCAGCCAGACGACATTGGCCCCCGCAGCTAGTTGGCGCGCCATCTCGCCCTTGAGGTAGGCCACGGAATCGCCGGGGTAAGCGTCCATGGCCCAGCCGGCATAATGGGCCGTCGCCGGACTAGTCGCGGCCGCTGTGGCCGCGACACGGGGAGGCCGCGAGGGGGTAGCCGCGGCCGCCCCGTTGGGTAGGACGGTTAGGAGCAGGGCAACGCCAGCGATGAGTTTGGGAATGGTGAGCATGGGTCTATCGTAATGCCTTTTCGCGCGCGGCGCGTGATACAAAACTCATAAACACATCGCTCCACCTATTTGACGGACGCCGGCTCCGACCCCGTGTGCGTCTGGACGACGATGGTCAGCGGGACCGTGGCTACCTTGTCGCCGAAGACGGTGTAGACGGAGAGGTTCGCGTGGTACACGCCGGGCGGTGTGCTGAGCGGTACCGCCACGTTGGCGTGCAGTTGGTCGCGCTGGCCCGGCAAGAGGATCAGCGGTTGCCCCCCGGTGAGGCGTCCGTTATCCAGCCCATGGTCGAAGACGACCCAGGAGAGTGGCGTGCGCGCGTAGGCGTAGCTCACGCCCACGAGGCCGCCATGGGTCCCCGCGTCGATCGGCCGGCGCAGCGTGATCTCGCCGAACCATTGGCCGATCGGCAGCGCGGGGCCGGCGACGGACGCCGACACGCCCTGGTAGGTGTGTCCGTCGATGGTGACCGGCGCCGCCTGGCCCTGCGCGCGCGCGAAGCCAATAGGGTCAGCGAAGGAAAGGTCAATCGGGACGTTGGGGTCGCGCGCGGCGAACGACGAGACCACGAGCCTGGTGTCTGGCGGCACGAACCCCGTCGTGTAGGTGTAGACGCTCGATCCGGTGATCGCGCCGTTTGTGGGTCCAAACGGGCCGCGGATGACGCCGAGCGGAACGACGCCGTAGCGGTCCGTGGTGGCGTAGCCGAAGTAGCCTTCCGCCACGTTTGGCCCACTGTTATTGTGGACATCCAGAGCGAGGTCAAAGCTTCCGCCCGGCAACACCGTCTGCGCGATCGACGTCGGCGTGACCGGCGCGTCGTTGAGCGTCACATGGCCGCTAAATGGCTCGGCGCGGTGTTCACCGGCGAAGATAGCGTCCATCACTATAACTTGCCACTTGCCCCGCGCGGGATCACTCCAGAGGGCCTGCAAGCTGTGGGCGCTCAGGTCGTAGGGCGGTTCGTCGCTCCCGCTCGACAGGCCCGCGCTCGACCGGATGCCGTTGAACTGCGCATCGACGATCTCACCCGATGGGTCGACCAGTAGCAATATGACCCCGTACCCTGTGTCGGGCCAAGCGAGCGCGACGTTGAGCGCGCGCGTCCCGATGGGGACGTCGAGGGAGTAGACTTTGTTCTCGTTGGATAGCGAGAAGTAGCCAGTGGAGGCCCCGGTCAGCGCGCCGCCGAAGGCCGCGTTGCTCCCCTGGAGCGTGATGTATGAAGTTAGAGCGACCGGGATGACCGCCGTGTGGTCGCCGCGCACATGCACGGTCAGGCCCTGCGCGCCCGGCTGCGCGGGAGTTAGGCCGGAGAGGGTCACATGCGCACTTTGCCCTGGCGCCAGGGTAACACTGCTAGGCGTCAGCGCGCCGTACTCCTGCGACACGTAGCTGTAGAGGCGCGCTTCGAAAGGCTCGGTCGCGCTGTAGCGACGTACGCCCGCCTTGTCTTTGCTCCCGTTCTGCGACACGACGAGCGTCCATGCGCCGGCCATGGGATGGGTAATCTGTATGGCGGCGTAGCCACTGCCGACGCCGTAGGAGTAGTTGGTGAAGCGTCCCAGCGGATCGTAGAGCGCGACGCGCATGGCGATATCCTTGCTGACGCCTCCTGGCAGTGTGAAACGGTCGGCCGAGTTCCAGTAGACAGCGCCGACGATGTGCTCAATGCCGGGGCCGACGGTGAAGGTGTAGGAGTTTAGCGCCTTACCCTTGGCCACGCCGGGCCACTGGCGCACGCCGCTCTGGCGCGAGACCGTCGCGTCGAGGCTGTAGCGCTGCGTGGTTGTGCCGGTGTTGCTGATCGTAACGGCGTCCTGGAAGGGCGTCGACACGGTTCCCGAGATGGCGAGCGCATTGGGGGTGAGCAGGAACGACGGGCCGCTACGTAGCGCCGTCTGCACCGCCTGCCACGCGTCGACGCGGCCCGCGCCCTGGTCCATAGCGGGGAAGCCAAGGTCGTGCGCCGAACTCATCAGGATAGAGCGCACCGTGGCCGGCGCCGGGCGCGCGCCAGCGTGGGCGCGTTCGTAGGCTTCGACGACGAGCGCGGCGGAGCCGGCCACCACCGGCGTAGCCGCGCTGGTCCCCCCGAAGAGCCCGACGTTGTAGGGCGCCGTCGTCGGACCGTCACTCGACTTCTGCTGTGGGAAGAGCGCCCAGCCAAAGGCGCCAGGCGCGGCGAGGTCGGGCCGTGGGCGGCCGTCGGTCGTGGGACCGCGTGAGGTGAACGCGGCGATGTTGTCGGCGGTGGTGCGGCCGAAGGTAGCCAGGAAGCCGTTTTGCCCAAAGGCGCGGAAGTCGGTCGAGGCCCCGACCGCGATGACGCCGGGCGCGTTGGCGGGTGAGGAGACGGTGCTCTGGCCGGGTCCTTCGTTGCCGTCGGCCGCGACGACTGTGACGCCGGCGGCGACAGCCGCCTTGTCGGCCTCAGCCGTAGGGTCAACGCCGGTGCTGGGGAGCGAGAGCCCCCCGAACGACTCGCTGATGACGTCGGCATGGTGGTCGACGGCCCACTCGATGGCGCGCACGATCCATGAGTCGAAGCCGCCGCCGTGCGGGGCGCGCGTGTCGAAGATCTTGGCCTCCATCACCTTAACGGCGGGAGCCATACCATAGAAGTGGAAGCTCGACTGATAGACAGCGGGTCGTGGCCCCGGATTGGGGTAGACCTGTAGCAGCGTGCTATTGTTCTCTTTATAGAGTTGCCGGCCCTGCGCGGCGATCATGCTGGTGCAGGCGGTGCCGTGGCCGACCGTATCCTGTAGCCCCGTGCCCGTCCAATCGCTGTACAATGGCTTGCCGTTGGCGTCGGTGGCGAGGATACCGGCGAGATCGGGGCTACTGGTATCCACCCCCGAGTCGATCACCGCGACGCGCACGCCGGCGCCGTCGATGCCCGCGCGCTGGGCGATGTCGGCGCGCGTCAGGGTGTACGACTCAGGCTCGATCGTCTGTGGCACGGTGACCGTCGGCGTGACGCCGCCCCCCGGCGTCACCGGCGCGCCGCCCTGCGCGCCCCGACTAAAGTCATCGGGGAGGGGGGGCAAGGTATGCTGTTGGTCGAGCGTGATCGCGCGCACGCCCGGCTGCGTCAGCAATGACGCGAGCTTATCCCCCGCGACGGTCGCGGAGACGGCGGGGATGAGGTGGAACGGGTAGACGTTACGGGCGCCGTCGGCGTGCAGGATATCGAGCAGGTGGACGCGGGCCTCGCCCAGCAGCTGACGCAGTTGCGGCGATTGATTGAGCAGGGTTTGCCCGGCCGTGGGCGCGGGCGCGTTCAACTCGACGATGACAGGGACCGCGGCGGCGCGCAGCATGTCGTGCGGCACGGCCAGAGTCGCGGGGCGCGCGATAGCCTGTGGAGCCGCAGCGGCGGCGGACGCGGACGTATGGGCCACGACGTTTGGCGCCCCCATCGCGATGATGGCGGCCGCGGGGACCAGGCGGGCAAAGAGACGGGAGCGGACCATGGATACCTCGTTTCACATCGGACCGAAGGGAGGGCATGACTCGTGACGCAACACGTCATTCGGCCACGCCCGTGACGCTGCTGCACTTATCGTACAGGGACTCGCGCCAACATGCCAATAATCAAGGTTTTCGCTGGGTGTACCCCAACATTGTGAGAGGATGCCTGACCTTAAAAGGTCATGGCAGACGACGGACCTTGAAAGGTCTGTCTGTGCGCGACGTGCGCGCTGTCCGTCTAGCGCGTGGCCATTGCGGCTGGCATCGGGAGACCTTTCAAGGTCCGGTCCCTACCATGGTCTTTTAAGGCCAGGCCACGCGGCGTGGCCCTATTCGTGCCACGTCATTCCCCAGGTAGCCGCGTTCGGAGCGGGCGCGTGGTCATGATGAATGGAGGATCAACGATGGAGTATCGCCCACTGGGACGCACCGGTATGCAGGTCAGTACGCTGTGCCTGGGTGTGATGATGTTTGGCGGCAAGACCGATCAGGCCGAGGCGACGCGCATGGTCGATCGCTTCCTGGACGCCGGCGGTAATTTTATCGACACCGCCAATGTCTATCAACGTGGCGTATCGGAGGAGATGACCGGGCGCGCGTTGGCCGGCGGCAAGCGCGAGCATGTGGTCCTGGCGACCAAGGTCCATGGGTCGATGGATGACAACGATCGCAATATGCAGGGCAACCACCGCCGCAACATCATCCAGGCGTGCGACGCCTCGTTGCGCCGCTTGGGGACCGACTATATCGACCTCTACCAGATCCACCGGCCGCAGTCGAGCGTGCCCATCGACGAGACACTGCGCGCGCTCGACGATCTGATCCACACGGGCAAAGTGCGCTACGTTGGCACGAGCACCTACGCCGCCTGGCAACTCATGGAAGCGTGGATGGTCGCCAAGGAGCTGGGGCTCAACCATTTCGTCTCCGAGCAGCCGCCGTACCACCTGCTTGACCGGCGGGTCGAGCGTGAGTTGATCCCGTTCTGCTTGACCTACGGGGTCGGGGTGATCCCCTGGAGCCCGCTCGCGGGCGGTAAGCTGACTGGCAAGTACCGGCGCGGACAGGCGGCGCCATCCAACGCGCGCGAGAAGCCCGAAGACTTCAGCGAGGGGACCTGGCGCGTGCTGGAGGGACTGGAGCGGCTGTGCAAGGAGAAGGGCTGCTCGATGACGGCGTTCGCCCTGGCCTGGTTGACCGCGCAGCCCGGCGTGACGAGCCCGATCCTGGGTCCCAACAGCGTCGCGCAGCTGGACGAGAATCTCGCGGCCAACGACGTGACGATCACGGCCGAGGACAAGGAGCGCGTCGACGCGCTGATCCCACCCGGCACGCACACCGAGGACTACTACCGCGCTGACTTCGGGCCGCACCCCTACCGTTTGTAGGGACGCTACAAGCGGAAGACGTGCGCATTAGTGCAGTGCAGGATTAAGGGGGGGTGTTTGCGGCTGCGGAGCCGCGTCCCAGGGGATACGATACGTCGCTACAAAACAACCTTCTTTAAGACAGCATTAGGCGCCAGCGGCGGCGGCCCGACCGGCGACACGCCCTGAGAAGAGGCAGCCGCCGAGGAAGGTCCCCTCCAGTGCGCTGTAGCCGTGCATGCCGCCGCCGCCGAAGCCCGCGACCTCGCCCGCGGCGTACAACCCTGGGACGGGTTGGCCTGTCGCGCCGAGCACGCGACCTGAGAGGTCCGTTTGCAGCCCGCCTAGCGTTTTGCGCGTCAGGATGTGCAGCCGGACGGCGATCAGCGGCCCCGCCCGCGGGTCTAGCAGCTTGTGCGGCTTCGCCACGCGGATCAGCCGGTCGCCACGGTAGCGGCGGGCACCGCGAATCGCGCTGATCTGTAGGTCCTTGCCGAAGGGGTTATCGAGTTGGCGGTCACGCGCGACAATCTCGCGCTCCAGTGCGGTGTGGTCGATCAGCGGCTCGTCCGTACGCGCGTTCATGCCGCGCACGAGGTCGGGCAGCGTGCGGGCGACGACGAAGTCCGGGCCGCGCTTCTTGAAGGCGTCGACCGGTCCGGGCGCGCCGGGCAGGACGCGCGCGAGCGTCCGGAGGAGACTCTTATGCGTCAGGTCAGGGTTCTGCTCTGAGCCCGAGAGGGCGAACTCGCGCTCGATGATCCGCTGCGTCAGCACGAACCAGCTGTAGCCGTAGCCGGTCCGCAAGAGATACGTGAGCGTGCCCAGGGTGTCGAAGCCTGGGAAGAGGGGCACGGGCAGACGCTGGCCGCGCGCAGCTAGCCACAGCGACGAGGGGCCGGGCAGGATGCGGATGCCGTGGCCGCTCCAGATCGGGCGCCAGTTCTCGATACCCTCGGTGTAGTGCCACATGCGGTCGCTGTTGATGAGGGTCCCGCCAGCCGCCTCGGTGATGGCGAGGATGCGCCCGTCCACGTAGTCGGGCACGCCCGTGAGCATGCGCGCGGGAGGCGCGCCCAGGCGCGGCGGCCAGTTCTGGCGCACCAGATCGTGGTTGGCGCCGATGCCGCCGGAGGTGACGATGGTCGCCCCAGCCGTGAGCGCGAAGTCGCCGACGATGGTCGGGGAGCTAGGCCGGCCGCGTCCGACCGCGCTCGGCTCCAGGACCGCGCCGCGTACGCCGGTGACGATCCCGCCGGTCACGATCAACTCATCGACCCGGTGGCGGAAGCGCAACTCGATTAGACCGCGCTGTTCCGCCGCGCGCACGCGCCGTACGAAGGGATCGAGCACGCCCGGCCCGGTCCCCCAGGTGACGTGGAAGCGGGGGACTGAGTTGCCGTGTCCGTACGCGCCGTAGCCGCCGCGCTCGGCCCACCCGACGATGGGGAAGAAGCGGACGCCCTGGGCGTGCAGCCAGGCGCGCTTTTCGCCGGCGGCGAAGGCGACGTATGCCTCCGCCCACTTGCGCGGCCAGTGGTCTTCCGGCCGGTCGAACCCGGCCGTGCCCAGCCAATCGGCGAGCGCCAGGTCGTGGGAGTCGCGCACCCCCATACGACGCTGTTCCGGCGAGTCGACGAGGAAAAGCCCGCCAAAGGACCAGAAGGCTTGACCACCCCAATTCCGCTCCGACTCCTGGTCGACGACGATCACCCGCCGGCCCGCGTCAGCGAGTTCCGCCGCGGCCACGAGGCCGGCGAGTCCGGCTCCCACGATGATCACATCCGCCGTGTTGCTCGTGTTGTTCAACAAAAAACTCCCAGGAGTCCCGTGGCTTCAGCCATGGGGAGGAATGGGGTGCGCCTGCGGCGCATCGGCCGCGGCCTCCGCTGAGGCGAGCGGCGCATGCATGATACAATACAGTATAGTTCCGCGAAGGCACAAGTCCTCTGCACGCGCGGGTCGGGTCTCGGTGTGAGAGGCTGTTGGGTAAGAGCCTCACATACTACGATCAGGCCAACCAGTTGCAGGCCATCCGGCAAGAGTGTCCCGACGTGGCGACGGTCAACTACTCGATGTTGCAGGCGGTCTGCCGCCGCGCCCACCGCTCTTTTGAGGGGTTCTTCCGCCGCCTCAAAGCGGGGCGGAAGGCGGGCTATCCGCGTTTCAAGGGCCGCGACCGCTGGGACAGCATCACCTTCCTCTCCTATGGCGACGGCTGCAAGCTGACCGATAAGCGGTTGTATGTGCAAGGCATAGGCCAACTCAAGGTTAAGCTGCATCGGCCCGTTGAGGGCGCGATCAAGACCGTCACGCTCCGGCGCAAGGCGGCACATTGGTACGTCTGCCTGTCCTGCGAGGTCGAGGCCGCGCCGCTGCCCGCGACGGGCCAGAGCGTGGGCATCGATATGGGACTGACGCACTTCCTGACCACCGATACGGGGGCGGCCGTCGAGAATCCGCGCCCACTCAAGAAGGCGCAGCGCAAGCTCCGCGTCGCCCAACGCGCCCTCGCCCGGTGTAAACGGGGCAGCGTCCGCCGCGCCACGGTCAAGCGGCGCGTAGCTGCCCTGCACGAGAAAGTGGCGAACACGCGCAAGGACTTCCACCACAAGACGGCGCATGCGCTCGTGCAACAGAACGATACGATCTGCCACGAGGATTTGGCCGTTCAGAACATGGTCCAGAATCACACCCTGGCGCGGGCGATTTCCGACGCCGCGTGGCGCCAGTTTATCGTGATCCTGACGAGCAAAGCGGAAGAAGCTGGCCGTCGGGTGATCGCGGTAGACCCGCGCGGCACCTCTCAGACATGCGTCTGCGGAGCGCCTGTCCCCAAGACGCTGGCCGACCGCTGGCACGACTGCCCCGCGTGTGGACTGTCGTTGCCGCGCGATCGGATGAGCGCGATGCTTGTCAAGCGGCAGAGGCACTGCCGTCAGGCCACAACCACGCCGGTGGGTGTGGTAGTCTGAGAAGCTTCCGGCTGTAGCCGGGAGAGTTGTCACGAAGTGATCTTCGCGGACAACGCGAGGCGGGCGCACGCCCGGCGCTGGACCAATCGACAAAGCGGCTATTCGGCCGTGCGGGATACGACAACCGCTGTCTTGATCGTCGCGGAGGCGATGCATAGTTCGGCATCCGCGGATGTCCGGACACTGACGGCCGCGCTTGCCGGCGAGATCAACGTCCTGTGGTCCGTCACCCCACAAACCGCCATACTGAGTGAGTCCTCGCCACGATTCGAGTTTTGAGAAACGACCATTTGACTGTTCCTTGTCCCTATGGGTCGGGCGTCTGCGGCGACGCGCGGTCCTCCTCTGCCCAATAGCCGGGGCCATCCCAGTAGCGCGTATCCAGGAAGAAGTTCCCCTCGGGGCGGAAGATCGGGTCCGTGGGCGCCACGAAGATACCCTCGCTGCCGTCATCGCCAAGTTCCTCGACGTAGTCTTCCACATGGACGGACGTGGTGGGGATGAGGCGACCATCGGCCGTCGTGACCGTGAGGCGCAGGGCCTCAATCTCTTCCCAAGCCTGCTTGAGCGCCCCGGTGCTGTCCTCGGCGTGCGCGGCCAGCCGCACCTCCGTCAGGCGTCGGAACACGGCTCGTACCCCCTCGTAGGCGGCCAGCGGGACGAACCGTCCCTGGACGATGCCCATCGGGTGATCGGCTCCCGGCTCGATCATGGTCCCGATCGGTGTGTCGTTGTGCCTGATGAGATAGTCCATGTCTCGTCCCTCGTCCTCTCCATTCCATTTAGGTGGTGCGCCCGTCCCTTGCCGCCGCGCACGGTGCTGGAATTTTTTGATGATCAACCGAAAAGTTCGTACGGTCAATACCATCGGATCGCGTCGCGAACCATGCGCACTAGACGAACATGCCAGAGTCGAGGACGGCGAGCGCGGCTTCGACACGATCGATGCGGCCAGCCAACAACACATCCGCCGGCGATAGGCCACTCAAGTAGCGGTTATCGGCGTGCATCCACTCGTGGACTGCCTCGGGCGTATCGAAGGTGTCGAGCACATGGTCACGCACGTCCAGGAGCGCCTGGAGGCGTTCGCGTTTCTCGTGTTGGGGGAAGCTGGCGCCCGTTACCCACCGTTTGACCGCAGACTCGTCGACGGCGACAGCGCTGGCCACGGTGCGGTTGTCGATGTGAAGATCCTTCGTGATACCCAGGATAGTATCCTTCAAATCTGTAACCGCCATGCACGTCCCCTTTTCCTCCGCGCCGTCCGAATCTTCAGGGCAGGCGCTACTGCAATGAACTCATCATCAGCCTACATCGTCGGGGCGCATGGGTGTGCGTGACACGCCGCTGGGGCGACCGCGGCCCGCGCCGCGTTGGGCGGCGCCTGGGGCGCACGGTGGACTATAGCCGCTTCTTAACCGCGAGGAGTTGTGTCGCTGGGCGCCTGCGGTTAAAGCGTCGTGAATAGGTAGAAGTCGGCGAGCGGCGCGGTGAGACTGATCGTGTCCAGCACGACGATGTCGCCCCGCGCGTGGCGGCGGTAGGTCCAGGAGCCGTCGGGCGCGCGGCGGAAGTGTTCGGCGCCCTGTGCGCGGCCGTCGACGAGCAGGTACTCCGCGAAGCTCGGCAGCAGCTGATAGTTGGTGAACTTCTCGCCGCGGTCGCGGGTCGCCGTCGAGTCGGAGAGCACCTCGACGATGAGGGTGGCGTCGTGCAGCCCTGTTGCCGTCCCCTCGGGGGGCTGCCCGCACAGCACGAGGGCGTCGGGATAGTAGTAGAGGGTGGGGCTCGTGTGCAACTGGACATCCGGTCCGCGGAGCAGGCAGGGCGTTCCAGGCGGCCTTCCGGCAAGATGATTGCCAAGGATGCGGCGGACGTTATTGGCCACGCCGTCGTGGTCGAGCGTGCCGCCGGACATGGCGTAGAGATAGCCGTCGACGTATTCGTGCTTGATGTCGCTCGCCTCTTCCAAGGCGAGATATTCGGCGACGGTGAAGGTGGGTGTTTGAGGGTAAGAGGGTTGGGCGACCATCGGTACCTCCTTCGATTGGGTCCCATCGTACCATCCAGGGTGTATAGGTACTATACATCGTGAGCAGTCGCTGCGAGTGGCGGCTATGAATAAGGGAACCGATTCTATTTTTAGTCCGGCCAGCGGCCCTCGTCCATCCAGCGCGCCACGTCGGGGGCGTGGTAGGTGATGATGGCGTCGGCGCCGGCGCGCTTGACGCCCAGCAGGATCTCGCGCACGGTGGCGGGCTCGTCGAGCATGCCCGCCGCGGCCGCCGCCTTGACCATGCTGTACTCGCCGCTGACGTTGTAGGCGACCAGCGGGACCTCGGCGCGTTCGCGCACGCGCCGGATCACGTCGAGGTAGGCCAACGCCGGCTTGACCATCACCATGTCCGCGCCTTCGGCCAGGTCCTCCGCGACCTCGCGCAGCGCTTCGCGCGCATTGCGCGGGTCCATCTGATACGAGCGGCGGTCGCCGAAGGCGGGGGCCGAGTCGGCGGCGTCGCGGAACGGACCGTAGAAGGCCGAGGAGTATTTCGCGGCGTAGGAGAGGATCGGCGTGTCCGCGTAGCCCGCTCCGTCCAGCGCGGCGCGGATGGCTCCGACGCGCCCGTCCATCATGTCCGAGGGCGCCACGATGTCGGCCCCGGCGTGCGCGTGCGAGAGCGCCTGGCGCGCCAGCAACTCCAGCGTGGCGTCGTTGTGGACCCGTTCGCCGTCGAGCACGCCGCAGTGCCCATGCTCGGTGTACTCGCAGAGGCACACGTCTGTGATCACGAGTGTCTCGGGGCTGGCGCTCTTGATGCTGGCGATGGCCTGCTGGACCACGCCGTCGTCGAGCCACGAGCTGCTGCCCGTGGCGTCTTTCCACTCCGGCAGCCCGAACAGGAGGATCGACGCGACGCCCGCCTCGCGGACGCGCACGACTTCGCCGGCCACGCGGTCGATGGGCCAGCGATATTGCCCCGGCATGGCCGCGATCTCCACAGGCTGTCGCAGCCGTGCGTCGATGAATAGGGGATAGATGAGATCGGCCTTGCGCAGGCTTGTCTCAGCGACGAGCGTGCGCAGGGCGGGCGTCGCGCGCAGACGGCGCGGGCGGGTGGTGGGGAAGGCCATGCGTATATTTCCTTTATCATGTAAAGAGGGCGGCGATGGGGATGGCGAACCCTGGAATGACGGGATCACCGGACAGCGTATCCGGCTCCTCCAAGATCAGGCTGTGCGCGCGCGGGCGATAGACGATCACCGTGCGCAGCCAAGGGTCGATGATCCAAACCATGGACACACCGGAGGCGAGGTACTGCCTGACGCGGGCGTCGGTATTCGCGTGCGTGTCCGACCGCGAGACTATCTCGACCGCCAGATCCGGTGGGCTGTCGGGGTCCACATTCAAATCGGCCGGCAGGCGGTCCGCGCGCACCCAGGTCAGGTCCGGTTCCCGCACCGGCGGTTCACCCACCATCGGGTACGTGGTCTGCGGACCGAAAGAGTGTCCGGTGCGGTGGTCGGGGTCGAAGGCGTGGAGGGCGGCGCCCAGATTGGTGATGACGGCCCCGTGCGCATAGGTAGGCATGGCGAAGGTTGCTTCCTCGAAAATCAACTCGGTGCTCATGGACACACGCCTCTCTCAACAAACGGATAAATCGTGTGATGCGTCGATTGTTGTGTTTCCCCTCAACATCCGTGTCCGCTAGTGGTCATCGGTGGGGGCGGCGCCGGTGACGGCGATGGGCCCGCCGGCGTTGGACGCCTGTGCGCGGTGGCCGTCGACCTCGAAGGCGACGGGCGGCTGCGAGCGTCCGGACACGGCCAGCGGCTTCTGGCGCGGGCGGGGGGCGCCGAGCCTGTAGATGGTGGAGATGGTGGTCCCGTCGCCGCCGCGGCCCCCCGTCGCGTTGATGGCATCGACGACGAGCGGCGCGCACGCGGCGACCCAGCCGTAGTCGATGCCGCCGTGGCCGATGACGATGGCGGCGGCGTCGCAGTCCCGCAGTTCCTGCTCGGTCAGCGGGACGGAGCGCAACGCGTCGCCGCCGGTTTCCTGCGCGAAGACGTGCCCGGCCACGGGGAAGACCGGCACATGCGGGTCGTGGTAGCGCACATCGGCGCCGTGGTCGCGCAGCAACTCGATGTAGCGTCGCGCCGGGGAGTTGCGGTAGTCGTCGACGTTGGGCTTGAACGCGACGCCCAGCACCAGCACCCGCGCATTGGGGACGGCGACGCCGCGCGCGTTCAGCGCCTCGACGGTCAGGTCGTACAGGTGGAACGGCATACTATCATTGATAGCCGCGGCGTTTTCGATGAAGCGCGTGTAGAAATCGTACTCGCGCGCCTTCCAACTCAGGTAGAACGGGTCGACGGGGATGCAGTGTCCACCGACGCCGGGACCGGGTGTGAAGCGCATGAAACCGAATGGCTTGGTCGACGCCGCGTCGATAACCTCCCAGATGTCTACGTCCATGCGCTCGGCTAGCAGCGCCAACTCGTTGACGAGCGCGATGTTGACGGAGCGAAAGGTGTTCTCGAGCAGCTTGGCCATCTCGGCGGCGCGCGGCGACGAGACGGTGAACACGCCGCTCGGCGAGGCCGCCTCGAAAACGAGCTTCGCCAACCGCCCGGCTTCAGGGCGTGTGCCCCCGACGACCTTGGGCGTGTTGTGCACCCCATAGACGTGGTCGCCCGGATTGATACGCTCGGGCGAGAAGGCCAGATAGAAGTCGCGGCCGGCAGAGAGCCCGCTTTTTTCGAGCAACGGCAGTACCAACTCTTCCGTCGTGCCGGGGTAGGTCGTGCTTTCGAGCACGATTAATTGCTCGGGGCGCAGACGGGCGGCGATGGCGCGTGTCGACGCCTCGATGTAGGAGAGATCGGGCACTTTCGCGGTGGTGTAGGGCGTCGGTACGCAGATGAAGACGACATCGGGCGGCTCGTCCAGCGACCCATAGTCGGTCGTGGCGCTCAAACGCCCCCGCGCGACCAGCGGCGCGACACGGTCGGCCGCCACATCGCCGACGTAGCTGCCGCCGCCGTTGAGCGTCTCGACTTTGGCGCGGTCGAGGTCGACGCCGGTGACGGCAAAGCCGCCCTCGGCGAACTCGACAGCCAGCGGCAGGCCGACGTAGCCCAACCCAAGCACGGCGATAGTGGCCTCGCGTCGCTCGATACGTTGCTCTAAACTAGACATAATGTGAAGGTCCTAATTCTAGGGTAGCTGACAGCTGACAGCTGTCAGCTTTTTGACTTATGTGTTCGCGCCTTGCCGGATAGTGGCGCGCCTGCCGCGGCTATATCTTGCGGCGCTGTGGGTACAGATAGAGAAGCGATCTCCGGGACGGGAGAGTCTTTAGCTAATGGCTGACCGCTGATCGCTGATCGCTGACTGCTAATCGCTGCCGGCTGATAGCTCGTAGCCAGACTACGTCGATAGACCTTCTCCAGCATATAGCCCGCGACGCCGCCGATCGCCACGACCAGCGCCACCAGGATGCCGCCGCTTACGGGTCGGCGCGCGATCGTGAGCAGGATAGCGGCCAACCCGAGCGCGCCGGCGGCCAGGTATACGGTCATGACCGCCTCGCGCACGGTCAACCCCAGTAGGACGAGGCGGTGCGAGGTGTGGTCGCGCCCGCCGCGCGAGACGGGCACATGCCGCCGCAACCGTGAGATCGTGACCAGCGTGGTGTCGAAGATGGGGATGCCCAGCACGACGATGGGCACGAAGAAGTTGACGGCGTGCAGGTTGGGGAAGCCGTTGTTCATGTTGTTGATCTTGAGCCCCAGCACGGAGAGCATGAAGCCCAGGAACAGCGAGCCCGCGTCGCCCATGAAGATGCGCGCGGGGTTGAAGTTGTAGTACAGAAAGCCAAGGCAGGCTCCCAGCAGCGCCACGGCCATGATCGCTACCAGGAATTGCTTGTTGTAGGGCTCGAGCAGGGCCAGCACGAAGAAGTAGGCGCAGCCGATCGCCGCTGTCCCGACCGATAGCCCATCCATGTTGTCGAGCAGGTTGAAGGCGTTGGTCATGCCAACGACCCAGATGATGGAGACCGGCGCGTCCAGCCACGAGAAGTGGTTGAAGTGGAAATGCACGCCCGCCACGTACAGCAGCGCGGCGGCCAGGACCTGCCCGCCCATCTTGAGCAGTGGCGGCAGCGAGAAGCGGTCGTCGACGAGCCCGAAGCCGACCATCAGGGTGGCCCCGGCGACGATGCCCACGCCCTGCCACAGCGGCGTCCCGCTGGCGCGCTTATCCAGGAGCGCGACGAACAGGAACACCATAAAAGCCACGTAGATGGCCAGGCCGCCCAGGTAGGGCATCGGCGCGGCGTGCGCCTTGCGGCCGCCTGGGTCCGGGTGGTCGACGATGTCGTAGCGCAGCGCGGTGCGGCGCGCCAGCGGCGTGCCCACTAGCGCGCCGCACAGCGCTACGACGAAGACCGCCAGATAGGTCACTTCACCAGCCCTTTTTGGCGTAACGTGTTGGAGATAGCCTGCAACGTGACGCTGAACGGCGAGGTCGGCCCGTTGAGCGCGTAGGTCGAGGAGTAGGCCAGCGTCATCGGCGTCCCCGTGGCCGGCGCGCCGGTGGCGTCGGGCGCCTGTATCGGCGTCACGAGCGCCTTGAAGTCGCCCAGCTGGGCGTCGATTAAAATGAGCTGCTGCAACACGTACGCCGGCGAGTGTGGCGCTACTTCGAGCCCGGCGATCTTGAGCGCCTCGACGTAGGAGTCACGCGCCTGCACGAGCAGGCTATGCTTCCGCGCCGCGTTGGCTGTGATCGCCGCCAACTGCTGCTCGGCGTCGCCGCGGTAGACGCGCGCGTCTCCCAGCAGGTCGTCGACCTGGGCGGCGTGATTGGCCTCGGCGATGGCATGGGTCAGGATGGCCCGCTGCTGGGCCGGCGCGACGCCGGGCTGTGCGGCCTGCCGTATATCCGCGTAAGCCCACTCATCCCACCAGCGGCCGTTGTGCAATGCCAGCCCCGTGGCCTTCTTGTAGTAGGCGTCGGCGTTCGCCCACTGGCTCGGGTCGACGGTCAAGGCCCAGACGGTGAACATGCGCGCCAGATTCATGGGGTGGTCGGCGTTGTAGGGGTTGAGTGCGGCGGCCTGCTTGAGCACATGCTCGGCCGACTGGTACTGCTGCACAACGTTTTGCAGTGCCTGCGCCGATTGCTGCGTGGCAGCCTGGCGCGTCTGCGCCGGCTGCTTCGGGTTCTGCGCGATAGTGTCGGCTTGCTGCTTGAGGATCTGGTAGTACCGGCTCTCGTCCAGGTAGGCCTTACCTAGCCACAAATAATACATGTCCTGGCCGGGCTGGTCGCTGATGGCTTGCTGGTAGAGGCTGATGGCCGTGGGGATGAAGCCCTGCCCCGTGGCCGCATTGCCGGCGGCGTTGAGGATCTGCTGCTGAGTGGCCTGGCCGGCCGGGCAGGACTGTCCCGCCGGGTCGGTCGGGGAGACCGCGCGGGTCAGGCAGGCCGCGCCCACGCTGTCGTAAGCCTGCGCGGTCTTATACACGGCGTCGGCTTGCACCACCTGCACGTTGTTGGCAAACAGGAAGCCGGCGCCTACCGTGGCGGCGAGGCCGACCAGGATGGCGCTCAGGAACCCGCCCTGCTGCCGTCCGTTCAAGCGCTCGAACGACCCCCCGCGCGTGACGGGCGGCGCCGGTTGGGCGCGGCGCGGTCGTGCGGCCGTGGCCGTCGCGCCGCGATTGCGGCCGTTCCCGGATCGTCCGGCCGCCATGGTGGCGCTTGCGCCAGCGGTGACAGCGGACGCCGAGGCGGCCACCGTTTCGGCCGCCGCCACCACATCCAGGCCGGCCGCGCCAAGCTCTGGCCGCAGGTAGAACACCGCGGCCAGCGCGAACATTGTCCACAGTAGCATCAAGGTGGACACGACGGGGATACCGACCGACGACTCGACTAAGTGACCGACGACGACGCCCGCGACCGCGGCCAGTACCACGGTGGCGCGCCGCGTGATCGGACGCCGCCACGCCTTATACAGCGCGTACGCGAAGGATGCCAGCACGCCGAGCCATGCCAGCAGCCCGATCACCCCCGAGAAGACGATGAAATCGAGCCAGACATCGTGGTTACGGTCCGGCGCGGCGTTGGAGCGTTCGAGGTGGCCCAGCCCCGACGGGTAATAGGGCGCATAGACGTAGATCATCGACTCCGGCCCGTACCCAAGCAGGAATTTGCCGATGCCACCCTTGGTGACGAGCGATTTGGTACCCTGCCAGATGAAGAAGCGCACCTGCGTGTCGGCGCCTCCGGGGTTGGTGAGATGGGCTGCGTCGGCGCTAGCCGATGAGGTCGACGATGCCGTGGTGGCCGCCGTCGCGGGCGCGGGGTTCACGACATCGACAGCCGGCACGAAGACGAGTATCGCGATGGCGGCCCCGGCAATGGCGAGCGCGGGGTGGAGTTTGACGACGCGTAGCGCCAGCAGCACACCGCAGACGACTAGAATGAGCAGGATGAGCAGCGCCACCACCGGGGGCAGCACGTTCACGATGTAGGGAAAAGCGACCAAGACGATATCGAGGACCATCGCGCCCATGGCGGGATAGGGATTGGCTGTCTTGAGGGTGATAGCCAGACCGAACACGAAGACGCTGCCGGCGAGGAAACCGTAGTAGGGGCCGCGGCTGCCGCTGAAGTAGAGCGCCGCGAACGAGACCATCAGCGCGAGCGCGTAGCCGATCAGCGGTACGATGGGCGGCAGGCCCGAAATCGTGATCGTGCCGTCACGCTGTTGGGAGCGTCCAGCCGGGCGTGACGCCGTCGTGCGGCCGCCGGCCGGCCGGCCCATGCCATTGCCGGAGCGTCCGTTACTGGAGCGGCCGCGCCCGTTCGACGTCTGTAGGGGCGCCGCGACGGCTGGCGTCATCGTCGCGCCATCGCGGAAGCGTGCGATCGCGCGCCAGAAGCGGTACGCCGTGAACGGCAGGCACATCAGGAGATAGGCGCCGATGAAGATGGCGTTGCCGAGCGTGGAGGCCACGCGCGTACGGGTGTCGGCGCCCCACTGCACGGGGTCCCAACCCAGGTGCTGCATCACACCGTAGATGGCGACGGGGACCGACGCGAAGACGATGGCGCTGATGACGCGCTCGATCTGCGGCCACGAGCGGATACGATAGGCCAGCACGAAGAAAAACGCGATGTAGGTTAGCCAGGTGTAGAGCCCTTGCATGCGGTCGTACGAGCCCCAGTAGGCGATGCCTGGCAGCACCGAATGGACCGTGGCCAGCGTATAAATGGCCGTGAAGATGATGACCGGAATCAGCATGGGGTTGCGAGACACGATCTGGCGCCACCACGGACGCGCCGCGCCTTCCTCACCCCCCTGCCCATGGCTAACTGGCCCCTCTGACCCTAGCCGCGGGTCCGATGGTCCAGCGCGCCTCTCCCTATCCGCGGGCGAGGGGGAGCCGGCGCCGGCCAACGTAGCGGGCAGGGTAATGAGGCCGCGCAGCAGGAGGGCGACAAGCATGACGAGCACGATGTTGCGGAACAGCGCGATCTTATCGGGCTCGAAGATACGCGTCGTCTCCGTGTCGAAGAAGATCGGTACCGCGACGATCGCGAGCAGCCAGCAGGACTCGACCAGATAGTCGAGCGTTCTAACCCAAACCCTAGCGCGCATGAAGCCTTCTACACCTTGATCCTTTGTGTCCACCAGTCAATCGTCCGCCGCAGGCCGTCGTCGAGCGACGTCCACGCCTCGAAGCCCAGGAGCTCCGCGGCCTTGCGTGTATCCGGGACGCGGCGTCGTGTATCCTCGAAGCCGGGCCCGTACTCCCGCTCGTGCGGGACATATTCCACGGGCGCATCGACCCCCGTGAGAGCGCGTACCCGCTCGGCCAGTTCAGCCACCGTCGTCTCGCGCGGCGTGCCCAGGTTGAACACCTGGCCGATGGCTGACTCCATCGTACCAGCCAGAAAAGTTCCCTGCACCGAGTCGTCGGCATAGGTGAAACAGCGCGTCTGGGCGCCGTCGCCATGCACGATCAGGGATTGTCCGGTCAGCGCGCGCTCGACGAAGCGGGCGATCACGCCGTAGCCGCCGGGCAGGCAGCGCGGTCCGTAGGTGTTGAAGTAGCGCACGATGCTGACGGGCAGGCCCTGCTGGCGGTGGTAGGCCAGCGCGAGATGCTCGTCCAGCCCTTTGGAGAGGGCGTAGGACCAACGCGGGATCGACGTCGGACCGATCAGCGAGTCGTCGTCCTCCTTGAAGGGGGCGCGCACGCCGCGGCCGTAGACCTCGGAGCTTGAGGCCACGAGCGTACGCAGGCCCAAGCGGGCCGCGTGCGCGAGCACGATCTCCGCGCCATGCGTGTTGGTCAGGATGCCGCGTAGGGGGTCGTCCACGACATAGCGCACGCCAATGACGGCGGCCAGGTGGAAGACATGGGTGCAGCCCTCCATGGCCGCGCCGACGGCCGCGTCGTCCAGGATCGAGCCCTGCACGACGCGCACGCGGTCGTCGCCCTTGTAGGCGTCCAGGTTCTCGCCCGTGCTCTGCGAGAAGTCGTCGAGCACGACGACGCGGCCGCCCTCGTGCACGAGCGTATCGACGAGGTGGGAGCCGATGAAGCCGGCCCCCCCGGTGACGAGTGTGGTGTTCATAAATAGCTACAATCCATTGTACAAAAGCCTAAAGCCTGCGACTGCGGTCGCAGGGCAGACCAACGCCGACTGCGGTCGGATGAGGATAGCATAGGAGCTTATATCAACACACCCCTACGATAACGATACCCTAGCAGTTTGTCGGAGAGAAGCGGGCTCTCCATCCCGCGCATGGTGGTACAGTAGGAAGCATGAGTAGAACATTCAAAACCGTGGACTATGAGGCGGCGCTCGACCTGACCGTGCGTTTGGGC
>JAABUV010003250.1_pt1 | contig 20889 bp, 18 predicted proteins | sample 5559971 | NCBI WGS metagenome assembly JAABUV01 (sample SAMN10711881, study PRJNA513362) | rock metagenome | isolation source: Antarctica rocks | place: Antarctica: Victoria Land, Knobhead nord | collected 2015-12-19
AAGAGGTTCTGATCAGATCAGAAGACCTAGAGGATTAGCTTGTTTGCCTTAATAAGGAGGTCAGGGTTTTTGCGTGCAGAGAGCTTAGATCTAATCAGATGTTGCATTCGGAGACTTCAGGAGTAATCCAAACCCCAAGCATGCCATATTTGTAATGCCCATGTGGAAACCTTTCCCTTCTGATATTCCAGCCCTATGAAAGCAAAAGCAGTGACTGCGGGAAAACGCGTCGAATGATAACCGAGAGCTTCGACTATTAGCGTGTGCAGAAAGCTCTGCATTCCTTGGCATTCATTTTTGCGTTACCCCACGGTCCCTTTTGTATGGGGAATTCGAAAATTCAACCTCACCGCCTCTTCAATTGCCCAATTTGCCCAAAATTGAAGCTATTCAGACCTCTTTGTTTGTTGACGTTCTTAACGCATTTTCAGCTATGATCGACTCACTATCTGCAGCGATTCGCTTCAGAATCATACGACTTCTACTACTTCATTGACAATTCTTCGTCATCGTCGAAGAAGTTCACTGCTGTTCTAGAACGATGTATAGCATTCGAGAGAATATCTTCATGTATTCATCATCGTTTAAATCTCAGTTTCGTCTCAAAGAAGCTTCTTGCAAGATGTTTAAGACAGCTGAAAATGATCTCATAATCTATCTTGAAGATCAATCATGAGTCATGCAGAAAGAGATGATCTGATATATATGAAAGAAGTGAGACATTAACGTGCATCAATTCATGATATCAAGAATTCTGAAGAGAAGACGCTGAAGTAATAAAAAAGAACAGCGTGTAGAAGTCAGACAAAACGATGAGCTTCGTTTGAATTGAATAGCAGACATGCTTCATTTGATAATCAAACAGCTCGTGTTCGTGAATGAGTCTTTATTCAATGAGATCACAGATTGATATCATCAAGTTTATGTTCTCATTGATCAATCAACTCATTATCAAGTCTTCAGAATGAAAGAACATTGTTGAAGTGTTTTTTCAACTTATATGAAAGATGAATATTTATTCTGCATTGATATTCACAAGAATTGATTCAATGATGAGACTTTCTTTCAATGATTAGCAGATGAACTGTTATTTTTATGCAGTTTCTTTTCAACTTTAAGAAGTGTGATCATCATGAATAATGCAAGTATTCATTGCAATAGTTGAATTGAAGAACTCATCATTTTACATGAATGTCAAATAAGTTATTTATTTCATTGAGTTGATGATTTATCATTGATAATGTCAGATGTAATATTTGTTTCTTTACTCATTGAATTACAATTTCATAAAACTCATCTTCAACATATTAAAAATCTGAGTTCATAAACATTTTAACAAAACATGATCTCATTTTGAAGACATTTTTGAAAACTTTCTTCATTATGCTGTTAAACAAAGCAAATGTGATAAATATTCAAGATAACACTTTAAGCATTCAGATTATATTTTTGAAATAAATATCAAAGCTTTGAAATGAGAATTGAAGATAGAAATTCAGAAATTTGATTCAGAAATTTGATTTTATTTAATGACTCAGTTTTAATAAAATCTTAATCTTACATCAAATCAACTTGAAGAGTTTCAGATCTTTTTTAAAAACACAAGTCATTTCATTTGATACTTTTACTTGTATAGCAGTTCAATAAATAGCAGACGTTGAGTTTGTCATATCTTTCAAATCATTTGTAGATTACATCTGAGCATTCATTATGATTCTTATTTTTGTGAACTTTTGTTTAATTATTTGACGTGAAATTTTATTTATCTTTCAGATGAAGAATTGATTAAATATCTTCTTCGTCTCTTTTAACTCTTCAATAAAGCTTGATTATTGAGCTGCAATTGCAGACTGAAATGATAGAAAAAATGATAGAAAAGAAGAAAAAGAAGAAGTAAACTGAAATGATGAAGATTACTGTCATTGAATAGATTGTAAAAACTGTTGTCATGAAGAAGATTATAAAGACTGTTATCACAAGAAAGACTGTAAAGACTGCTGTCATGATTGATAAAATAACTGATAGAAAGAATAAATAAATGATTGTTATCATGATAATCATTGCAAAAGAGAAGATTACTGAAATGATGAATGAGATTCTGAAGCTTTCTGATGTGAGTTCATTCATTCTATCTGATCAGTCATTGTCTCACTCATTCGCATTTTCATTTGCTGTTCATTGAATCTCATAAATCTCGTCATAAAATCTTTCTTTTTCACTCACTTTGCTTTAATGTTCAGTCTTTTCTCATGTATATTTGATCAACAAGACAGCGAGATAACAAAGTTCTGTTTATCACTTCAAAAGTTATATAAAAAGATAGAAGATCATTCAATGCTGATGTTTGCTTTGACGTTAGATATCATCTTACTTCATAAAGATTGCTGAGTGTGATTCATATTATAGTGCTTGTCTGTGAAATTCACGAAACAGAAGTCATTCTGATTTTTACAATGTTCATCGTTGCATTGTCAGCGATTCAGCAATGCTTTATCAAAATTATCAACATCAACAAGTGTATCTGTTGAGATCATGTCTAGAAACTAATCAGAGTGCGTGCGTGACTAGAATGTTTGATCTATAAAGATAGTTATAACTAAGACTTTAAGAATATAGAAGAAAGAAGATACAAAAGATAAGAAGAACATGCTCTATATAGTAGTTACTCAGATTCAACGCTAGTCTCAAAGAGAATGTGTTGAAACACAAGAAAGATGTTTATTCAAAAGATGTTTGCAACACAAAGAAATGTGTTTATCATAGACATCTGTTAATTATTCATAACACAAAGAAGTGTGTTTATTTAAAAGACAATAGAAGCTGATTAGAAAATGCTAGAAAAGAAAAAAGATGCTGAGTCATATCTGAGTCAAATCTGAGTCAGATTTGAGTCAGCTCTCGACTAAATCATTGACTAGCTTTAATCAATACGCAGTGAACTCGCTAGCATTCACTGTGAATTGATTAGAATTTGATCTTTGACACATTCATAACATTATTTTTCTCTCTGAAAATTCATGTTTGCATGAATAGAATAAATGAAACGCAAAAATTTTCACTGTTTTTCAATTTAGTGTGACTTGTCTGAATAGAGCTTATGAAATTCAACTAGAACTTCTTTCAAGCTCTTGAATTCTTCTTTATCGACATAGTATCATTTATCATCTCGATCTAGTTTCGTTCATTTGATCTTGTATTGTATTCGATCTTGATATCATCTAGAATTCAGAATGTCATTTATCTTTCAGTACTCATCGTTTTCAATAGTAAGAAATCTAAATGATTTTGAATGTTGTTCTGATAAAAAGTTGTTGAAATAAGAACGTAATAACTTCGAACTGAACATTGAATGCAGCTGCTTTATGCTTATCAATAAACGAAGATGATAGAAGATTTCAACTTTGACAGTGATTTGATAAAGTTCTAGCTGTTTGTCTTTTAAATTCTTACATGATCTAGTTGTCTTTATGTTTCTAGAGAATAATCAAACTCAGTCATCTACTTCATAGATGACATCTCGTCTATGTTTATTGATCTGAGCTTCGATGATCTGCTTCATCTTTTTCAATTGCTGATGATCGAAGATAAGAAGCTTTTTCATTCAAATGACAATATCATTTGCTTTTCTAGCTTTAAAACATTTACAAGTAGTTTCATAGTCAGTTGTATCTGAATTGAAACTCATTCATGAGTGAAAATTCTTATTGAAGTAGAACGAAGTCATTGAGATGATCGAGAAGATATTGAAATTCTCGCTGAATTCTATCATTGATAACTATTTTGCTCAGTCGTTCTACATGTAATTGCAGTAGATTCTTAGTTCTCATTCAACATCTTGATTAGCTCATTTCAATTGATCATCGATCTCAGAATGATAAGTTGTTAATAGACTAGCTGTGATCTTGAGTCACTTGCAAAGACTTTGTCACATGATTGATATGAACTGAGAGTCTCTGTTCGAAACAATAGAACTAGATAGATCATGAAGTTGATAGATGTTTCATAACATGATTCAAATCATTTCTTCGACTGAGATGTCATCATCTTCTCAATGACAGAAAACATAGTGATGTTTCTTGATGAGTCAACATATGATTGTGCAAATGACGTTATAATCTTCTGATAGAAATAACTCAGTAATAAAGTTCATAGCTATATTCTTTCAGCGTTTCTGTGAAATCGAAAGAGAATGAAGAAGTTCATTGATGTTATTTCTAGATATCTTGCTTTGTTGATAGACATGACAGTTTTGAATGTAACGTTTAATCGTTGCTCGATGATCTGATCAATAGTAGAAACGTTGAACTAGATTGATAGTTTTTCGATTGTCAGAGTAAGAGATGAAAGACTGATCATGAATTTTCTTTAGCAATTTCGTATGCATATTCTCAGAAACTCACAGTAGATCTTTTCTGAACAGAACGTCGTCAATGATCTTGCAGTGCTTCAATTCAGTGCTATGTAGCTTGAGCTTATTTTCGCTTATAGCTTATCTATACTCATTGCAAAGCTCATTCGTTCTGTTGACATTTTTTACTCACTGATAAAGATCAACTTCAGATTTGATAGCTAGAATATCTACTTTATCGAGTGTCAGAATGATCTGATAGCAATCTTCAGTACGCTGAGTTGATTCAGAGACGTTGATCAGAGACATTCTGATTAAAGCATTGACTTTAGTGTTCATTTTGTCTGATCAAAAAATGATCTGAAAGTTAAACTCAAATAGAATGTCTAAATAACTGACTTAACATCAAGTTAACTGTTTGTTTTTCATGAAAGTCTTCAAAGTCTGATGATCGATGAACATCTGAATGAGTAATTCAATGCATTTAAGCTTGAGTCTTCAATGTTCAAAACATTGAATAATGATCAGCAGTTTCTTGTCATAGATGTGATAATTGCATTCAGCGAGAATCATGCTCTTGCTGTAGAAAGCTATCGAGTGAAGAACATTCTCATCATTATACTGAAATAGTATTTCATCTTTGACGTAGTCAGATGCATCAATTTTCAGAATAGTCTGTCATTTTGAATTGAAGTGTCGTAGAACTGAGATCGAGCTGATCTGTTTCTTTAGATCGTCAAAAGCTTGAACACAGACTTCGTTTCAAACAAAAAACGTGTTCTTTCTAGTCAGCTGAATGAATGATTTGACTAGCTTCGAGAAGTTCTTAATGAAACGACGATAGAAGTTAACAAATCTCATGAAGCTCTGAACTTCTTTTAGATTGATCAACGTAATTCAGTTGACTATGACTTTCACTTTAATAGAATTCATACGAAGATCTTGTTTGAAAACTATGATGTCTAAGAAGACAGTTTCTTTTACGTCGAATTCGCACTTTTGAATATCTACTTGTAAATCAGCTTCTCATAAATGATTTAATATCATCTTGACATGTTATTGATGTTTTTATTGAGTTTTGCTGTAGATCAGAATGTCGTCTAGATAGACTTGACAAAAGTCATTTAGAAAGTCTTAAAGAACATCATTCATATACTGTTGAAACGAGACAGAATCATTGATAAGTTTGAAAGATAACATCTTTGATTTGTACGCTTCTAAAGCGATGATAAAAATAGTGTAGTTCTCACTATCAGAATGCATTCGCAGTTTGTTGAAAGTTGAAATGATATCTAATTGAATCAGATGCTTGCAATCAACTATTTTGTTGATCATCTCATTTATTAGCAATAAAGAATAGCGATTTCTTTTGATAATAGCATTGAGCTTTCAATAATCAACGCAGAATTGTAGATCTTCATTTGCTTTTAAGATGAACAGAACGAGTGAGAAATACGAAGCTTTGCTAGAGATTATAAATTCTTTGAAAAGATTCTCGTTCAGATATTTCTTTACTTTCTGAAGCTTGTAGAAAGACATTCAATATGCTCAACAGCGAGAAAGCATTACATCACTAGTAAGCTCTATCTTATGATCATATGAACGATGAGACAATAGCTTGTCTGCTTAAACTTAATCAAAGACATCTAGAAAATCTTGATACTTCGATGATAGCTTGACTTTAACATTTTCTAGATTCTGAGTCGTTTCATTGACTGAGAAGATGTTTATGATATTTAGTTTGCATTGAGTATTGTAGATGATTTCTCTATTGATGTCTTCAATGAACATAGCAAAAATCTCAATCTGATTCTTCTTTTTTCATTTTACTAGTGCTTGAAAAAAGACGATGTTTATGTTTTGAATCGAAAATGACTCTTTCTGAATGATTGAAACTGAGTGCTTGAGCATCTTAAAAATCTTGCTGTGAGCTGTTGAAGAGATCAAAGTTGATCATGATCAACTTAAGTGCTTTGTATTTGACGAGATTGAGAAAATCGAAATAGAAATATCTAATTGATCAGAGAATATGATAGTATCATGTTTCATGTTCAATAATATTTCATTTTTGTTCATTCAGAGTTTGCTCAATATAGCTTCATGATGCTTGATATCAGCTATCAGCATTGACATAGTCAATTTCTTATGACTTTCGATCGTAAGATTGAGTAGAATCTTATGAATAATAGTCTTTCTAGCTAGCTTTTCATCATAGTCTCGTATTAACTTCTTTTTTGCTAGTGATATAGATTGTATTTCAAGTTTCTGACATATCTTATCGACTAACTTGTCATGTATCAGCGTGTAGACGATGAAATCACTATCTATCAAAGAGCGAAGGCTGAAAGAATTACTCTGAGAGATAAGAGAAGCATTGATCAGAAATGACTTTTCAAAATAGTTTTCTTTCAATAGAACTTCAATTTGACTGCACAAAGATATGATCTTTACTTCTTTGATGATTCTGAAAAAGATAGTTGTCATGATGAATTGACACATAGAAGTTAGATCAGAGATTAGAGTCAGAGACTGAGTCAAAGATCAGATCTGAGTTAGCTCTGAAACTCTATGACTTTGTCAAGACATCATTTAGACTACGTCATATCTTCGACTTAATATGTCATGAGTTATGTCGTGCTCAACTTGACAATGCTTGATAAACTCTCTATAGTTGATCGATCTTCTTGAGTTATTGAGAGCTTCTTAATAATTAGCTCTATCATAATATATACTCATTCTGTGTCTGCTTAGAATATCACATTGTCATATCATTCTTATAGACTTCGTCTATTCATTTAGTAGATCTGATCATCACAGTTCTAATTATTTCAAACTCTTCTTAGAAGTGATGATTTGATATTCAAGCATGACAACAGCAACGTGATCGTAACAGAATTGAAACGATGATGTCTCGATCTTGCAAGACATCATATCAAAAAACGAACGTCGCATAATGAAATCAGAAAGTGAAAAAGCAGAAGATGAACTCTCTCTTGATATTGATGAACAGCTGACATGAGCAATGCTTCAACGTAATAAACTGCGAAAGAAACAGAAGCTAACAGTTATTCGATCAGAGATTGAGATTCTGCAAGTCGTTGAAACGATGAAGAGAAGTCATCAAGCTTTCACTCAAGTTCTCACGAAGAATTCGAACGATCTACGCATCATCTTCATAGTGTCAATGATGACAAAACGAAGTCATCACGAGATCATTTTGCAGAAGCGAAGACTCTCAATGTCTTTGAAGAAGTATCATGACAAAATCATAAGAGAACATAGAGAGTGAATTCGTGACATCGAAATCTCATTTCAAAATATCTCTTGATATTTTGAAAGTGATGAGAAAAAGATTTTGTACTGCATGATTTATTTGAAGAGTGAATCAAAGAAACTTTGATTTAATCACGAAGAGACTATGTCTGCAGCTCAGCAGATGTGATTCAATTTTATTGACTTTCTTCTGAATCTAATTGAAGACTCGATGAATCGAGACATAGACGTGACTCAGCAGTACGCGAACACATCGTAACATTCAGATCAAATAATATGAATGTTTGCAACTCATCTGAGCATTCTGAAACATCAACTTTCGTTGTATAGTGATGAGCATAAGCGAGCTCATCTATTCATCAAGTTGAGATCTGAGCTGCGCGTGATCATTACTAATGTGCAGTTGATTTCTATTACATGAAATGCATTAATTGATCTTGTCGCTCGATTGAAAATAAATCTGCGAAAAGAACATGTCTTGTTGTTGAAATGATCTTGAGACGAAGACTTGCATGATTGAGATAAAATCAACAAGAAGACTTACTTAAAGTGAAAGAAATCTCATTGATCAATCAGACTTGACTTTTCGTCAAAGACAAGCTCACATGCTTCGTCATGTTATAGCAAAAATTTGTTCAACATAACGTGTTATATGTGCAATTGAAAAAATCATTACTCTATTGATTGTAAAGATGAAAAGATCAAGAATAGATCAAAAGAATCTGATGCAAATCGAGTATTCATTGATTTGATATTACATATGAGTCGTTTCAAGATTTCAAGAAAAGACAAGCTCTTGATGAACACTTCAAGTCATTGAGAAAAAAACAAGAAGTTCTTTTCATAAAGACTCTTATATATAAAGAGCATGTAATTCAGAAAGATCAGAAGACAGAAATGAAGATTTACATGAATATTGATGTCAAGATGAACGTGATTAGTCAACATTTCATCATTGAGCAAGATATGTCATTACTGAACGTTAATATCTCAAGATTTATCTGAATGAATGATCAGAATGTCTATTGTTATGACGTCTATAAAATGTGTTATCGACTGAGAGACAGCTGAAACATAGAGAAAAAAGATATAAGTATCTTCTATGCTATTGACAAGAAAGAATCTCTTCTGATTCTGAGTATGTTGAGTATGCAATTCGAGCGTATTCGAATAAACATGATCACAAGAACATGATGTTTCAACGTGAATGAGCACGCATTTGAGTTGTTCTTTGCACAAGCATTTGCAAAAGCTCTACAAGATGAGTCTACTGTGTATGCTCTTGTCATGATCAACGTCATCGAAGAGTCAATCGTTGAACATGAAGTGAAAGTAATGAATAACGTGACAAGTCGTATCACAAACGCGTTCAAAACGCAGACTCTACTTGTTGAATTGAAAGAGTACAAAGATGTATTCTCAACAGAAAGTGCAGACAAACTGTCTTTGTATGAAGATCATGATCATGCAATCGAAATCATTGCAAAGTCATCGTATGAATTGTTGTATAATTTGTCAAACACAGAGTTAGCGACTTTGAGACAGTATCTAAACAATGTCTTAATGAAAGAATGAATTAAGCACTTTGTCAGCTCAACTGATGCGTCTATTCTATTTATTTTCAAAAAGAACGATAGTTTTCATTTATGCATGAACTATCAAGATCTGAATAAGATCACTGTCAAAAATCATCATTCGTTGTCTCTAATTAGTGAAATTCTAGACAGACTCAGTAAAGTCAAGCAGTTCACTAAGTTAAATCTGAAGAATATTTATCATTATTTCAGAATTCAACGTGAAGATGAGTGAAAGACAACATTTTGTATTCATTATGATCACTTTGAATATATGATCATGTTGTTTGATTTGATCAATGCATCTGTCATCTTTCAGACTTATATTAATAAAATCTTGACAGAGCTTTTAAATGACTTTTGTATTGTTTATCTGAATGACATTCTAATCTTCTTCGTAGAGAAGACTGATCACATAGATCATGTGAAGCAGATTCTTGAGAGATTAAGAAAGTTCAAGCTATATGCTAGCTTGAAGAAGTGTGAATTCTTCATCACTAAAGTGAACTTTCTAGAATTTGTTATATTTATCGAGAGTGTTTCGATGAACTCAAGTAGAGTAAACATCATCAAAACGTGATTCAGATCGAAGATGTATCAAGAAATACAAGTTTTTCTGAGATTCATCAATTTCTATTGACGTTTTATACATCACTACTCTCAGATAGCAGAGTCTTTGACAGAACTGCTGAAAGATAGTGTAAAAGATGTAAAAATGAGTTCATTCATATGATCGAGCGAAGCGAAACAAGCTTTTAATCAGCTTCGCGACGTCTTTATGAGAGCGTCTATACTAAGACACTTTGACTCAGAGCGACATATATGCATCGAGATCAACGTGTTCAATTATGCAGTCGCGAATATTTTGTCTCAGTCAGATGATGAAGATCAGTGACATTTGATTGCATTCTGATTCAGAATGATGATAAACATTGAAAGAAACTATGAGACATATGATCAGAAGCTTCTAATCATAGTAGCGATGTTTAAACATTGATGACATTATGTGAAAGACAGTTATCATACTGTTGAAGTTCTGACTGATCATAATAATCTGAAAAGTTTTATGAACGTTTGAGAGCTAAACGAAAGACAAGTCAGATGAATCATGAGATTGTTGATCTGCAACTTTGAAATAGCACATAGATCAGAAAAGACAAACTTGATCAATGCGTTGTTGAGACGATCTGACTATAAGAATGAGAACATTTCTGCGAATCATTTGCTGCTCACTCTGCAGCGAAAGCTGATTAAAATAGAAAGCTTAAATAGTTCTATATTCGTAGCAATCAGAGAACTATACTGTATATGAGTGATTAACGATGTCGAGAAGACGTTCGTTCACAGTATAAGTATGAAGAGATATTCAGCAGAACATGTTGAGAGCAGACTGCAAGATGAAACTCACTGATGAACATAAGTAATTAACGATGTCGAGAAAACGTTCGTTCACAGTGTCAGTGAACGAAAATATTCAGCGAAACATGTCAAAAGCAGATCGCAAGATGAAATCTACTGTACATGAGTGATTAACGAAGTCGAGAAGATGTCTGTTCACAGTGTCAGTGAAAACATGAGTACGTGTTCAGCAATGCATGTCAGAAGTATGCTGCTGAGAATTATGACTTTAACAGTGCGAGAAACGCATCTAAATGAAGTACATTTCTCAAGAGATAGAATTTCTCAATTCGAATCAACAACTTCAAAAAGCACAGACGTTGAAACGTTGACTCATAAAGATTACAACGTAGCTGAGAAACAGCTTAATTCTGTTGCTGAAACTGTTGATTGCAAACAACTCATTTCACATGCAATTGTCAGAGTATTGACAATTCATGAAATGACATACAACTTCAGTAGTAAATTTGTAGTCAAGTTCATCAAAATCTTACAGCAAGAAGATGAATTTGCTGTGAGACTAAGAGCAGACGAAATGACGAGTATACAAAAGAGTGATATCAAAGCTTGAACATTGAATAGTTAAAAAATGATAGAATACAATGAATCATTGTATGTTTCAGAAGATCTTTCTGTCAGAGAAGAGCTGTTGAAACATCATCATGATGACTTGTTGATGAGACATTTTGATACTGACAAGATCAGCGAGCTATTAGATCATAAATATTACTGAAAAAGTATGATCAAGAATGTCAAAGAGTATATAGATACTTGTGACATTTGTCAGAGAGTAAAGATGAAACATCATCTATCATATGACGAGTTGAGATCATTATCTCGACTCACAAATTCATGAAAAGAAATCACTATGAATTTCTCAACAGATCTGTCGTCTAGTAAATGAAAAGAAGTCGTGTATGACTTGATTCTCGTGATAGTCGATTATTACATGAAGATGATGTATTATCTGTTTACGAAGAAGACTTTGACTGTTGTAGAGTTAGCAGAGTTGTTCTTTGAGAAGATTGCTTTAAGATATGAGATATCAAATGATATAATTATCAATAGAGATAATTTATTTATCAGTGTGTTCTGATCAAAGATCTGCTATCATGTCAAAGTGAAACGACGACTAAGCATTGTCTTTCATTTGCAAATAGATAATCAGACAGAATGACAGAATCAAACGCTGAAACATTATCTATGAGTATATTGTTCAGAAAAGCAAGACGACTGAGCTACGCTTCTACTCATAGTCGAGTTCATGTATCATCAGATGAAGCACTCTTCATTGAGCTGTAGTCTCTTTAAAGTCATGTATGATTACAAGTCAATCTTTGACATACACATCGAGAATGATGCTATGAAAGAAGAAGTGTCAGCAGCAAAAGAACACATTGAAATGCTGCAAGACGTGCGAAACACGTTGACGCAATGATGACAAAACGCGATCAATGCTCAGACAAAGTACTATAATTGAAAACATAAGTTTAAGTTCTTTAATGTCGATGATTTAGTCATGCTATCAGCAAAAAACCTGAAGCAAAAAAAGTCAAGCAAGAAGCTATCAAATAAAATGATAGAATTCTTTCATATACAAGAACTCATAAACAAGCAGACGTATCATCTTGATCTTTCAATCATTTATAGAGTTCATTCTGTCTTTCATGTATTTCTTTTAGAATCATATAATCATAAACTAAACGATGATTCTATACTTGATTATCTCGTACTTAAGCTTATTGATGATGAGTAAGAATGAAAGATAGAAAAGATTTTATAGAAGCAAAAAGAAAGAGAATTTTATATTATAAGATACAATGAAAAGAATATTTCATTGAATATGATCAATGAATATCGAGTGAAGATATGAAAGATGTCTCGAAGCTTATAAAAGCTTTCAAAACGAGACTGAAACATGAATGAAAAGCATAATCACTTACTTTCAAGCATAAACTCATTATTAGAAAAGAAGAATCACTGTATTATGATAGTTTTGCTCTCTAATGAGATGATCACATATGTAAATCAACAGACAGAAGAAAAAAGTGCAAAGACGTTCAAACGCGCTCGACAAGAAAGCGCAATCATCACGACACAACAAACATCATGCAATCATCACTTCATTAAACATCTTTTACACAAGACAAGATCACAGACTTCTTCTTCTTCTTCATTGTCAGATTTACATTGAGATGTGAAGACAAAGATTCAAAAGACAACAGATTGTGCTAAAATATATCAGAACAATTAAAATGTTGACAAAATGATATATAATTAAAATTGAACATATCGCAAAGCGCTTTACATTCAGAATTTCTCTGACAATATCATTAACAATCATCATCTTTTTGAGAATGAGCTTTTGAATCTTTAGAGACTCAAGTTTGTGAGTTCTTTTAAGATGATTCTTCACACGAGTTGCTGTTATCAACTTCTTGTAAAGAATTTTCTGATGAGCAGTGAATGTCTTTAGAGTGATGTTCTCTTTTTCATTCTCAATCGCACTATCATGAATATTCTGCAGATGAAAGAATTCATTGACAGTCAAAATGCAGATGTTGAGAATCTAGACATTGAATCATGAGCATTTAACAGATGTATCAGATAAGTATATTCACTGTGATACAGAAATTCTCATTATTTGCACAGCGAACACACTTCTTGTACATTGTCTTTCTTTGAAAGATGACATCACATCATGATGCTCTATTCTCGATGTATAGAACTCAAGCACACTTTATACAAATCATTCTATTTAAAGCTTCAAGATCAGCAGCACTTCTTTCGCTGATTTTCACAATTGACAGCTGAAAAGCATCAGTAACAACATCAAGAAGTTGAATAAGTAAATCTCATCATCGTTCTTCAATTTCGCGAAGTCTGTAAGTTCAATAAGATCATCAATGAAGCATCAATGATCATTTCTTCTCTCATCGTCTCTTGAATTTTCTCTTCAATAGCTGAGATGTACTCAAAAGTTTGAATAGTAAAAGCAATAAGTTCTCGATCAGAATTTGATGATGTTTGCATCATCATGAGCGATTCAGCATTAGCAGCATCAGCAGCATCATGATCATCACATTTGATCAATGTCTATTGAGCAGACTTATGATACTGTTAGTTGCAATAATAGTCGTGAAATCTCAAGTTGTGACATCACTTACTTTCATAATGATCTTAACTTGAGCATCAGTTGACTTCATCATCTTACGACTCTCTTTGAGCGTCGTTGCGCATTCACAATTCATGATCTAAATCTCTTATTCTTACGATACAGATATACTCAAAGTTTGTCAAAAGTAATCATACAATGATAAAAATATGATCATGATTGAAAAAAGATGAAGTTGAAGAAAATGAGAAGTTAAGAAAAACTGAAAGAGCGATAAACAAATCAACAATTATTATTCACTCTTGTTTACATTCTATCGTCTCAACAACATCATCTACTCAAAAGATAAACAATGTTTATGTGTTATCTACACGTCATCATTGCTGTCATTTACATTAACTACACATCACATATACTATTTATAATGTCATCTACACGCATTATAATTGAAGATAAATCATCATTCAATCAAAAGTTTCTCTTTTTCTTGTTTTCTCACAGAGATTTGAAGATTTTTATTGAGAGCTTCTAGAGTGAATCAATGAGTGCACGTCATCGTTTATCAGAGTAAACAAAGACATTAATTATTGAGATTGAGAATGAACTCACTTAAAAGAGAAGACAATTGTCATGATGAATTGACACATAAAGATTAAATCAGAGATTAGAATCAGAGATTGAGTCGAAAATCAGATCTGAATTAGCTCTGAAACTTTATGACTTTGTCAAGACATTGTTTAGACTACGTCATATCTTCAACTTAATATATCATGAGTTATGTCATGCTCGACTTGACAATGCTTGACAAACTTTCTATAGTTGATCGATTCTCTTGAGTTATTGAGAGCTTCTTAATAATTAGCTCTATCATAATATATACTCATTCTGTGTCTGCTTAGAATATCACATTGTCATATCACTCTTATAGACTTCGTCTATTCATCTAGTAGATTTGATCATCACAATAGTTAGTTTTTTGAATCAGAATCTGATTCAGAGTTCAATGTAAATCAATCAAACTTATCATTTTCTAATGCATTGATTCTTGAAGTTCGATCAAAGCACTCTCTAGAAGTATGATCTGATTTGTGACAGATGAAACAGACTTCAGCTTGTATATTTATCTTTTTGACGTTAGTCAAAGTTACATCACGCGATTTTGATAAGTCAACTGATACGATAACTTCGATCTTTCTATATGAGTTCAATGAATCTCATTTCTCAGCAAAGATGACTTACTTTCTGATCTTGATCATGAATTTCTTTTCTTTGATATTATTCATGACTCAATGCTCATTGTTCAAATGAATCAAATAGTCACGAATTTCGTTCAGAGATTCTGACTGAATCAATTGACTACTTCAAGCTGCACGAAGATGATAAACTATCTTGTCTCGTAAATCGATGATCAATTGCTTTTCGTGATACTCTAGATAAAAGAACAGATGTTGAAACATCAAATAGAAGTTGCTGAATTTGCTCTTTTCTTGAGAAAGATTAGCATACTTTCTTTGAAAGTTTGTTTCTTTGTCATAATCATCATATAGTTGAGCAAGTTCATTTAGTAAGTCGTTGATCATTGAATAAAAGTTCAATAAATCTCGCTGATGTCTGACTAGAATGACTTTGACTGCGTCTTCGCTGATTCAAGAATGAATGTAGACTAGTATAGCTCTGTCATTGTTGAAATGATCGACGTTGATTTCTAGCTTGTCACGAATCTTTTCTTGTCAGTCATCTCAGATAAATTCTTTTTCATTCGTAAACAGAAATGAATTCAAAAGCTTCTGAGATCACTTGCTGAATGTGAAAAGAGTAAAAGTCGATGAAGTGACATCTTTAATCACTCGCAGTTGATGTTGTGCTTCAGTCAATTTGTTCTGAAGCATCTGATTCAATTGATTCAATCATTTCTTTGCTTGATCAATTTCTTCAAAATGAGTCTTTCATATTTGTTCGCTTGATATCTTGTCAAATAACTCACAAGCTTTCACATCTAGATCTCGTTGAGTTTGAAGACTGTTTAAATCTTCTAGAAACACTTTTGAGTCTTGTTCAACTCAGTGTTGTAACTGCTTTACATTTTTTATATTTCAGAGAGTAAAAGCTTTCAAAGATTCATTGAGAGTCTGAGAGTGAAACACAGAGTGACGACATTTTCATATGAAGTTGATTCTAAAATATTTCAATATGCGAGATGATAACTCAGAATAAATGACTGAATTTGCAGTGACAGAAGAATAGAGACTTTGATAACTCTCAGAGAAATTTTTCACAGATGATCGAGTTCTAGCGAAGAGTTGACGATTGAGCGAAGAGCGATGCTCAACAATATGTAGTGAGATCATAGTTCAAGTTGTTTAATCTTCAAAGAAGAGTGTTGCTGATTTAAGAGAATTTTTTAATGATTCTCAAGCAATCAAGATTTTAATTTTTTGATTCTATTAATCAATTTGAACGAGTGTGTACTGAATGAGCTGTAGATTCTCTAGCAATGCAAGATCTTAATCTCTTGATTTTATTGATTTCTTGATGTTGTTCTGTTTTTTGATGTCATCAATCATCAGATACACAAATTTCTTTATACTTAAACCTGTCGTCGAGTTAGAGTTGAGTTGAGTTGAAGAGAATCAACTCAACTCAATTCTGAGTTCGAGTTGAGATTGAGTTGACTCTTCTCAACTCGAGCTCAATTCAAGATTGAGTTGAGTTGCTTGAACTCAATTTCTAAAAATAGTATACTTACTCATATGCACAGAATTTTCATGCAAACTGAATTTGAACTTGATTTCTAAAAATAGAATAATTACTTGTATGCATGAGATTTTCACGCAAACTGAATTTTCGCGCACTCTAATTTAGAAAGATTAGCAACAAATAGTATTGACTTTGACGTGCTAAAATGACATCAATATAGATAGTTTTAGTTAGCGTGCGCGAAAATTTCGTTTGCGCTGAAATCTCATGCATACAAGTAGTTAATCAATTGACTTTACATTCAAGAAAAAAAAACTAAAGTTCTTAACAAAAGCGATAAGAATTAACTTGAATTATGCGCGAAAGCAATAGTATCACTAACAGTGTGACAGTGCAAAAATTGTATTTACTATCTATTTGTCTTGCGACAGCATTGCATTCTGATTGCATAGTAACATGACTATCTACTTCGTCATGTAATTTGAACAAGCTTCAAATGTAAACTTTTCGCTCATGAGACGAAAAATCAATCTTATATTCTTCGCTTGAATGATTACACGCTTTGCGTGAATTGCACAAAGATTGATATCTGTTAAGTAATCAGTATTTGAATCGCAAAATTGATTGCAAAATCGATTGCAAAATTGATCGTGAAACTAATCTTCGTACATCATAACAAGTCACGCTTCTGTCATCTTCTGCAATGTTTCTATAGCTTTTGATTGAAAGCGAAGATTGATTTCAATCAATTCATGACACACTTCGCGAATCACATGCTGAAACAACAGCTTTGAAATAAGTAAGTCGATTGTTCTTTGATATCAATGAATTTCACGAAGTATCACAGTTTCTTTGCAATATTTTCGCATTTTCTTGAGCTTGATAAGATCACTTTTTATGATGGCATTGATAACACAAGCTGACTCAATGAGTCAAACATTCTAACATATGATCAACGTCTTTGAAATCACTTTTGCAATTATTTTTGCAATCTAGTAAGACTCAAAACTTACTCTGATGAGCTTCATCTTTCTATCATCAGTTCTCGACTTCACTATTGACTGTTTTCGAAACATCTTTTCGACAAATTGCTTGTTATGAGGTTTTTTACTGAATGACAATGAGAATGATGATGATGAGCTTGACAATGATGATTCTGAGCTGCTTGACAATCGCGATCTATTGTTTGACTTGTGATCAAAATTTGATCTTGTAAGCTTGAATTTAGAATTCGCTGCGATATTATTTCTACTTTGCAATCAGTTTTGCAATCAATTCAAGAGTAATAAGAAATGAAATACATACATAAATTCATGCAAGTTGAAGAATTCATTTGAATTCAAAATCGATTTCAAAATCTCGTTAGTTGCAAAATCAAAGATGCTGAATAGCATTTTGTTGTTAAAGTTAAGCTCATTGTTTCTGTATTGCAATCAGTTTTGCGATCTTCTATAAACTTGTGAGACTGATACATAACTTACTGAGCTGTTGCGATCATGATTGCAGTATGTTGTTGTTGTTTGAAGATAAAAGAAGAAAAAAGTTGATGATTACACAACTTAATTAGTGTTGAAATGATGATGATCTAAATCTTAAAATCTTAAATCAAGATATCGAAGTTTAAATTTCATATCTCATCATTGCAATTAATCTTCACTATTTCATCTCATTATCTAGATCACTACATCATTGCTTTTACAAGTTAACTACTGTTCTGCATTCGCAATGACATCTACTCACAAGCGCAAGACTATTGAAGATTATTTCAACAATACACATTCAAAAAAGACTAGAACTTATGTGCAAAATATGACAGATGATGAGAAGAAAATTGAAGATGTGAAAAACAAAGATAGAAATATTCATTTCTGTCACGAACTGAGAGCTGAATGAAACCAGAATGAAATTCTAATAACTAGATTTTAGATACAAGACGTTGCACGAAGAAGAAAGAAAAGAAAAAGATCACTCAGAGATTCTTATACCTCATGAACGCTGAGTATCATTCGTATCGAGGGGCCCTCATAACATCATTGATAATCTCACGCCTATCATCATCTATAATATTGTTCAACATCATCTAAGTGATCTAACATCTCTTTTTCCAACATCTTTCGAGTAACACATGCTAAAATCGTGACAATAGATTTCTCTTTTTGAAGTCGAAGCTTCTGCGAGACTTTTAATTCTCTGATTCATATTCAGAGTCGCTGCTTTCTTGCACGTAAGCGATTCATGAATTCTTATTCGAACGATCGGGATTTCGGACGTGATAGACGTTCATGACTTCGATGACATTCATCACATTCGCAAACTTTACTCAACTGTTTTCTTCTATCTCAGTTCACTTAATTAAATACTCTAGCTGAGAGTTCTTTACCCGAGAGTTCAATATTTCGTTCATCTCTCAGCTAAGCACTTCTTCGACAAAGACTATCGAAAACGACGCGAGAGGTATTTGTTCAGGTAAGAGATCGTTGATCGCAGAATGAAGCAGATAAGTATGAAAGACGTCGAAACAGAATCAGTCATTGAGCAACTCTAGCTGATAAGAATAAGAACTAACAATTTTGATGATTCTGAAAGATTTCTCGAATTTATTAGATAACTTCTTGCTGAATCGATGAATCATCAGATTGCGAGCATTTAATCAAATCATATCATTAATTGCATACTTGAAGACGTGTTGTTGATGAACATTAGCGAATTGTTCCTGATATGCTTGAGCTAAGATCATTTGTTCTCGCAGAATTTCATTGATTCGATTCATTTTCTGAACAAACAGATCAACATGTATTCATTTCGAATGTTCAATAACGTTCTTCTGAGTCTTCTTTGATTTCAACCTCATTCGAGAATGCTGTCCGAAGTTAGCTAGAAACGACGTGCACTGAGTGCTTTTGAAGAAGTGATTGTTGATGACAAATTCAGCTGATGACAGTCATGCAGCTCAGTCGTCCTGCATAAAGAACACGAAGACTCGAAGATATTGTTTCAAAACGTCGTTGACATTCTCGATTTGATCATTCGTTTCTGAGTGAAACGCAGTTGACAATCGAACTTGAATCTTCAATCGAGTACAAAGTTCGTTTCAAAAGTGACTGACAAACTGAGTTTCACGATTCGAGACGATTGAATCAGATAATTCATGATGTTTTCATATTGCACGATAAAAAACTCGAGCTGTATCTAGAACTGTAATTTCACTCATAGACTCGTAATGCACTTGTTTAGATAGTCTGTTCACGACTATCAGAATATTGATTGTCGAATTTCCGTTTAGATTCTTACTTTCAGATACTGTCACGATGAAATTCATGACTATGTCTTTCCAGCGACGATTGAGTACATCAAGAGACTTCAAAGCTCTCTGATATTTTTCTCTAGAGATCTTCACTTGAGAGCATAGATGATAATTGTGTACGAAGCGAGCTACTGTCTTGATCATTTCGAATCAGTAATAATGACGATTGAGTATTTCGTAGATCTTGACTCTTTCTGAATGATTCGCAATAGACGTGTCATGACTTAACTGAAGCAGACGTAGTCGCAGTTTCTCATCTTCGAGTATCAATAGTCTATCTCTATAGTAGACTCGATCACTTCGCAGCGTACATTTCGCTAACGAAAATTCTTTAAGCTTTCGTTGATCGTCTCTTAACGCAGTTATCACGATCTGTATTCATTCATCATTGAAATAGACTGCGAAGAGTTGTTCTTCTAGCTCATTCATAGACATTTTCTCTGATGATTCAGACTGCTCAGAGATCACTGATTCGCTCTTCGAGTCACTTGATTCGAATGCTTCAGAGTCACTATCGTCGAGAACATTGATTAAGACTTGAATTTCCAGATTTTTTGATTTTAGCACGATCTGTCACTGATGTTCTCGACGACTATCTCTTTCGTTCAAGAAAAGATCTTCTGATCGACGCGTGAGTGCATCGACTCGAGTGTTCAATTCACTCGAACGATACACGATTTTGAAGTTAAATCGAGAGAGAAATTCTGATCATCTGACTTGTCTTCGACTAAGCAGCTTGATTGACATGAAATATTCTAGGTTCTTGTGATCGAAAATGATCTCAACGAGATCTAACGTGCCTTTCAGTTCGAGTCTTCATTTCTCAAAAGCTCTGATTATAGCTAGAAGTTTCTTGTCATAAATCTCGTAGTTGCATTCTGCGAATAGCATTTTGAAAGAGAAATAGATCACAGGTCTTAACTGCTCGTTATCATCTCGCTGAGACATGACTTTGATCACAACATAGTTGAAGACATTGATTTTCACAGTCACGAGTAGATTCGAGTTATAGTGCATTAAGATAGAGACAGTGATGAACGTCTGCTTGAGTCGATCGAAGACGAATTGACACTTCTGAGTTCAATTAAATGACTGATCTTTTCTGATTAAGACAGTCAACGAGTCGATCAGCTTGAAAAACTTCTTAATAAATCGTCTATAGAAGTTGACGAAGCTCAGA
>JAABUV010003254.1_pt1 | contig 20881 bp, 18 predicted proteins | sample 5559971 | NCBI WGS metagenome assembly JAABUV01 (sample SAMN10711881, study PRJNA513362) | rock metagenome | isolation source: Antarctica rocks | place: Antarctica: Victoria Land, Knobhead nord | collected 2015-12-19
CGATGCGGCCGTGAGCCCGCAGCAACTCACGCTTCCATCCCGATAATCGCTTCTCCATGACCGACGTCGGAGAATCACTTCCCAGAGCATCTCAAGGCTAACACCATCTACAACTGTAGTACTAGGAGCTTGTTGAAATAGCGTTCCGGCTGGGACGCGACGGTGTGTCGGAGTCCCGATTGGGTGTTGGCGGGTGTTTTGCTTGAGATGAAGTGCTCTCAGGAGAGCCGCTTTTGAACATTCAACCGGGGGTTCAGGCGCACTGCTGCCTGAGTCCTTCCGTGGGTTGTTGCGCGAGCAGCCTGGGTAAGCGGATCAGGTTGTGGGCGGCGCAGCTGAAGACGAATAGCCAGTCTACTTTTTCTAGGCCGCGCAGCTTTACCTGGCGCAGCGGGCCGGTCTGCTTCAGCCAGCCGAAGCCCTTTTCGACCAGCCAGCGACGGCTCAGGCTGATCGCATAGCCCGGATGCCGCGTCGTTCTTCGGTCCAGGCTGGAACGGCGTCCGTTGTTATTCTCGGTCACATGCGCTGTGACGTTCAACGCGCGTGCGGCGGCGACGAAGTCGCGGGTGTCGTAGGCCTTGTCCGCTCCCACGGTGATGCGACGGGAGCGGTCCTTCTGCTTCTCGTGGAGCATCAGCAGCGCAGCGTCGCGTTCGGCATGCCCATCGGCGTGCGTGACCATCGCGGACGCGATCAGGCCGTTGCGGTTCTCCACCAGGGCATGGCCCAGATAGCTCAGCTTCGACTCCTTGCCGTAGCTCTTCCTGTACGAGCGCGCATCCGGGTCCGTGGTCGACTGATGGGTCTGGTTGGAACGCTTCTGGCCATGGAAATTGGTTCCGTCGCTATCGTCCGAGCCGCCCTTCGGGCGATAGCTCTTCTGCGATGCCCAGGCCTGGATCAGCGTGCCGTCCACGGTGAAGTGATCGTCGCTCATGAAGCGCTTGGCCTGCCGGTTCACCTCCGCAAAGAAGCACTGCGCCACCTCGCTGTTGAGCAGCCGGTCGCGGTTCTTGGAAAACACCGCATGGTTCCACACCGCGTCGTCCATCCCCAGCCCCACGAACCAGCGGAACAACAGGTTGTAATCGATCTGCTCCATCAGCTGCCGCTCCGAGCGCACAGAATAAAACACCTGCAGCAGCAGCGCCCGCAGCACATACTCGGGTGCGATCGAAGGACGCCCCGAAGCCGCATACAGCGTATCGAACTCCGCGCTCAAGGAGCGCAATACCTCGTCGGTCAACCGCCGAATCTCCCGCAGCGGATGATCCGCCGGCACCCGCTGGTCGAGAGATACATAGCTGAACATCCCGTCCTGAAACCGCACGTCACCACGCATACTCCTTAAGACGAGTTCAACCTCCACAGAGCCTGTGGATCAGTACATATTTCAACAAGCTCCTAGGAGTGAATTCAACGCCTATGTTGTTTATTGGGGGTGAGCGTTTCATCGGTCAGACTGAACCCATGTTGTGGGCGGTGATTGATCGTGCTCTTAAATACAAGGGTGTGGCTCCGCCGCAGTAGCCAATGGTTGTTTGCTGTCGCCGCTGTAAGTTCTGTGATCAGCGAAATCTGCTCAAGTAGTTTTGAGCTGCTCCCATTTCGGATAGGATCCTGACATGTAATCTCCTTACCAAAGTGTCTCAGCAAGAGCGAACGCTGAAGGTGAAAGCAATCGCCGAGCCCTTACAGCCGGACAGTAACCCAACTGATTAGCGAGATCGCTGGCACGAGAAGCGTCGCCTCTCAATCGGAGCTGAAATAGAGCACCCATGTAGTAATTGACGCTCGCACCAAGCATGATCTCTTCATGTTCAGCAAGACCTACATCCGAGGTGGTGAATAATGGAGGGCCGGCCATGGGAATGATGCGCCCCGTAACTGCGACAGTGCTCCTCCCATTGTTGAAAAAGCGCTGGTAAATCCATTGACGTGAGATTTGTTCTTGTCGAACCTCATGAAATACCGAAGCTGAGGGAATATAATAGAATCCACCTTGAGGCACGAAAGGTGAATGTTTAGCCCGTACCTCGGCCAAGAACTCGCAATCATCGTAGCTCAGTGGCCCATTCTCGTCTGAGGGTCCCAGGTCCTCGCGAAAAGCAGTATTCCCGATAGCCTCTCTACGAACCGCGAAGTTCGGGCCGAACGGCGCGCATTGAGGCGATATAAATCCTTCACTTGGTTGATTTGGCTGATATCGTGCATAGAGAACTACCGCGAGTGGGTGGTTTATAAGCCACGCTGGAGTATTAGCAGGAAATCTGGGAATAATTGGCCCTGTGAACACCACTCCGTTCGTCTGTTTCTGCTGAGCCCGAGATAGCTTTTCTATCCAGCCGCGTGAGGGTGTAACGTCGTCGTCGGTAAAGACCACCAACTCACCAGAAGCGATTCTGAGCGCAGCATTCAGTGCTTTAGCCTTGCCTGGTGCGGTCAGATATAAGTGCTTCAATGGTAGCTTCCACTCATTTCGCCTAAGCAGCTCGGATGTCTTATCCGAGCTGCCATTATCCGCAACAACCACCTCCCATGAGAACGTCCTGTTCACGTCAGACGCAAGCACAGCGAGTAGCCTACTCAGTGCGTGAGCACGATTGTGAGTAGCGACGATAAGGGTGGCTGCGAGCGATGTCTGAAGAGGGCTAAGCATGTATGGAACGTCTTCCGCCTCGATTGAGTGTGAATCTAACTACACATACTGCATAGCCGGGCACACCAACCCTTGCTTGACGAGCCACATAACGCCGCATCGTGCCATTGTCCTCATGCTGATTGCACAACACAGCCGCCGTCTTTGCGAGCTGTTCGAAAGTAGCAGCACAGCTCTTTGGCCTGGTCCCGGGTGAGCCAGTTGCCCAGACGGGTTCCCTGCTGCCGGACATTGGGGAGGTCGCTGAGACGGGCGGCCTCGTCGACCCCCAGCAGCCCGCTCGCCCGGGCTTCCGCTACCAGCTGGCGCACCGCCGACAGCCGGACGTTCATGGTGGACGGTGCCAGGCCGTCCATCGAGGCTCGCCACTCCCCGAGGAGAGCCCGGTCGAGCGGCCGGCCGGCCAAAAAGCGGAACAGGTGGTCGAGCGCATGCCCGTAGGCGAATTTCGTGGAGGGAGCGGAGACCGCGTCGAGCACCCGCTGGGCTGGAGTAAGGCCAAGGAAAGCTGAGCCTGGGGGCAGCAGGGCCAGATCGGGGCTGCTTCCCTGCCCTTCCGGGCTCTCTTCCTGGATTTCGGCTGCATCGGACATGGCAACAGTTTACCCCCGACAATAGGCAGTCGGCGACCCGGTACATGCTCCTGAATCTCTTCCATGCGACCGACCAGGCGAACGCGGACGGTAAGCATTTGCTGGTCGAATCCGTACTCAAAATCCGGGACCAGGCGAACGCCCGGAAGCTGGCCGACGCCCGCAAGATGATCGAAAGTTTTCATGCCTAGGACGCCCAGGAGGGGGCAAGGCGGGGGCCAGCCGTGAGCCGTCCGATGCGGTTTCCTAGCCGCGGCGGGAGGGTGTTGCTGCTCCTGTTAGGGATCACGTTGGGGCCATTTCTGCTGGTTCTCCCCGCCACCGTTTGGCTGCTTTGGACACTTACCCCGCTCCAGAAGTTCTATCTCGGCACCTACGTCGCCAGCTCCCTTGGAGCGACCCAGCCGCACAGTACGACCGGCTTGCAGTGGGTTCTGAAGACCGCTCCCGGACGTAACCCGTCCCCATGCTTCTCGAGGATGCGATCGCCGGAACGAGCCGAAAACTGCCAGTCAGCCTCTCGGCTCAGGCCGTTGCGGAGGGCTGGCGGGAGTGGTGTTGGGTCCCCAGGAGCAGAATTTTTCTTCCGAGCTGGCCCCGTATTTGCGCGAGGCGGTATACGGAGGCAGGAGTGCGCCGTGGCTTCTGGGGATGCCCCTGATCTGTCGCTTGGGTCGCAATGTGGCGTAAATCTTTGAGCGCTAATTGCCGCCGGGACACGAATGCTGGCATGTTTGCCCAACGAGGGAAGTTTGGCGTATCCAGACTTCTCCCGTAAACGATTTTTCGTGAACGACATAGCCCTAGATCTACTGCTCCCAAAGCTTCTTCGAAGCGCTCACTATCGCAACCTTACGCCACTTAGCGGCCAAAGATTTGCGCCAGATAATTCTCAAAGCAACACACATGCCCGTAGGCCAGCTTCGTGGTCGGGGCGGAGACCGCGTCGAGCACCCGCCGGCGCAGCTCCCTCTGAGCGGGGGTGAGGCCGGAGAGAGGTGCGCCGGGGGGACAGCAGGGCCAGATTCGGGCCGCTTCCCTGCCCTGCCGAACTCTCCGGTCGAGTTTCTGCGGCATCGGGCATGCTGGCAGGTTACCCCCGACAATGGGTATGGGCTTGGCTTAGGACTGCGGATTGGAATCTGACGCTCTGTATAGACATGTTCTAACATTCTCGATTCGCTAAGATGTCGTTCTGGATGGGAACCAAGGTATATATACCTTGGTTCCCGCTACGAGATGAGAGACAATCGCAGTACAAGGTATATATACCTTGTACTGCGTATGTCGAAGCTTTTACAATCCGCGAAAGGCGATATCAGCCTCTGGTTTCAGAGACATACCCCCCACGTCTTCTCATACAAACAGATCGCGGAGGCTCTCCGGAGCAACCGGGATGACTGGCGTCTTTCAGACGACATCAGCACAAACAGGCTGATTGAGTTTCTTTTGAGCGAGACGGACCTCCGCTTGGTGGAGCTTGCGTCGCTCAATCATGCGACTGCAATCGCTGAGAAGCGCTACGTGTGCGGGGATGTTTCTCCTTTTCAACTTGCCCTTTCCATCAAAACTGGAGCTTACCTGTGTCACGCCACGGCCGTATTTCTGCACGGGCTCTCAGACCAGATCCCGCGACGCATTTACGTGAACAAGGAGCAGAGTTCAAAGTCGTCTTCGGGGGTGCTCACCCAGGACGCAATTCACCGTGCATTTGCGGGAAAGCAGAGGGAGTCTACATTCATCTTCGAGGTGGGCGATTCCCAAGCTGTTTTGTTGTGGGGGAAGAACACCGGGAGGCTGGAGGTCACTTCTCTTCCCTATGAAGGCGCAGTGCTGGACGTGACCAGCATTGAGCGCACTTTGATCGATATTGCCGTACGCCCGGCATACGCTGGAGGAGCGCTACAGGTTTTGGAGGCATATAGAAATGCGCTCGGTAAAGCGTCCGTCGGTACCCTCATCGCTACGCTCAAGCGAATTGGATACATCTACCCCTACCACCAGCTCATCGGCTTCTATATGCAGAAGGCGGGATTCCCGAAAAGTCAGTACAGCCGCCTTAAGGAGTTCGGCCTCGACTTCGACTTCTATTTGGTCTATGGCTTGAAAGTATCCGATTACAACTCAGAGTGGCGGGTGTTCGTCCCAAAGGGCATGCAGTAGCGACACTTGGTCGAGAACGAAATCAAAGTAAAAGTCGAAATCCTTGAGCTGCTCTTGAGAAGTTGAGATCCTTACGCTGTCCCAGTCCGGACGGTGAAACTCCCGCTGCTCTGCAATCGATTGCAGCAGCAGAAGAGGCACCTCTTTCGCTGCGAAGATGTGTCGCACCAGATCGACATTCGCTGCCGATCCCAAGTCAATCTCTGTAGAAGCGATGATTGTCTGAATGTCCAAGAAGTCTCGCGCTCGCGCACACGGAGTTCGAATCTGCAGGTATGCGGGCATCTGCTGGCAAATTGCGCGGAGCTTCTCGATAGCAATCATCTCAGGGGCGTAAACGAAAATTTGGAAATGGTCGATCTCTTTCGACAGCTTTCCTTGGGTGTACTCGAACTTGCTGAGGTCGATGGCGAACCTTCTTTGCTGTCTGGGCCCCAAGATCATCGCTTCCCTGCCTAAAGCCGCCCTGTTGACACCGAGCATACGGTGGCGTCCTTCGCCCATCAATTTGAACTCGGCTGCATAGCCTCCCCATCGTGGGCTTTGCCCTTCTCTCAGGAGGGTGGGTTTAGGACCGAATTTGAAATCGAACACCACAAGACCCACACTCTTGAATCGCTTCTCCAGTGCAGTTTTCAGGTGATGCTTTGCCTCAGGCAGATCCTCGAAATCGTTCTCAATCGAGAAGTCGAGATCCAAAGAGGTGCGATCCCCAATTCCTAATGCCAACGACAGCGCATTTCCGCCCTTGAGGACGACCCTTTCAAAGAGATAATCATCAGCAAATATGGCGGTGATCGCCAGCCTGCGGATAGCGCCAAAGTCGAGTGAAATTGGTGGGGCCATCTTCCAAATGTCTCACGCGCAACCCAGCACGTCTCCGACGCGCAGGCATGCACACCCTTTGGGAAACGCTGCCAGAGCTACGCGCCGCGTCTGGTCCGGAACGCCGAAGTCCTCTTGCGGTTGAAGTGACATGGCACAATCTTGAACGTTTCTGCTGGCGGGTCCACCATCAGAATGAGCCGCGTACCACTCTCGTCACCCGCAGTCTGAATTCGCCACCAGTGTCAACGTTGCTGTCACCGGGGGCAATCTGAGCGATGGACTCGCTACTAATAACCGGACGAGATCAGGGTTGAAGGGTCGGGGTCCTTACAGCCCCAGCTGCTAGGGACGCAGGTGCACCAACATCGACAAGAACTGGCAGGATACTCTCCCCACCAAAATCCATCACCAAGCTGATCAACCGACGGTAGTAGTCCTTCCATTCGCGGGTGCAAGTAGTGGAATCAGACGTCGGCCGAGTCTTACGTAGATTGTCCGCTTGACCCGACATAGAAGTTTGATCATCTGGTCTTGACTTGAGGCGATCATTCAACTGCGCTATTAACACATTGTCGAAGTCGGCATACTGGCACGCTTTCTGGAGCAAAGTGTCGGTAATCAGGTTAGTCTTCTTGATATACCATCTAGCCCAGATGTGTTCGATAACCCAGGTGCGACCCCAATTGTAGAGATACTCTCCCCCAATTGGCTGGTCCTTTTGATTTGCTATTTTGCTTCTTATAATCGTTAGCACCACCAATCCAACCAACAAGCCACGCCATGGTGGACTCGTGATCTTCAGGTCGATTACTTGTTCCTTTAGCCACGGGGCGCTGGAGTAATGAAAGCAGATTGCTCCGATGAGCCCACATCCAAAGGCAAGCATCCAAGCGCCCCAGAAAGACATTGCGTTTAGTCGAGGCGCAAGTTTCTTGAGTGTATTACGACAATCGACAAGTATTACAAGCATCGCTGTCAGGAAAGCTATGGTATAGCCAAGCACCTGTGTCCAATTCAGCAGCTTCGACATATCCCTACCTCAATAGAGACCTAAGGCCTTTGGAACTTAGCTGAACCATCGGGGAGTCTTCTGAAGAAGCCTCCGACGAAGCATCTTCAGGTGTGACTGAATCAAGGGCACTCCCCTCTCTGCTTATGGTAATCAGATCGTCACGGCTCAGCTGATTGATTTCCGATGCCACGTCGACATTGTCTTGGGATACCCGAGCGGTGATTTCGCTCAAGGGTGCAGGGCCAAACCTTAAGACATCCTTTATTGAGGAACGCATACTTCATCTCCGACTGGCAATTTGCACGTTCGCCGAGCTCTGTTCTGTTCCCACCAGATTGCTCTAGCAGTAGCAACATAAAGCACAGGCTAAGGTTTAGAGAAAAGACTGGTTAGGTCGAAGGATATGCCGATCGTACCTTCTACATCGCTTTCCTTTATCAACTCTGTGCGATTGCTGGTGGTAACTGATATTGGTATATGCACCCCCGCGCTGGAAACAGGCACACTCAGTTTCGCTTGGAAAAGCCAGATATTGCCCCGTGTAGACACCGGTACCGTGTTAATTGTGACTTGCTGGCCCAACGGTTGTTGAAGGAGGCTGAGGAATAACCCGGAAAGGGAAACTGTAGAGCTGCCCAAAACGAGGATGTTTGGTAAGGCGATGTCAGCTTGCGCAGATCCTTTGACATCCCTTACGGAACCGCTGGTTGAAGGAGCACTGTTGAAAAGTGTAGTGCTGGCATTGAGCGTAAACTGGCTGTTACTAGCTAGGTATCCAGTAAAGATTAGGTTGACATTGGAAAGATTTGGGGGCGTCGAAGGCAATGCATACGTTTGTGTAGATGACTTGGGTAGCTGCACGCTCGATTGATTCACAAAGGTGTACTCGGCGCTAAGCACCGCCGATTTGTTGATGGCATCTACAACTTTAGACTTTGTAGATGTGTATTGGGCTAGAGCTTGGGAAACTGCGGTTGCGCTTAGGGTCGCATCATCCAAATCCCCAAATGTCTCGGTGAAATCCTTGGCTATGTCCTGCAATCCGCTCTGGATGTCAGCATCGGCGGAAGTTGGAGTTAGTGCGGATAGCCTCGCATCGGCTCTAGTTTTCCAACCCCGATACTTCTCGGTATACCGAGTTTCAATCAACCCTGAGAACTGCCCGCGCCGGGTTGACACGTTTTCTAACATGGTACGAACGGTTGAATCCCAGGCATTCTGCCACCGAGGATCTCGAGGATCTCGCTTGTTATACAGATCCACGTGAACATTGGCGCTGCTAAATGTGTTCGTGTTGGCTGCAGATGAGGTATTACCTGATGTCGAGTTGAACGACGCTGAGAAGGAGGCATGAGATGCCGCCCTCACGATTGGGTGGTTGGCACCGTACGTGAAGCTCGTCAAGTAATCCTTAGCGCTTATTGCCTTGATCGTATTGGCAACATTTCCCTGCATCGTTAGCAGGTTACCGCTCACGCTCTCTGTGAGACCACCGTGCTCAGCTGCAAACGAGAGAAGCCACGGTACACTTCCTTTGCTGACCGTAGACGTGGAGCCAATGGCCGCTGCGGGGGCCGTGGTTTGCTTGTCTGTGCGATTGACCTCGGCCGCGTGAACCACCTCTTGTTTGAGGGAGGACTGAGCACCTGGCAGTAGAACGGCGTACATACCTGGGTTCGAAAAGATGACGTTGTCAGTCTGGGATTAGCTTTGTAAACTTTCACCCAGCGAGTGAGCGTATCTGTGTCTACTTGTGAATGACATGCCGGAGCGAACAACAAGATACATATGAACAAGGCTGTCGAGAGCACCTTAGCCACGGAATACCCCTAGCGCTTAAGCCACCGTGAATGTGAAAAAGCAGGAAACCGGCCCCGCACCTTGGGGCACATTAGTAGGAGATGTAAATGGAGGATCCCCAGGACGGGAGATGGAGCTTATAGTGAGTACATAGTGAGCGACGGGATCAGGGTCCCCGTCAGCGATCTGCTCATCGAAATCAATATTGAAGGAGAGCTTGCCTGCGGGTGGTGCAGTGAAAATACGTAGTTCGATAAGCCCGCTCTGCTTGGTCGATTCCCAAGAGCCACCGTTGGGGGTGGTTTGGAAAGCTGCAAGGTCGGGGGCCTTGTCTACTACGGAGCGTACCTGTATGCGTTCTCTCGCATGAACAGTGAAGTCATTACCGCCGACAGAAGTCATTGGTGCTCTCCGACTCTAAGTTCTTCTTAGGTAACATGTAAGGGGGCCCGCGATGCAGAACACGAGAGGGCTGCAAATATAGCCTGAGTGAGAGATTCGGGCCAGAGTTATTTCACGCATGATAATCATCGATGGCCGCGGTGCGGCCGCACCTGAGGATGAGAAGGGCTTCCGTTGACCTGAAGCGTCGGTGCGGTGGAGACTTCAGGTGCGAACAGGTAAAGGGTCGCGGACTTATTGGTGGTTCGACCCCGAATGATAATCTGACCCGCCGGCGGCTCACGTACACCTGACTGGTGCCTCTTTTGAGCCCGTAGAACAATATGCCCAACCCGTCGCCGGCTGCTTGTCCGCACTGGAGGAGCAGATGATCGAAGCGATTCTGGAACGATGCGCCGGCATCGATGTCGGCAAGAAGTTCGTCGTGGTCTGCGTCATGACCGGCGGCGCGAAAGACGAACCCCACACGCAGATCAAGAAGTTCGGCACGATCGTCAGCGAGCTTCAGCGGCTTGCTGGATGGCTGGTCGCCGAAGAATGTACTCACGCCGTGATGGAGAGCACCGGGAGCTACTGGAAGCCGGTCTTCAACTTGCTTGAAGCACATGTGCAGGTGATTCTGGCCAACGCCGCGGACGTGCAGAACAGGCGCGGCCACAAGACCGATCCGAACGATAGCCGATGGCTGGCTCATCTGCTCCGTCACGGTATGATCCGGCCAAGCTTCATCCCGCCGCTGGCTATTCGTGAACTACGAGATCTCACGCGCCGCCGCAGGCAGCTGATTGGGGAGAACTCACGGGAGCGGAACCGGGTCCAGAAGGTGCTTGAAGATGCAAACGTCAAGCTCGGTGACGTGTTGTCGGATGTTTTCTGCGTGTCAGGCAGACTGATGCTCGCAGCGCTTCTCGATGGTCAGATGACCGCAGAGCAGATCGCCGATCTGGCCAAGAAGAAGGCCCGAGAGAAGATTCCGCAAATCACGGCTGCCGTTGCGGACCATCGGTTGAGCGACCATCAGCGGTTCCTCATCCGGCATGCGCTTCGTCATCTTGAGTTCCTGGACCAGGAGGTTGAGGCGCTCAATCAGGAGATCCGGCGGCGCATGGAAGACCCAGCTCTTGCCGAAGCGTTCCATCTGCTCCAGAGCATTCCAGGCATCAAGGAAGAATCCGCCGCCAGCATCCTGGCCGAAATAGGCGCTGACATGGACCAGTTCCCTACAGCAGCGCAACTCAGCTCCTGGGCCGGGCTGTGTCCGGCGAACCACGAGAGCGCTGGCGTCAAGAAGAGCGTTCGTACGAACCGGGGAAACGTCTGGCTCAAAACAACGCTGACGCAGAGCGCATGGGCTGCCACCAACCGCAAAGGATCAAGGCTGCAGTCGCGCTACCACGCCCTGAAAGCCCGCTGCGGAAACAAGCGCGCCATCGTGGCACTCGGACACACGCTCCTCAAGACTGTCCACGCAGTTCTCTCAGAAAAGATGCCTTACCGAGAAGAACCTCCGATCACGCGGGACGACCGCAATGTCGAGCGGGCCCAGCACCATATACGCAGTCTGAAGAAGCTCGGATATACCACGTTTGCAGTCGAGTAGCGCTGCCTATTCTCAGAACAATGTCCTTTATCATGCGTGGACGACCTCAGATGTACAGGATGACGGGTGATGCCTTGGTCACCCTGCGCGAACAAAGCTCTTTCGCAGCGACAGCCTGTTGTGCCTTCCACTGACGTCTCTATTATGCGCATCACCCTGTCATATCTACTGAGCGCGAACAGGCCCGAAGTTATGGCTTCTCGGGGCTGCTGGGTTGTGGATGGCTTGCTGCTGGTTTGTCCGTAAGGCCCGTCGCCGATGCGCCAGGCCTTACTTTATAAGCCTTAGTGAGCTGGTCGGTGATGTCCACGTTGTTTGCGGCATACCAGACTACGGGCGCAGCATCCGTTCCCCTTTCTAGGACAGCGGAGTATCCGTGTTGCGGAGCGTATTCCTGGAGAAACGAGTACATCTTCTGAGCCACGCGTTGAAAGGCTTGTTGCGAATCTTGTTGCGAATCGTTCTTGAAGTCCTCAGAGTCGCGTTGAAGTTGCTTGTCTTTAGTGTTGAGATCTTGAAGTCGCTGATTCTTTTCCGACTCAGACAGCTTTGCAGTGCGGTCAGCCAGCAGCTTCCTCGAGGCCTCAATGTCGTTGTTCAACTTTTGCAGCTGCTGCTCCCGAGGAGAGTATTTCTTCTGCAGAGCGCCCAAATCGCGCTGGGCTTCAGCTGTACCAAGCACAGCATTGTTGAAGCTGACCGTGACTATGCTGGATGCGGGCGGATTGCCCGGAGACGTTCCGGGCGTCTGGGCAAGCAGCGGGGTGACCATCATCAAGGTTGGGAAAACGAGCGCGAGTGTTCTTGATCGCAGCATGCGACCTCCAGTTCCGTTAAGGTTATCGGGCTACCAGGCTTTAGTGCTGTTGAGATGGAAGAGCTGCGGTAGGTCGTTCAGCAAGGGAAGACGGGGTGATTCCACACGCTCCGGTGTACCCAGGAACGATAACGAAGCTACAGTCGGGGTGTAGCGAAAGGCATGGTTGTCTGGACTGGAGTGATCGCCGACGACCAGAAAGCGGGGAGCGGAAGTCAGCTCGAAGGATCTTCTCGCTGGAAGATGGAATCCCGATGTCAAATAACCTCCACTAAATTCGGGAGTGAAGACAGTAGACGCACCAGCGAAGGCGTTAGGTTCACGTTGCTGTAGGAGCGCCGTTTTATACAGGACGGGGTAGCTGTGGCCTTCCCCTGTACGACGCTGCGGATGGGCGTAAGGATTAGTGCCACGAGGGCGTGAGATGTTCCGGGCCTTTTTGAAGCCACTCTCGACCGGCCTCTGAAGCAGCGGGCCACCAGTCACTTGTCCTGGCGCTGCAGTAGCCATTTCGCTTCGTTTGATTGATGTTGTCTCTGGATGATCCAATGCCCCTCCTGGTATTCGCGGGTAGAGCACCTTCCGGCCCACTTGCGCGGAGAAAATCAGCAACACGACCGAGAAGGCAAGACTTACCAAACGGGTTCCCAGCAGAGCAGGAGTGGTATCTCGCATCGGAACGCCGACGCTTGCTGCTGCTCGCTCCTCGAACCGCCGTTGCATACCCGCTGGGGTGTTTACTCCCCTTGCTGCGCCTGCGTGACGAAGGAAATATGCTCGGCTCGTCGTTTCCATTTCTGACAAGCGTCGGCCGCATGAGAGACAAGACCCTGCATGTTCGCTGAGATCGTTAGCCTCGTCTTCTGAAAGCTCGCCAACAGCAGCGAACGCACAAAGCATTTGATACTCCGCATGGGCGCGATTCATCGAGAACCTCCCTTCCCTGAAAGCTTGCTTTGGCTGCGATCGCAAAATGCCCTCCGCAGCTTCTCGAGACCGCGATAGAGATTGTGGCGCACGACGCGCACACTTTCGCCAGTTCGGACTGCCACCTCTTCTGAGGTCAGACCCTCGTAATAGACGAGTTCGATCCAAAGCGACAGCCTCGGCGATGCGCTGCTTGCCTTCCTCGCTCATGCCTCCGGCCCGCTTCGCCACCGGGGACGCAGAATGTACGGCGGCATCACTTCCCTTCGGTTGTCCCCGACGCTTCGCCTCCACAGCCTCCGCTCCCCACAATCTCTGCAGGGCATTCCCGTGCTTCGGTCAGGCGGGCGATCTCCTGGTTAAGACCTGCAATTCTTCCCCTACATCCATCGGCTCTCCTTGGTCTCTTCGTCTCATGAGGCGCTCTCTCCCGCAGGTTCGGCTCTGCCGCCGGGAGGCTTGCGGGCCGGGATGACTCGGCCTGAATGACTACCTTTGCGGCTTCGTAGCGAAGCTCCGGTTCCAGTTCAGACAGGATTGCCCGCGCCCTTCGCCAGCGCTCGAGCACCGATCGAGCGCGGCCACCATGTCCTTCTGGGTCATGGAAGAGATGATAAAGACAGCAGGTCTTTGCAAATGTGCGGAACAGTTGGAAGCCAATCTTACCTTCGACTGCCCTGCGACAACGCTGGCGTTTACCTTGCAACGTCAAGAAAAGCCTCTCCGTTCGTATTTACTGCTAGACAGGGACAGGGTACGACAGTAATACTCAGGCTGATTCAGAAGACCGATCCAGACCACCCGCATGTCACACAGCAAAACACAGGTCCTCAGCCGCTTTACCAAGCTAACGATCAACGGCGTGCTGTTCGGCGCCACTTGCTTCGGTGCGGACTTCAAAGCGAGAGTGCTTCTTCAAGGTCGCCCCATACCAGGCGCGACCGTCACCCTGATCCAGGGAGATCATCGCGTTACAGGCATCACGGATCAGCAAGGGAGATTGCAACTCTCAGGGATCTTAAGTGGCTCCTGGACTCTACATATTGCGATGACCGGCTTTCGAGCCATGGACCAGTCGGTTGAGATCAGCAAATCTTCAGAGTCGCGCGCTTTCAATCTGGATTTGCTCCCTCGATCTGAATTGCTTGCTTTAGCAAGCGCGCACACTGCTCCGCCCGCGCTTGCAGTGGAAGGAATGCAGTCCTCCGAGGGAGAGCAAGAGAGGCACGAGTCGACGAAGGCAGTTGGGCAACAGGCCGGAGCGGCGTCAGAATCTGCTAACGATGGGCTGCTTGTGAACGGAAGCGTCAACAATGCAGCCACCTCGCAGTTCTCCCTAGACGAGGCCTTCGGGAATCAACACAGCAACACCAAGAGCCTTTATAACGGGAGCCTTGCCGCTATTGCCCAGAACTCACTCTTCGACGCGCGCCCCTTCTCTCTCAGCGGCATCCCGCAGCCCAAAGCCGATTACAACCTCCTCTCGGAGGTCGTCACCTTCGGCGGTCCGCTCAATATCCCCCGCCTACTGAAAGGCCGGCTCTTTCGTGGACCCAATCTGTTCGTCATCTACGAACGAACGCGCAATCGTGTTGCCTCTGTCGAAACGGGGCTCGTTCCTACCGCGCTGCAGAGACAGGCGAGCGATCCCGTCGCAGCGAACCTGCTGAAGCTCTACCCCTTGCCGAACATAGCAGCCGGCAATAACTACAACTACCAAACGCAGGTCTTGAACAACATACACCTCGATAGTCTGCAACTAAGGGCGGATCGATCCATAGGACAGAAGGACACACTGCACGGACAGTTCCGCCTCGTAAGCGATCGCCAGGACACGACCAACTTCTTCGGCTTTACGGACGATACACGAACGCTAGGCACGAGTGCGGACCTCAACTGGCAACACCGGCTCCGGACAGGTCTCTACATGGACATCGACTATGCGTTCAGCCGGCAGCGCACCTCCGTCCTTCCGTTTTTCCAGAACCGCATCGATGTCGCAGGCGATGTCGGCGTGGGTGGCGTGCTGACCGATCCGTTCAATTGGGGGCCACCCACGCTTGTCTTCTCAAGCGGCATTACCTCGCTCACGGATAGCGATGCCAGCTACAACCGCAACCGGTCGGACAAACTCGCTGGATCCGCCGAATGGTTCCGCGGCCGGCACGACATCAAAGTAGGCGGCGACTTCCGCCGACAGGAGTTCAACTCCTTCTCGCAGGCGAACCCGCGTGGCACCTTTACGTTCACCGGCCAGGCCTTTGGCTCCGATCTGGCCGACTTCCTTGCCGGCGTGCCTGACACCGCCGCACTTAACTACGGCAACCCCGATAAGTACCTGCGGGAGAGCGTCAGCAGTTTCTTTCTGAACGATGATTGGCGGCTGCGCCCTGAGCTCTCCCTAAACATCGGCCTTCGTTGGGAGTACAGCGCCCCCATCACGGAGCTGAAGCGACGGCTCGCAAACCTCGACATAGCGCCTGGCTTCACGAGCGTGACGACCGTCGTTGCTGGCTCCCCACACGGACCCCTTACCGGCCAGCACTATCCCTCATCGCTAATGCGCCCGGACTACTCTCACGTCGAGCCACGGGTGGCGCTCGCTTGGCGTCCTCTGCCTGCATCCTCCCTTGTCGTTCGGGCGGGGTATGGAATCTACGCCGATACGTCGGTCTATCAGGCGACATCTCTCATGCTTGCCGAACAATCCCCCTTCGCCACCAGCCTGCAGGTAAATAACAGTAGTTGCCCACAAACCCTGCGAGTGGGCCCGACCTCCTGCGGACTCACGACGCGGAACACCTTTGCCGTCGATCCCAACTTCCGTGTGGGCTACGCCCAGACTTGGAATCTCTCCGCACAGCGCGACCTGCCCGGTGCGCTCGTCGCGACGATTACCTACTTGGGCGTCAAGGGAACCCGTGGCCTGCAGGATCTGCTGCCAAACACCTATCCCATCGGTTTGATCGGCCCCAACGCCTCTGTGCCGGTCGGGTTTCTGTACCGCACCTCAAACGGCAATTCCATCCGGAACGCAGGAACCCTGCAGCTTCGCCGCCGACTTCGCAGCGGCCTCACCATCACGGGGGAGTACACCTACTCCCGTTCCGTGGACAACGACTCTGTCCTCGGCGGCCAGGGACCCGCGAGCAAATCGCTCCTCGGCTCTGCAGGATCGAGCTCCGCAAGCCGAAGTTCCACGATTGCGCAGAACTGGCTCGACCTCCGGGCCGAACGTAGCCTCTCAAACTTTGATCAACGCAACCTGTTGACTGTTGTAGGGCAGTACACGACTGGATTGGGCGTGCGCGGCGGCACTCTGCTCTCCGGCTGGCGCGGACGTCTCTACAAAGACTGGACCCTGGCAGCACAGACGAGCTTTGGCAGCGGACTGCCGGAAACGCCCATTTACCTTGCTGCCGTACCGGGCACCGGATACACAGGATCAATACGCCCCAATCGCATCGTAGCCAACCCGTACGCGGGTGCACCGGGCGCCTTCTTTAATGCCGCAGCTTTCGCTGCACCCTCGCTCGGCACCTGGGGCACAGCTGGCAGAAATTCACTCCGCGGCCCAGGCACCTACACCTTCAACAGCTCTGTCAGTCGCACCTTTCGCCTTGAGAAGACTCTCAACCTGGACGTTCGCGCAGATGCCTTCAACCTGCTGAATCACGTCGTCTACGCCTCCTATAACAACGTCATCAACACCAACCTGGTGAGTCCCCTCTTCGGTGTGCCCACAGCCGCAAACGCCATGCGCAGTCTTCAGTTCACAGCGAGGCTCCGCTTCTGATAATCCGCTACCTTCTCTCGCATGCGCTTCTCGTCACGGCCGCGCTCAGCGCTTCGGCTCAGGTAATCGGCAGCAACAAGAGCCAGGAGCAGGCGGACGCGTACACCCTCGGCGTGCGGTCGCAACTCGTCATCGAATCCGTGACCGTGATGGACAAGACCGGCAAACCGGTCCAGGGGCTCACCGCAAAAGACTTCACGCTCACGGAAGACGGCACTCCGCAAGTGATCCGGCACTTCGAGCACCAGGTCCTCTCCACGGCCAGCACGCCTCTGCCCGCGTCGAAGGCTGACAATGAGAACCTCACGATCTTTAAGAAGCTCAACCGCACCAGCATCGCAGGTGAAAAGGTCGAGCAGCCCAGCTACAAGGATCGCCGCCTCCTAGCAATGTATTTCGATATGACCGCCATGGCCCCCGGAGATCAGCTACGAGCCCTTGCCGCGGCAGAGAAGTTCATCCGGACCCGGATGACCGCCTCCGATATGGTCTCGATCCTCCGCTACACCGGCGGCTCCGCCGACGTTCTGCAGGACTTCACAGCCGACCGCACTCGCCTGCTGAGTATCCTCGAGACCCTCGTCGTCGGAGAAGGCCAGGGTGAGCAGTACTCCAACCAGGGCGCAGCCAGTGCCGACGTGGGTGCAGCCTTCGGCCAGGACGACAGCGAGTTCAACATCTTCAATACAGACCGGCAGCTCTCTGCCCTCCAGACAGCCGCCTCTCTGCTCGGTCAACTTAGCGAAAAGAAGGTCCTCCTCTACTTCGCGGGAGGCCTGCGTCTGAACGGTGTCGACAACCAGGCCCAACTGCGCGCGACTATCGATGCCGCCATCCGCGCTGGCGTCGCGTTCTGGCCGGTCGACGCCAGGGGCTTGGTCGCGGAGGCGCCGATCGGCGACGCAGCGCAGGCCTCCCCCGGCAATCAGGGGATGTACACCGGAGCCGCCACGCAGGACATCTCCTCCGGCCTGCAACAATCCCAGGACACACTCTTCGCTCTAGCCGGCGACACCGGTGGCAAAGCCTTCCTCGACAACAACGACCTTACCCAAGGAATAGTGAACGCCCAGACTTCCGTCGGCGATTACTACCTACTTGCTTACTACACTTCAAACGCAGCTCTTGACGGCAAATACCGTAAGGTGAAGATCACGGTTTCGACGCCTCCCGATATCAAGCTCGAGTACCGGCAGGGCTACTACGCGGGCAAGCAGTTCCAGAAGTTCACAACAGCCGACCGGGAGCGCCAGCTCGAGGAAGCCCTCATGCTTGGAAACCCCATTACAGAACTTACTCTGGCGGTCGAGCTCAACTACTTCCAGCTCAACCGTGCAGAATACTTCGTTCCCGTCGTCCTCAAGATCCCTGGCCGCGAGCTCTCCCTGGCGAAGAAGGGCGGCGCTGAGCATACCCGCATCGACTTCATCGGTGAGGTCAAAGACGTTTATGGCGGTTCGACCGTGACCAACGTACGCGACGACGTAAACATCAAGCTCACCGACAGAAGCGCAGCGGACCTGGCGCACCAACCCGTTGAGTATGAAGCCGGCTTCACCCTTCTTCCCGGCACGTACACCATCAAGCTCCTTGCGCGCGACGACGAGACCGGGAGAATCGGAACGTACCAGACCAACCTCACTATCCCGAACCTCAGTAAAGAAACCGGCCAGATCGCCATCAGCTCCGTGGTTCTAAGCGGACAGCGGGTCAAACTGCAAGATGCTGTCTACAACGCCCAGAAGGGCAAGCAGGAAATCCGTACGAGCGCCGCCGATCCACTCACCAGTAACGGCTACAGGCTCGTGCCGAGCGTTACCCGGGTCTTCGCGAGAGATAAACCCCTCTACGTCTATCTTCAAGGCTATGAAGCCCCAGGCACCACCGCCCGCCCGCTAGTCGCCTACGTGACCCTGTATCGGGACGGACAGAAAACCTTTGAAACTACGCCCCTGGCAATCACCCCGCCTGATCTCAGGCGTCTTGCCCAGATTCCATTATCCTTCGACATCGACATCACTTCACTGCAACCTGGGGACTACAGGTGTCAGGTTACTGTTCTTGACCCGGTCGAGCAGAAGACCGCTTTCTGGAATAATGCAGTACGACTTCTCCCTTAACTGCGCGCGCCTGTCACTTTAGAGAATAATTCCAAATGCCAATGAGGATACGCAACTTAGGACCGGTAACGGTTCGGCCGCGCATCCCCTTGCACCTACTCGTCCGTTGTTATCGAATCTTTGACGCCACTGTGACCTGCCCCCTTTTGCTCAACCATTCATAACTGGAGTTTCTCCGTTGTATAGATGGTGGTGGTTAGCGAAGGGATCCGGGCCAAGGCCCGGATCCCTTCGAGGGCAAGCTTGAACTCCTGGGGTGTGCGGTAGTCGAGCGAGCTATGCGGTCGCTCGCAGTTGTATTCTTCCCGCCAGGCTGCCAGAGTACACCGAACATCGTTGAGCGTTCTGAACCAGCTGGCATTGAGGCACTCGTCGCGGAGCCTTCCGTGGAAGCTCTCGACGTGGCCATTCTGCATAGGGCGGCCGGGCTGGATGTGGACGAGGCCGACCTTCCAGTCTTCCGCCCAGCTGAGCATCCTTCGCGAGGTAAACTCCGGCCCATTGTCCGAGCGCACGTTCTCAGGCCGGCCACGCTCGCCGATCAACCGCTCCAGTACCCGCGTGACACGCCCACTGCCGAGGCTGGTATCGGCTTCCAGCGCAAGACACTCACGCGTGTACGCGTCCACCACGCTGAGGATCCGCACCATCCGTCCGCTCGCCAAGCCGTCGACGATGAAGTCCATCGCCCACTCCTGGTTCGCTCCGGTCAGTCGCGGCGCCGCCGTGCGCTCGCGCACCAGATGCTTGCGTCTCTTGCGCCGCACCATCAGCCGCTCTTCGACATACAGGCGATAGACTCGCTTTACATTTACCTCATAGCCTCTTCGGCTCAACAGCGCATGCAGCCGACGATAGCCATAGCGCGGCTTCTGCCGCGCCAACATCACCAGCGCCTCTCGCAACCCGGCGTTGCGGTCCGGTCTGGGCTCATACCGGTAGCTCGACCGCTCCATCTCCAGCAGCTTGCAGGCCGTGCGCTCGCTCAACCGGAACTCGGACGAGACGAACGCAACGTCTCCTCTTAGACCGGCAAGCTCCAGCCGTTTTTTCGGATCACCGCCTTCAGCGCCTCACCATGCAGACTGAGTTCCGCAACCAGCAGCTTCAGCCGGCGGTTCTCATCCTCCATCGCCTTTAGACGCTGAGCCTCACTCACATCCATACCACCGAACTTCTGCTTCCAGCCGTAGAACGTCGCCGCGCTGATCCCCTGCTCGCGACACAGGTCCGCCGTCTTCATCCCTGCCTCATGCTGCTTCAAAATCCCGATGATCTGTTCTTCCGTATACCGGCTCTTCTTCATCGTCAGCTCCCTCGCTCAGATTACGAGAGAACTCCAGATTCAACTGGTAGAGATTGCCGGGAGCAGGTCACGCGAGCGCATAGCAGAGCCGCGGTTGAGCGGAGCCAATCAGGAGTGGGCGATGGACTTCATCATCGATGGCCTGTCGACCGGCCGCATGGTGCGCATCCTGAGCGTAGTAGATGCGTACACGCGCGAGTGCCTGGCACTGGAAGCCGACACCAGCTTAGGCAGCGCTCGTGTCATAAGGGTGCTGGAGCGGCTGATCGGTGAGCGCGGCCGGCCCGAGAACGTGCGCTCGGACAACGGCCCGGAGTTCACTTCGCGCAGGATGCTGAGCTGGGCCGAAGACTGGAAGGTTGGGCTGGTTCACATCCAGCCCGGCCGCCCGATGCAGAACGGACACGTCGAGAGCTTCCACGGACGGCTGCGCGACGAGTGCCTGAACGCCAGCTGGTTCAGAACGCTTAACGATGTTCGGTGTACTCTGGCCGCCTGGCGTGAAGAATACAACTGCGAGCGGCCCCATAGCTCGCTGGACTACCGCACGCCTTACGAGTTCAAGCTCGCCCTCGAAGAGATCCGGGCCATGCCCCGGATCCCTTCGCCAACCACAACCAGCAACACAACTGACCCAAAACCCAAAAACTAATCCGCTTTGAGGTTGAGAGATTGTGCTTGTGATGGTTCTCTGGAAGGACGAGAGGAGAGTCGGTCTATGGGCAAGATGTCATTGTCAACTGAAAATTCCCCACTTTGTGTTGTTTGAAAATTCCCCAGTCTGAGGCGGGTTGAGGTGGTGCGGGAGGATGCGGCGGAGGGCGGAGCCCGGAGCCGCATGCTCCTGCGCGGACG
>JAABUV010003255.1_pt1 | contig 20879 bp, 22 predicted proteins | sample 5559971 | NCBI WGS metagenome assembly JAABUV01 (sample SAMN10711881, study PRJNA513362) | rock metagenome | isolation source: Antarctica rocks | place: Antarctica: Victoria Land, Knobhead nord | collected 2015-12-19
GCGGGCGTCGCGATCGGGACCGCGTCGAAGGCGCTCAACGGCCAGGGCAAACTCCGGCCCGAGACCCGCGCGCGCGTGCAGGACGCGGCGGAGCGCCTGGGATTCCGGCCCAACGACCTCGCGCAAAGCCTGCTGCGCGGGCGCAGCTTCACCGTCGGTTTGCTCACCACCGACAGCTACGGACGCTTCAGCATCCCGCTGATGCAGGGCATCGAGGACGCCCTTGGCGCGGCGCGCATCGCCGTCTTCCTGTGCGACGCCCGCGACGACCCGGCCCGTGAGCGCCACTATATCGAGACCTTACTGTCCAAAAAGGTCGACGGCATCATCGTCACGGCCCGGCGCATCGATCCACGCCCCCCGCTCGACGTCGGGGTGGCGCGCATCCCCGTTGTCTATGCCTTGACACAGGTGAGCGAGGGCGACGCGCTCTGTTTGCTGCCCGACGACGCGCAGGGGGGAAGCCTCGCCGCCGAACAGCTCGTGCGCGCGGGACGGCGCCGCCTCGCGCACATCACGGGACCCGAGCGGTTCGAGTCCGTGCGGTTGCGCCGCGAGGGCCTGTACCGGGCGCTTGCTGGGCACGACGTAGACCTCCCAACGGAGCGCGTTCTCTCGGGTCCTTGGCAAGAGATGTGGGGCCGCGACGCGGTCGCGCGCCTCTTCGACGTCGATCACCGGGTCGATGGGATCTTCTGCGGCAGCGACCAGATCGCGCGCGGAGTGGTCGATGCGTTGCGCGAGCGGGGCGCGCGCGTGCCCGACGATGTCGCCGTGGTGGGATTCGACAATTGGGAGATCATCGCGGCGGCGACGCGGCCCCCACTCACCACGGTGGACATGCTGTTGCATGACCTGGGCCGGGCGGCCGGGCTCCGTCTGCGAACGATGATCGACGGTGAGCGGGCATCGGGCGTTGTGCGCCTGCCCTGCCGCCTCGTCGTCCGCGACTCGTGTGGTACGCCCGTGGGGGATACGGCTGGAGAAAAAGGGGCGTAACATGTCGCTATCTTTCCAGATATCGACGCATGGGCGAGGGGGGTGACATGCCCTCACCACGCTCACACGCGGCGCGTCCGCCGCCGGTCCGTGCAGACGGCGCCCTGTCAAACCGCTGGTCGAATACATGTCCACCTTATGCGGATGGGCGTTTGTCGCATGAACAGGTCAATGGCCTACGGCCTATAGCCGCCCCGCATGGCGTGGGGCGATACACTAGGGAATTTTAAGGAGTATCGATCATGAAGATGCGAGCTATCCTTGGAGCAGCGGCGCTTATTGGCGCGGTGAGCGTGGCGGCGGCGCCCGTACGGCACGTTCGGGCCGCGACGACGATCAATTTCTGGATACGGTCCAGCGACTCCGGCTTTGTCACACCCTTGGTGCAAGGGTACAATGCCAGCCACGCGAACAAGGTTAAACTCACCCTCATCCCCGCCACGGCGTTTGTCACCAAGTTCGGCACCGCCATCGCCGGCGGTGAGGGGCCCGATGTCGTGGCTATCGATCTTGTCTACCTGCCGGCCTTCGACGCCGCCAACCAGATGACCGACATCACGTCGTTCGCCCACAAGCTCTCGTTCTTCAGTAAGCTCAGCCCCTCGCACATTCGGCTGGCCACCTACAATGGGAAGCTCTATGGTTTGCCCTTCAGCGCCGAAGGCTCCATCTTGCTCTACAACAAAGCGATCTTCCGGCAAGCCGGCCTGAACCCGAACTCGCCGCCCAAGACCTGGGCTCAGATCGAGGCAGACGCCAAGAAGATCACCGCGCTGGGCCACGGCATCACCGGGTATTACTATCCAGGAGCCTGCGCCGGCTGTAATGCCTTCACGTTCCTGCCGTATGTTTGGGCGAACGGGGGCGATATCCTCAACGCCACCGGGACAAAGGCGACGCTGACGTCGTCAGGGCCTTTGAAACAGGCGTTGTCTTTTTATCATCGGCTCTGGGCCGAGCATGTGGTCTCGCCTGGAGCGAAGTCGGATAACGGGACCACATGGTTCAACGGCTTCCAGGCCGGCAAGGTCGGCATGGTCGGCGGCGGCGCGTTCGAGATTAGCACGCTGAAGACGCAGTATCCCAAGATCGACTTCGGCGTGACCTACCTCCCTGGTCAGAACGGAGGCTGGTCCTCGTTCGCCGGCGGCGACACCATCGGCATCCCGCGTGGCTCGGCCCACGTCAGCGAGGCGTCCGACTTCATCTCGTGGTGCCTCTCCACCCCGCAGCAGTTGACGTACTTCGCCAAGGTCGGCACCGTGCCCGTGCGCACCGACCTCGCGAGCAACAAGTACAGCAAGGATGAGCCCCGTTTCGTGACCGCCGCGCACGCCATGGCCCACGGCCGCACGCCCTACAGCGTGCACTACAACCAATTGATCAACGATCAAAACGGACCATGGAACGCGATGCTCCAGAAAGCATTCTTCGGCAGTCAGATCGATCAAGCCGTGTCCACGGCGCAGCAGCAGTTCACGCAGATCCTCTCGAGTTCAAACGGGTAACCCGGATGGTCCACCCCCGGACGACAGATCGTCCGGGGGTCGCCCACCTCTCTCGATCGTCTGCGGCGCGCACGGTGGCGTGGCGCGTGCCCAACAGGGAACAGGGCGAGGCAACGCCTAAGTGGATGATCAAGCGTTCGACGCGGCCCCCTGATACCCGTGACTGAGTCAGGGAAATGACACGGGTCGCACGCTTGATCGTGTGTAGGAATGAGAGGAGATTCCACCATGGCCCTAGCAACCGGCGCGCGCGCGCGTCGCGTGCGTACGACGCGGACGACGAACGCCCAAGCGCGACGCCAGCGGGCAGGCTTGCTCTTCGTGCTTCCCAGCGTGGCCTTCGTGGGGCTGTTCTTCATCGTGCCCCTGCTCATCACCGCGTTCATGTCGCTACACAATTGGCCCCTGCTCGGTGACCGCCACTTCATCGGGCTGGGGAATTATCATGCCCTGATCTCCGACACGATGTTCTGGAACAGTCTGATCTTCACGGTCAAATACACCGTTGTCATCACGCCCATCATCGTCGTGGTCGCGTTCGGGTTGGCCCTCCTGGTGCGGCAACACATCCCTGGCGTGGCGATCTTTCGCACGGCGTACTTCCTGCCTGTCGTGATTGGCCTCAGCACCGCCAGCATCATGTGGATCTACATGTTCAACGACCAGTCGGGCGTATTCGACGGTATCTTGCAAGGCCTTGGACTCATCAAGGCCCCAATCGAGTGGCTTGGTGACCCGAATGGGGCGCTCCTCTCCGTCATCTTCATGGTCGTGTGGAAGGCCGTGGGCAGCACCATGCTGTTCTTCGTGATCGGCCTGCAAGCGATCCCCGACGACCTCTATGAGGCGGCTCGGATGGACGGGGCCGGGCGCTGGGCGCTCACGCGCTACATCACCCTGCCGCTGCTGCGGCGCATCTTCGCGCTCGCGCTCGTCCTCTCGGTGATCGGCTCATTCCTGGCCTTCGACCAGTTCTACATCATCACGCAGGGCGGCCCGCAGAACAGCACGATTACTATCGTTTACTGGATCTACAACACGTCCTTCACCTACTTCAAGCTGGGCTACGGCGCGGCGCTGTCGCTCGTGCTACTCGTGATCTTGGTCGCGATCAGCGTGGTCCAACTCTATCTGCTGCGCGACGACGCTCAGAGCTAACAAAAGCTGACAGATCTCTCGATACCCCTGGAGGTTTATGATCATGCAGTCCCTCGCCGCTCGTCCGCAGCGTCGTCCCTCACTGCGCCTCTCACGGATCCTGTACTATCTCGTGTGCAGCGTACTCGCCATCGTCTTTCTCTTCCCCCTCGCCTGGTCGGTGCTGACCGCCCTCAAACCGTCCGACGAGGCGCAGGCGATCCCACCGACGTTCCTGCCCTCGCATATCTCGTGGGACAATTTCACGACCCTCGCCGGCTCAGGCGCGGGGATTATCCACTACATCTCGAACAGCGCGCTGGTCACGACGGCGACGGTCCTTGGGACGATGGTCCTGAGCATCCTGAGCGGCTATGGCTTCTCCCGGTTCACGTTCCGGGGCAAGAACGTCATGTTCGTCGTCATCCTCTCGACGCTGATGATCCCGTTCCAGTCTATCCTGACGCCGCTGTTCCTGGTCCTCCACTACATTCACCTGCAGAACACGCTGACCGGTTTGGCCCTAGTCTACATCACCTTCCAGCTCCCCTTCGCCATCTTTATGATGCGCAACTCCTTCGACAACGTCCCCCGTGAACTCGAGGAGGCGGCGCTCATCGACGGGTGCTCGTCCCTGGGCCTGCTGTACCGTGTGATGCTGCCGATCGTCCGTCCGGGCGTCGTGACGGTCGCGCTCTTCGCCTTCTTCGCGGCGTGGAACGAGTTTCTAGCCGCGCTCATTTTCATGACGGACAGCGACAAGTTCACGCTCCCCGTGGTGCTGCTCAATGCGCAGAGCGGTGCTTTTGGGACGATCAATGCGGGGGCCGTGCAGGCGGGGGTCGTGGTCACGATGCTGCCTGCCATCGTTATTTTCCTGGTGCTACAGCGTTACTACATCTCGGGTCTTGTCGCCGGCGCCGTCAAGGCCTAAGACCGTGGGAGGCGCTAGAAAGGGGCGAGACATGGATAACACACGGACACTACGCCCAACGAATAACCGCGCGGGCCTCGCGGCGACGGCCTTCACGTCCTTGCCACTCGGAACCGTCGAGCCGGCCGGCTGGCTGCGCGCGCATCTGCGCCTGCAGGCCGACGGGCTGACCGGCCACCTCGAAGAGCTCTGGCCCGATGTGGGGCCCGACAGCGCCTGGCTCGGCGGCGACGGCGAGGACTGGGAGCGCGGCCCCTACTACTGCGACGGCCTCGTGCCCCTGGCCTACCTCCTCAAGGACGACGCGCTCATGAGGAAGGCGCGGCGCTGGATGGAGGCCGCTCTGGCCAGCCAGCGCGACGACGGCGAGTTCGGCCCCGCGACGAACGACGACTGGTGGCCGCGCATGGTCATGCTCAAGGCGTTGGCGCAGTACTACGAGGCCACGGGTGACGACCGCGTCACTCCTTTCATGGCGCGCTATTTCCGCTACCAACTGGTCAACCTGCCCGCGCGCCCGCTGCACGAGTGGGGTTGGGTGCGCGGCGCGGACAACGTCCTCGTCGTCTATTGGCTCTACGAGCGCACCGGCGAGCCTTTCCTGCTTGAGCTCGCCGACCTGATCCTGGCGCAGACGTTCGACTGGGGCGCTTACCTGGGCGATCTGCCCCCGGCGGCGCGCGAACGCGTCAGCACGTTCGACCACCTGACGCATGTGGTCAACGTGGCGATGGGCCTCAAGACGCCAGCGGTTCGCTACCAGCGCGACGACGACCCGGCGCACCTACGCGCCATCGACGAGGGGTGGGCGAACCTGGTGCGCTACCACGGCCAGGTCGAGGGCATGTTCTCGGGTGACGAGTGGCTGGCCGGGACCGACCCATCGCAGGGTGTAGAACTGTGCGCGGTCGTCGAGTTGATGTTCACCTTCGAACAACTCGTGCGAATCTACGGCGCGGGGCGCTTCGCCGACTATCTCGAGACCATCGCCTACAACGCCCTGCCCGCGACGATCACAGCCGACATGCGCGCGCACCAGTACGACCAGCAGCCGAACCAGGTCCTCTGCACGATCGCGCCGCGCCACTGGACCATCAATGGCGATACCTCGAACACCTTCGGCCTAGCGCCCAACTTCGGCTGCTGCGCGGCCAACATGCATCAGGGCTGGCCCAAGTTCGCCGCCACGTTGTGGATGGCCACGCCCGACGGCGGCCTCGCGGCCGTCGCCTACGCGCCGTGCGTCGTGCGCGCCCCCGTCGCCGGTGACGCGGTGACGATCGAGGAGGAAACGGCCTACCCTTTCGACGAGACCGTGCGGCTCACGATCCGGGCAGAGGCGGATCGCCCCATCACGTTTCCACTGCGGCTACGCATCCCCGCATGGTGCATGAGCGCCCAACTGGCCGTGAACGGCTACACGGAAGAGTTGCCGGGTCGGGAGGATGGGTTCGTCGCGCTGCGGCGCGCGTGGCGCGACGGCGACACGGTGGAGCTCGCGCTGCCGATGGCCGTGCGCGCGATCGCGCGCCCCAACGGGGCAGTCGGCGTGGCGCGTGGGCCACTGCTCTTCGCGCTCGAGATCAGCGAGGAGTGGTCGCGCCTCCCTGAGTCGCCCGACTTCGGGGAGTGGGAGGTGCGCCCGACGACGCCCTGGAACTACGCCCTCGCCTGGGACTGGGGCTCCGACGCCGCCGGCCACGCGCACGGCCCGGCGGCCGAGGTCTTCGAACCGAAGACGCCGCCGTTTGGGCGCGACCAGGCGCCAGTGCGGCTACGTGTGCGGGGGTATCGCGTCCTCGATTGGGACATCGACCGCAATTCAGCCGCGCCCCCACCCATGAGCCCTGTCGCGACGGACACGCCCGCCGAGTCGCTCACCCTGATCCCTTATGGCTGCGCGCGCCTGCGCATCGCCGAGTTCCCGATCGCCCGCGCCGAGGGCGGCTGAGGCCGCCGGTCATGGCGGTCACACGGTACCGCGAACAAGGAGTACGAAAGGCGTGACCTGGCTACTCAGCTCATCCGGCCGCTCTCATGGCGTCATGTCGGGCGCGGAGCCACGCCACGTCTTGTATCGCACGGGCTAGCCAATAGGTCAGCATGAGCGACGCTATTAGCCGATTGGTATCGTCGAGGTACATTGCGCAGGAACGTAAGCGTTTCGCCGAATGCCTTCAGTGCCATGGAAGCGCGCGCTGTGACCTTTGCCCCCAAGTCACCATGTAAACATCGGGCGCGACGCATGCGCGGCATTAACTCGTTGCGTTAGCCCTACCACAGTTCGCTACCTACGGTCTGCCTTGCAACCAGCTAGCCGATAGACCTAGCCTGTAGCTGTCTTGACTGGGCCTTCTTCGACGCGCTCCTCCTGGGTAGTGGGGTCGATAGGTCCCAAGCGTATCGTCTGATCGGGGAAGATGGCGCATAACTCCAGCTTGCCCCCGAGCGCCTCGACATAACTGCCAATAGTGGAGGTGTACGTGTGCCGCTTGTGCTCCATGTCAAAGACAGTGGTCCGCGAAACATCCAGCGCATGCGCCAACTCCTCTTGGGTCGCCCCCATCCTCTCACGTCGCTCATGCAGGGTCAGGATCGCATCCATAATCCTCTTCTCCTCCGCCACCCGCGCTCGGCGCTCCGGGTTCTCCATGATCGGACGGAGTAGTTCGCTGACGTTCCTGTGCCCACTCATAGTAGTCCTTCCTTACGCAACTCTTCTAGATACTCGTCGTACAGGTCGTCGGCCGCCGGTATCATGGCCTCATACCACTTTTGCCAGCGATGCGTCTTGTCGCCGCCGATGAGCAGGATCGCCGCACGTCGCGGGTCGAAGGCAAAGAGGATGCGCATATTGCCTCCGCGAGGGCGCAACTCTTTCATGTTGGCGTGGCGGGACCCTTTGATCGAATCCGCAAAGGGACGGCTCAATGTGGGCCCCTTTTCCTGTAGCTGCACAATCGCGGTCGTGACGTGTTCCCGCTCTCCGTCAGTTAGGCCGCTGAACCACTCGGCGAACTGATCGGTCCCCTCGACATCCCACATAGACATAGTATAACCCTGCGCGCATCGTCTTTGCGCTTGTCCTCCTCCAGCCCCTACGCCCCACGCAGACCGTTCAAGGTCCGTCGTCTGCCATGGTCTTTTACGGCCAGGTCGCGTCTCACCATCATGAGGCGCACCTGCGGCCGGGTAGCCGATTTGACGTAGACGCGTGGTTTCTGCCAGAATGCACCTAACGTTTCGCTCTGGAAAATAGTGGCGCCGGCGCGACGCGCTTCATACAATGGTTTCATTAACGGCCATAAGGGTTTAGATACGAGGGGGTTACTATGACGCAACGCAGGTCTCCATCGCGGCACGTCACGCATCGCTTGTTCCTGTCATCGGCTATGACGCTCCTCGTGGCGGTTATGCTCACCGGTTCGGCGATGGCGACGAGCCTCCACAGCCCGCGTCGCGGCGGCACGATCGTCGCGACCTGGGAGACGACCCTGACCACGGTCGATCCGGCCTACATCTATGGCATACAGGATTGGCCACAGGGCCACGCCCTCTTCGACGGGCTGCTCGGCTTTGACACCGGCACGAATCTGGTTCCGCACATGGCTACCAGTGTCCCGCGCGCCACAAACGGCGGCAAGACCTATACCTTCCATCTAAAGCGCGGACTTGTCTTCAGCAACGGCGACCCGATTACGGCCCAGGACGCGATCTTCTCGTGGGAGCGCATGCTGGCGCCCAAGACGGGGTCGCCGGACACCTACTTGTGGTACGCGCTGCAAGGTCAGAGCGCGTTCTCGGCGGGCAAGGCGGCCCACGTCAGCGGCCTCAAGGTGATCGACTCGTCCACACTACAGTTGACCTTGACGCAGCCGTACCCCGGCTTCCTCTACGTGCTGGCTACCCCAAGCAGCTTCGTCGTCGACCCCGCCGTGATCCACCGCTATCACGCCGAGAACAGGGATTTCAGGACCAACGCCGTTGGTAGCGGCCCGTTCGCGCTCAAAGATTGGATTCCGGGGCAGCGCATGGACCTAGTCCGCAATACGCGCTACTGGGACTCCACCTGGCCGTACGCCGACGCCGTGCGCCTCGACCTCGGCGTCAACGCCAGTGTCGGCGTCCTGCGCATCGAAAAAGGCCAGTCCGACCTGCTGGGCGACGCGATCCCCTCGGCGCAGTTCGCCAGCATCATCCAGAACCCCGCCCTGTCCAAGCTTGTCGCGCACACCCCCGATATCGGCGTGTACATGATCGGGCTCAATACGCGTGTCAAGCCGTTCACCGACGTACGCGTCCGCCGCGCCATCGAATTCGCCATCAACAAGATACACGCTATTCGTTTTATCAACGGGCGCGGCGTCCCGGCGACGGGGATTCTACCGCCCAATCTGCCCGGCTTCCACGGTAGTATCCCTGAGCAATACCCGTTTAACCCCACCAAAGCCAAGGCGCTGCTGGCGCAAGCCGGCTATCCCAACGGCTTCAGCACAACGATGGGCGTGCCCGCTGGTGGGTATGAGGCGCGCATGGCCGACGCGGCGATCAGCGACCTGAGCCAGATCGGCGTCAAAGTCACCGTGAAGCCGGTGGTGTCCGAGGGCGCGGCGATCCCAACCCTACCTATGATCGCCTACCACTGGATCCTGGACTACCCTGACCCGGCCGATTTCGTGGACGGCTTCACGTCGTGCGCGGCGGCGACGCCGAACGGCTCCAACGTGTCGTTCTACTGCAACCCTCACCTCGACGCGCTGGCCAACACCGCACGGGGGATGCCGTTCGGGCCGGCGCGCGTGGCCGCCTACAACCGCATCAACGCGCTGTACATGGCCGACGCCCCCTCCGTCCCGGTCTTCAACGATGTCCTCTACTATATGCACTCGGCGCGGCTACAGGGCTACTACATTTCGCCGGCGTGGTTCCCCTTCACGCTTGAACAGTATTGGCTGTCGCGCTAACGCGCGAAGATGAGCGCTATCAATCCACTACCCGTGGCGGAACCGGGACCGCCGGCGCCGGCTCCAACGAACCCGGAGGCCGCGGCCATCGACCGGAGCCAGCCCGCCGGCTACTGGGGCGGCGCCTGGCGGCGGCTGCGCCGCGACAAGCTCGCGCTGTGCGGCGCCGCGCTGGTGCTGGCGCTCGTCGCGGTGGCGCTCCTGGCACCGCTCATCGCGCCCTACCCGCCCGCCTTTGAGGACCCCAACGGCCTCACCACCATCGGCGCGCCCCTGCCGCCGAGTCCGGGCCACTGGCTGGGGACCGACCCCAACGGGCGCGACGTGCTGAGCCGCATCATGTACGGTACCCAGATATCGCTCCTAGTAGGCGTGCTCGGCAACGGCGTGGCCGGACTGATCGGCCTGCTGCTCGGCTCACTGGCCGGGTATTTCCGCGGCTGGGTCGACACAGCGATCAGCCGCGTCGTCGACGTGTTCCTGGCTTTTCCGGTCTACCTGCTGGCCCTGGCCCTGGCCGGCGTCCTGACCCCCAGCGTCACGACCACGATCGCCATCATCGTCGTCGTCTACTGGACGGCGACAGCGCGCATCATCCGCGGGCAAGTGCTCTCGCTGCGTGAGCGCGACTTCGTGGAGGCGGCGCGGTCACTCGGCCAGCGCGAGATCGTCATTATGTTCCGCCACATCTATCCGCACCTGCTGTCCACCATGGTCATCTACACCTCGCTCAACATCGCTACGACGGTGATCTTCGAGGCGGGGTTGAGCTACCTCGGCGTCGGTGTGCCCCATGGGACGCCCAGTTGGGGCGCTATGATCAGCGACAACCAGCAGGCGCTGACCACGGCGCCGTGGCTCGTCTTTTGCCCGAGCGCGGCGATCGTGGTCACGGTGCTGGGCTTCAACCTCGTCGGTGATGGGCTGCGGGACGCCCTCAACCCCTATAAGGCGGCGTAGCATGATCCGCTATCTCATCAACCGCTTATTGTGGCTACTGGTCGAGCTAGTCGGCGTCTCGTTGATCACCTTCGTGCTGGCCTTCCTGGTCCCGGCCGATCCGGCGCGTATGTACGCCGGCCCGCACGCCAGCATCGCCACGGTCGCCAACATCCGCCATCAGCTGGGCCTCGATCGACCGCTATGGGTGCAGTATCTAACATATCTATGGAATTTGCTACACCTCGACCTGGGGATGTCGTACGAGTTGCATATGCCCGTGCTGCAAGCCATCGTGCAACGCGTCCCCGCGACGGCGGAACTGGCCCTGGCGGGTGTCTTCTTCGAACTGCTGATCGGCGTCCCGATCGGCCTGCTGGCGGCGCTGTCGCCGCGCGGGATTGTCGACCGCCTCGGCATGGCACTGACCCTGGTCGGTGTCTCCACGCCGTCATTCGTCGTCTGCTACGCCCTGATCTACGGCGTCTGGTTCAAGCTGGGCCTGTTCCAGAGCGGCGGCTACGGCGACCCGCTTCCGCAGTACCTGTTCCTGCCGGCCTTCGCGCTGGGCCTCTCCGGCGCGGCGTTCTACGCCCGCCTGCTGCGCAACAACCTGCAGGACATCCTGCACACCGAGTACGTGCGCGTGGGCCGCGCCAAGGGGCTGCCCGCCTACAAGGTGCTGTTGCGCCATGCGCTGCCCAACGCGATGAACGCGCTGCTCACGCAACTCGGGCTCGACATCGGCTTTTTTCTCTCCGGCGTGTTGCTGGTCGAGGTCCCATTCAGTTGGCCGGGGATCGGGCGTCAGGCCTGGGAAGCGATCACCAACTTGGATATCCCCCTGGTGCTCGGCACCGTGCTGTTCGGCGCCGTGACCATCCTGGTCGCCAATATCGTGGTCGACATCGCCTACGCCTTCCTCGACCCGCGCGTGCGCTACGGTTAAAGGAGTACAGCAATGACTGACAAGACCAACCCAATCTCAGCGTTCCCAAAGTGCTTCATGGACCAGCTGTGTGTCGACCGCAGCATGTCGCTGTTCCAGTGGATCGATCTTGCCGCGACGCTCGGCGTCGACGGCCTGGAGATGTACCCCGGCTTCTTCACCTCGCTCGACCAGGACTATCTCGCCGAGGTGCGGGACGCCTTGCGGCGGCACGAATTCGCCATGCCCATGTTGTGCGCCTCGCCCGACTTCACACAGCCCGACGCCTTGGCGCGGCGCGCCGAGGTTGAGCGCCACAAGCGTATGATCGACCTGGTCGCCTTCTTCGACGCGCCCGCTCCGCGCACCTGTCGCGTGCTCTCCGGCCAGCGCCGCCCCGACGTATCCGAAGACGACGGCGTGGCTATGGTCGTGGAGTGCATCGAAGCGCTGTTGCCCTACGCCGCCGAACGCGGCGTCATTCTGGCGCTGGAGAACCACTACAAAGATAACTACTGGACCTACCCCGAGTTCGCACAACACCTGCCTGTCTTCCGCCGCATCGTCGAGGCCATCGACTCACCGTGGTTCGGCGTCAACTACGACCCGTCCAACGCCATTCTGGCCGGCGAAGACCCGCTGGAGGTCCTGGACGCGGTGAAGTATCGCGTGGTGAGCATGCACGCCAGCGACCGCGGGTTGCTGCCGGGCCACACGCTGGAGGAGTTGCGCCCGCAGGAGGAGAGCGTCGGCTACGCCGCTATCTTGCGCCACGGTGAGATCGGGACCGGGCTCAACGACTACCCCACGATCTTGCGCACGCTGCGCGACGCCGGCTTCGCGGGCTGGATTTCTATCGAAGACGGCATGAACGGGCTCGACGAGATCCGCCGCTCCGCCGACTACTTACGCGCGACCTTGGCCCGCATGTAATGAGGTCCGATCGTTTCACGTAGGGCGAATGATGGCGCCTGCGGTGCGATCAGGGACACCAAGCGCCTCGGCCAGAAGCGCGCGCAGGTCCGTCCTATCCAGGACTGGACAGACACGCGCGTGAAGATCGTGGGCCACGACATCTTGTTCAGCGGGAGTCAACTCTCCCAACGCGATTAGGCAGACAGCGGTTAGGGCAGGGACGGCCCGGAGCGCCGCGAGGAGGGCGACAGCCCGCCCATCCATGAGGTCCGCGTCGACGAGCACGAGCGACGGCCGTATTTTGCAGGCGAGAAACAACGCTCGGCGGATTGATGACGCCGGGAGCGGCCAGTGTCCCGCCTGACGCACGACCTCCTGCCGCACGTCCAGGCGCGCGGGACGAGAGCTGACGACGAGAACGACGTGCCGTGTCATGAGCTACTCCCCCGCTGATACCGCTCACCACTATGGACCATTTTCCGCAACTATCAAAAACGAGCGCATAAAACGTGCCACTGCTATGCTATCCTAGAGTTCGACGTGGCCGCCCATCCACACGTAGGGGTGATTGGGGAAAACAATGTGGCTGCATGAGATATATACTGGTCACACTGGTCACACTGGTCAAAGGGCATCGAAACGTGGTACGATAGGCGCACCGTGGGATGATTGATTCCCCGCGGTTGAGCGCACCTCGCGTGCGGAAAGGAGCACTCCATGTGCCGCGCCTTTCTCCGTCGCCCCCTCGCGCCCCTGGCCGCCCTCGCGCTCCTCGCGCCCGTCGCTCTCCCCGCGCCCCCGGCCCTCGCGTCACATCCGCGCCTCACCCCGGTCTACGCCGCCGCGCGGCGTACCACGCACGTCCGCGTCATCGGGACCTTAAACGCCGTGGTCGAGAAGCCGGACGGTACGGGCCTGCTTGAGATCTACGCTAAGGCGCATGGCACGCGGACCGTCTACTTGACGCCGGATACGATCGTCAAGAAGCGTACCCTGCGCGTCACGCGGTCCGCGCTCCAAAAGGGCATGTACGTCCTGGCGACTTGCCGATACGGCGCCAAGGGCTCCCTGGAAGCAATCTCCGTGCATATCGAGAACCGCCGTACGCGTAAAAAGAAGTAGCGCAGTCGATAGTCGATAGTCGTAAGAAGCTGCTCACGACTATCGACTATCGACTACGTTAGCCAGGGCCGTACATACAAAGTCGTGCCCTACACCGTCGCTTTTGCGCACGACGGCGATGATGTGCGTGCCCCCGTCCAGTGCGCCTGGCTCCCGGCACAGTTCTTCCTCCCAGCGCAGGAAAGCGTCCCACAGCGGCCCGTCGGCGACGATGCTTTGAAGCGTAGCCTCGTTGGCGACGGACAGGTGGTTGCTGGCCGAGGCGGCGACGATGGTACACGGCTGCCGTGATAGCAGTTGCTGTAGCTCTAACCAGCGGTACATGCGGCAGTAATGGCCGCCCGCCGCCACGTTTCCATATACATCACCTGTCGCGATGACCCGCTCAATCGCGTCCACACCTTGCTCCCGCGCCACCTCGACAACGCCTGGCAGCAACTCCCCCGTCGAGCCAATCAACGACATCACGCTCAACAGGATGTGGCCGCCGGGCTTGGTCACGCGCACCAACTCGCCCACGGCATCGTCAGCACGGTCGAACACGTAGCTGATTGGGCCGCCGTAGCAGACGGTCGCGTCGAAGCTGTCCGTCGGGTAGTGTGACAGGTCGACCACGTCGAGCGCCTCGCGTGCGGCGACGCTGCCCTCGCAACCGGCCGCACGCACTTTCTCCCCATTGAGGGCCAGCTGTCCCGGCGAGATGTCGCCCACCGTGACGGTCGCGCCGAGCCGCGCCAGGTTGATCGTGAAGCGCCCCGCCCCCGCGCCCACCTCCAATACGCGATCGCCGGACGCGATGTACCGCTCCAGGTACGTCCGGTGGATATGGTAGTTGACCCTGTTGATCGGCGCCGTCGCGTCGTCAAAGCGGTCCCACTCGCGCTCACCGTACTGATCGTAGAAGCGGCTGATATGCGCGGGGTCATACTGTATTGTCATTTTTGAGCTTCCTTCTCGATGCCCTCGTGGGCGCCATCGAGCGCCGCTTTGCAGCGCGCGATAGCCTCCTCCAAGCTCACCGTTTCCTCGTGCCCATCACGGACCAGGCGTACCCTTTCACCCACGACCTGTGCGTAGGCGGCGGGACCGTAGCGGTAGATGTCGGCGACAATGTCGTCCGGCGTCTGCATGTAGTAGCACAGCCGGAATAGCAACGCGCCCAGGCGCAGCCGGCGGCGGCGGTAAAAGCTCTCATCCATCACGGTACACTATGCTCAGAACGGCACACACCTTGCCACATTGTACTGGCAGGAGACGCCCCACCTACACGCTATCATAAGGGGAATTGATAACAATGGAAAGTAACGCGGGACACAGCAGATTTCGGGTCGTAGGTATTCGACCCTGGGAGTCCGAGCACACGGACACCCCGCCGAACGAACTGCGTACCTTCTTCGAAGGCCAGGAGGGCGACGTGGACGACCTGCGTGCGCTCACCGCTTCGTTCGGGGCCGAGTTCACCAGTATGGTACAGGGCGGAAACCGTGACCAGGCCGCGATCACTTGGCGCGGACACCGCTATGACCTCGACCTAGAACCGCTGCGCTAGTGCGTCCCAGTCCACCACCGAGAGCCGCTGCCGGCGTTGCCCATGTAGCGACCACGCCTCTGGGCCGGGGAGGAAGCTAGTGGCGCGCTGGGGTCGCGCTCTGTCGTTGCTGCGCCGTGACGTACCGCAGGGGAGCCGCGTGCTCGACCTGGGCTGCGCCTTCGGCTATGGCACAGCGCGCATCGCCCGCTACTATGACACCGATGGGCTCGATGCGTCTCCGGACTATATTCACCGGGCCCGGCGTAACGCGTCGAACGCGCGCTTTACGCTCGGCGTGGCCGAGCGTCTGCCCTACCCCGACGACCACTTCGACGCCGTGGTGTTGCTTGATGTGCTCGAACATGTCGCCGACGAGCGCGCCGTCGTGGCCGAGATCGCGCGCGTGCTGCGTCCGGGCGGGCTCCTTGTGGTGAGCGTGCCGCACAGCGGCCTGCTGCGCTGGGCCGACTCGCTCAACGTGTACGCCTGGCTGACCGGGGAGGGCGCCCTGGCCGCTCTGGGAACGCCAGCGATTGGCCATGACCACCACCGTCACTACAGCATTGGCGCGCTACGTCGTCTGTTTGGTGACAGGTTCACTGATAGTTATGCGCATACAAGCGGGCTGGGCCTGGCCGAGTTCGTCAATCTCGCCCTACTGCTCCTCTGTAAGCGCCTCTTGCGCGCCGCGCCCCTCTACAATGTGCTGCAATACCTCTACTTTGGCCTCTACATCGTCGAGGACCTACTCCCCGTCCCCCGCGCCGGCTACCACCTGATGGTCGCGCTGCGCCGCCGTACCGCGCCACTGTGATACGCTAGGATTTGCAGCCGGTCCTGTGACCATGTAGGGACAGAGGGCGCGGCTGTCGCGCGAAACCGCGCCGGCCGCCCATCCGCGTCCGCTCGACAACTATGGTCTCACGTCCTCGCTGGAGAGTTGCGCATGTCTGTTCCGTTTCGCCTATCCCGCCGCGCACTGTTGCTGCTCGTCGCCTTGCCGCTCATGCTGGCCGGCTGCGGACCTATCGCCTCCAACTTCGGCGCCGACCCCTGCCTGCTGCAAGCCTATCAGAGCCACGCCAACGGCAACCTCAGCGGCATGCAAACCGCCTATACCACGCTGTCCGGCCAACTCGACGCGCTCCAATCGCCGGACTATACGATCGGGTCGACCGGGGATATCTCGGTGACACTCCAGAACATCGCGGTGTTCCAGCTCACGCTGGACAAGCAACTGGCGTATCTCAACCACATCACGCCACCGAAGCCCCCCGAAGCCACGCCGTTTCTTACCCACATCGCGGCGGCGATCCCCCAGTTCAACACGGGCGCCTATATGCTGGCGCAGGCCTACCTGGACGCCCACGATAGCCATATGCGCACGGCCCAGGGCATCGCCGACGCCGCCCGACGCTATATGCTGCGCGGCAGCTATCTGCTCGCCCAGGCGAGCGAAGCCCTGGCGAACTTCCACACCGATAGCGTGAACTGCTAGGGGACGTCATGGCAGCGACGAGTAGCTCGGATCGCGCGCGTGTGGCCACGCCGTCGGGAACGCACGCGGCCAGCCGGCACGCGCTGTTACGCGCCCGTGGTGGTGGGTACGCGCTGCTCGCGGCGACCCTGCTCCTACACTTGATCGCGCTGCTCGTCATCTTTCCAAACACGCGCGAAGATGTGGTGATGCGCGGGTTCCTACAGCTGACTTTCCACGATAGCGGGGCTACCCTCGTCGGAGCGGTACCCTACCGCGACTTCCTGCTGGAGTATCCGCCGGGCATGCTGCTGTTCATGCTGCCGCCGCGCCTCTTCGCCGCCGGCTATCTGGACTATCGCTCCCTATTTTTCCTACAGATAGCGTTGCTCGACTGCGTCGTCGTCATTACGCTATACGCTAGCGCGCGGACCGCCGGCGTGCCGGTCCTGCGCGTCCTGGGCCTCTACACCCTGGCCGTCGCCCTGCTCGGTCCCCTCATCGACTACCGGCTCGACCTCGCCCCAGCGGCGCTGACGGCCCTCGCCGTCCTGGCCTGGCAGCGCGACCGGCCGGCGCTTGCCGCGATACTGCTCGCCGTTGGGGCCACGACCAAAGCCTATCCGCTGCTGCTGCTACCTCCGCTCCTCTACGACTATTGGGCGCGGGGACAGGCGCGGCGCGTTGGCTACGCTCTGCTTGGCTACACTGTCACGCTCGTTTTGCTGCTGAGTCCCGCCCTCTACGCTGGCGTGGACAACGCACTGCACAGTCTACGCTTCCAGACGAACCGCCATCTCCAGGTCGAGTCGATCTGGGCCACGACCCCGCTGCTGCTGCACCTGTTGACCGGCTTCCCTTTGGAGGTGGTCGGGCGCAACCGCGCCCTGGTCGTCCTCGGCCCCGGCGACGCCTGGGGTGGAGCCGGCACGCCGGCCCTGGCGCTCGTCGTCGTGGCGACCTACGCGCTGTGGCGGCGCCTCTATCGCCGTGGCGAGCAAGTGACCGCCCTGCTCGTGGGGACGGCGACCCTAACGCTTGCCGCCGCGATCCTGACTAAAGTGCTGTCGCCGCAGTTCCTCTTGTGGGTCATGCCGCCGCTCGCCCTGCTGCCCCTACCGCGCGCCGCACGGTGGCGCGCCATCCTGGCGCTCGTCCTGTTCCTGGCCGCGCTGCCATTGACGCAGTGGGTCTACCCCATGCACTACGGCGAACTCGTGCGCTACCTCATGCCGGCCGCGGTCGGCGCCCTGGCCCTACGCAACCTGCTGCTCGTCGTGGCGCTCGCGCTGCTGTTCAGCGTGATGTGGGCAGGGGTGAGGCGAGTGCGGCGGACGTAGCATTATGACATTGAGCCGGCGATCTTGAGCACGGTGCTACGGCTCAAGCCGCTCGACTGCAAGTCCGCCGTCACTTCGGTCGCTACCCGCGCTGTTTTGTTGTACCAATAGACGTAGAGCAGGTCAACCTTGGTATGTTTCCCGAGATTGACGCCCTTCTCCTCTACGACCGTCGCCGTGTACGAACCAACCTTGGCCGTGGTCGATTTCGTCGGGGCATAATAGACATAGGGCGACCCGAACTTGTGGTCGACCTCAAAGTCCGTGACCACGCGCGCGTGCGCTTTGTAGAAGGTCTGTGTGTCGCTCAGGGGCGAGGTGTCGGGGATGAAAGGATAGACGGTGACGGCGACGAGTGAGAAGCCACTGGGCACATAACGCGGCGTGGTGACACGGTACTTGACGAAGTTCGTGGCGAGCGTGAGCGCCGCCCGCGGGGTGAGGCCCTGCGCCAACGTCACGGTTTGATTCCTGAACACGACAGGCTTGACGACGCGCGACTGGGCTAGCGTCGGCGTCGCTTTGGGCTTGATTGGCGTCGGCGTCGCTTTAGGCTTGCTGGCGGGGAACGCGCTCCCGGCCGTGGCCGTCACGAGACTGGCCGCGACTCCGACGGCGGCGATGTTCTTGACAAATGCTCGGGTCATAGTACACCTTTCTTTTGGGGAGACGCTACTGCTGACCTGCTATACACAGCCCACTATAGCAGGGCGTATGGCACGCCGCAAAAGCTTTATGCGCCTCACCCCGTTCCCGCAAGGGACGGGCGGGAAGCGCGACACCGCCTTTTACCCATAGTAACCTTTTACCTACAATGAGAGGGGCGAGGGGAACAGGGTCTGTGAAAAGTCCTGGGACCGCGGGCGTCTCGCCCGCCCCGTCGTCACTGGGAGCGCGGACGTCCCGTCCGCCCCTGCGTTCGCGGGCGTGGGCCCGCCATCCCCGCAGGGCCGACGCGTCGCCGCCCGTCAGGCGCTCATTCCCGCGCACACCGGGGACGGACGAGACGTCCGCGCTCCCAGTGACGACGGGGCGGGCGAGACGCCCGCGGTCCCAGGACTTTTCACAGACCCTGGCGAGGAAGGAGTTTCTATGCCAACGATCCTGACGTGGCGCCTCGGCGCGCTTGGTGACACGCTGCTGCTGCTGCCCGCTTTAGCGGCCCTGCGCGCGACGTTCCCCGGCCATACGCTGGCCGTGGCTGGCGCGCCCGCCGCTCTCGCCCCGGCGCGCTGGCTCGGTCTCGTCGACGTCACGCTCGACGCCAGCGCGCCGGCGCTGGCCCAGTTCTGGGCGTTCACACAGGGCGTTCAAGGAAACGCGCCCACGACGCATACGCTGCCGCCGGACATCGAGACCGCCATAGTGTGGAGCGCTAACGCGGACGAGATCGCGCGCGGGTTGGAGCGAGTTGGGATCACGCGCGTCTTGACGGCGCCGGCCGTCCCGACGGATGAAACGCCGACGGCGGCGCACTATCTGCGCACGCTGGCTCCACTCGGCGTCACGCCCGTCCCCTTCGCGCTACACGCCCCACCCAACGCCCGCGCGGCGACGAAACACGTCTGGCAGGCCACGACCCGCCTGCCTATGGGGGCCACGGCGCCCGTCGTGCTCCTCCATCCCGGCGCCGGGTCGCCAACCAAGTTGTGGCCCCTCGCGCACTACCGCGCGCTGGCGCGCCGGCTGCGCGACGAAGGCGTCGCCGTGGTCTGGACGGCAGGGGAAGCGGACGAGGTCATCCGCGCGCGACTGGACGACAGTCCCGAGCAGAGCTATGTGCTGCCCACACTCGATCTCGCCACGTTAACCGCTGTCATTGAGCGCGCGGCCGTCGTGGTCAGCGGCGACTGCAGCGTCGCGCATCTGGCCGCGCTGACCGGTGTTCGCGGTGTCGCGTTGTTCGGACCGACGAACCCGCGCGTCTGGGGACCGCCGAGCCTGCGCACGACCGTCGTTCACCTTAGCTTGCCGTGCGCGCCCTGCGGCGCCATAGCCTCTGCGTGCCCGAGCCGCATCTGCCTACGAGCGCTGTCCGTCGAGGCCGTATACATAGCGGTACAGCAACAAATCGAGGACTGGACGCGCGAACAAGAGGAGACTGATGCGACTACGCGCGCGGACAGGGGGCGCCGTCCTTCACCATCGCGGCCAGCAGACTACCATCCCCCTGCGCCGGTACCAGGACCTCCAGCCGCTCTCCAGGCCGCAGTGTGGGGGCGCCCCGACAGGTGGGTACTTCGGCGGTCGACAGAGCCAGAATGATGGCGAAAGCGCCTTGCTCCGTGCGCAGGCTCATCACGCGCTGGCTGTATGCCGTCAGCGTCCCCGTCAGGGCCGTCGTGCCGGGCCAGGAGACCGCGGCGGGTGGGGGTGGCGGCGGTCGGTGATGCCGCGTCTGATCGGCGAAACGGTAGCCCACCGCCAAGGCGATACAGGTGAGTACGGCGGCGGCTAGCGGGACGAAAGTCGGAAGTCGGAAGTCGGAAGTCGGAAGTTCAGTACTAGTTCTTGGCACGACCTTATTCACGTCGTCTTCTATCGACTAACGACTATTGACTAACTACTGCGTGGTGCGTTCGCGGTAGCGCGCCAGGGCTTGTGCGATACGCAGGCTACGTTCGGTGCTTTGCACGAGGGCGGCGGCCAGGCGGGCGCGCCAGTTATCCGCATCAAGCTCAAGCAAAAACGTGCGTTCGTGCCGTGCGAACAGATTATCCAATTCGTCGGCCGACCAACCGTCATTGAGGAGCATCCCTTCGAGGGCGCACTGCGCCGTCCATGCGGCGGCGACAGGCGTGGGATCATCAGGGTGCTGCGCGACCGTCAACCGCGCGTCAAGGTAAGCGCGTAAAACGTGATCCGACGGGGCATCCATGCATTACTCTCCTGGCGAACGACGCGCCGCGTAGACCCGTGGCGCCGTTACTCTCCTCACTGTATCAGATGAACAGTAAAGACCTCGACTGTTGTGATTTGCGATGGTAGGGGCGTGCTGTTACCCTCCAAGGGCAGAAACCGTGAGGAATGAAAGGAAAGGAAGACGCCCTGATGCAACTGCCCCTTGTCGCGCCGGCTCCGCTGG
>JAABUV010003256.1_pt1 | contig 20879 bp, 12 predicted proteins | sample 5559971 | NCBI WGS metagenome assembly JAABUV01 (sample SAMN10711881, study PRJNA513362) | rock metagenome | isolation source: Antarctica rocks | place: Antarctica: Victoria Land, Knobhead nord | collected 2015-12-19
TTAGAATAATTCTCGTGCCTTCGCGTCATATCTTCGAATGATAGTCGTTTTCGATCAAATCTGAGTACACTAAATTGAAGATTTTCGATATAGTTTTGTACGCTCGCTGTATGATTGCGAATGACATTTCGTCTGATTCGAATGCTTTTCTGAATGCTGAGAAGTTAATAGCGTACTTGATTTTCCCTTCGATAACTCTTGATCACTGTATACTTTCGTTCGATAGTAATTCTTCATTGATTTGAATTTTCGAAGATGATGAGTACATTGCTTTCAGAAATGCCTCGCACTTTTCATTGAATTCAATCTTCAATTCTTTTTGCGAGTTTTGTATCAAGAGTAGCTTTTCGATTAGACGTGATTTAGTGAACTTGTATGTCTGAAACACTTTTTTTTCTTCGACGTTGTTCAAAAAATTGATTCAGAATTGGTTTTTGATCAGCTTTATTGCATCATGATACGAATTTCGCGTTTGCACTATCTCTGCTCATGCGTCGTCATCTATCGAAAATATGTTGCATACGTTGCATGCAACATACATAAGACACGATCTTTATGCTGATTTTCTTCTTAGCGAGAGATAGTTTCTTGCAGCAGATTCACAGTTCAAGGCGAGCAAAATCTCTCACTGCTCAGATTTCAACAGTTTACTTCTTAAGCATGAGTCGCAGGCGTTTCGTCAGCGATACGCATGCATATTGCAGTCGATTTCTTCTTTAATCACATTGACACGCGCTACTGTTCTCTCAAGCTATACAGACGATGTCTTCGACTAGAAGTTGACTCTATCATCAAGACATTCGAGAGTCAGAACTCAGTGAAGAGATGAGATTCTTGAGATCGACAGTTGTCGTCATTGTATATCATGTTTCGCAGACGCTCGCTTCGCTTGTAAGACGTGCGACTCATCTGTTTCGCGTTATCTGTAGAGATCTTTCTCGTGCAGATCGATCATGTCTTGCAGAGATGTTCATATGCTACACTTTTAATCAGACAGCGTAGTTCAATCATTCTCTATTAACTTGCTTGTGTCTCTCTTCTCTTAACGAAGTCTTCTCGTCAGCTTATCGCTCATGTATAGAATGTCTGTGTCTGAACGTCTGTTAAACGATATTAATGAGACTCTCGAGTTTGCTCATGTCAAACTTAACGAGTCTCGTAAGTTGCTTATGTCGTAGTAACAGGCACGCAGTCTTAACAAGATTTATACGTAGTTAGCACGTAGATTTAAAGAATGTTCGTGATTTGAGTTCTTTCTGCTAATCATTCTCAACAGATCAAACACGAGAATGTTCTGTCTCAGTTCTCATTGTCGCGACGACAAGATACTGAATTGAATGATTTTCATAAGCGATTTCTCTCGTAGTTCTGCGTTCTATTTGATTACTTCTTTAATGTTCAGAAGCTGCAATTGCAGAAGATCATGATAATCAATGACATTGCTTATGATATGCTCAATGCATATTGATATGTTGTATACTTTATCATGTTTCTATATTATTTTGTCAGCATTCTTTAACTGACATGATATACTATAGTTGAAACTGCTCACTCTGAATTCATTCACTTCGCACTTAAATGTAAATTTAAAGATGAATGAGAAGAAATTTATGACTTTGTCTTTCGCGAAAGATAATTGATGAAGTGATGATTTCATGATGATTATGCTTTCATGTTAAACGCATTTTGCGTCTCTGCACTTTTTCTTCTGTTTATGTTTTTTCTTTTGTTTGAGTGTTAATATCTTTACATGATCACTTCATTAAAGAGCGAGAATCATCATAATAGAGTAATTCTCTTTCTTTCTAATCATGAGTTTATGCTTGAAAGTGAATGATTATACTTTTTGCTCATGTTTCAGCCTCATTTTGAAAGCTTCTTTAAGCTTTGAGATATTTTTCATATCTTCACTCAATATTCATTGATTATATTTTACAGAATATTCTTTTCATTGTATCTTATAATATAAGATTTTCTTTTTCTTTTACTTTTATAAAAGCTTTTTCATCTTTCATTCTTGCTCATCATTAATAAGTTTAAAAGCAAGATACTTAAGTATAAAATCATTTAATTTATGATTATATGACTTTAAAAGAAATACATGAAAGACAGAATGAATTCTATAAATGATTGAAAGATCAAGATGATACATCTGCTTGTTTATGAGTTCTTGTATATGAAAGAACTTTATCATTTTATTTGATAACTTCTTGCTTGACTTTTTCTGCTTCAGGTTTTTTGCTAATAGCATAATTAAATCATCAACATTAAAAAACTTAAACTTATGTTTTCAATTATAATACTTTGTCTGAGCTTTAATCATGTTTTATCATCATTACATCAACGTGTTTTGTATATCTTGCAGCATTTCAACGTGTTTTTTTGCTGTTGATACTTCTTCTTTCATAGTATCATTCTTAATATGTATATCAAAGATTGATTTGTAATCATACATGACTTTAAAAAGATTACAGCTCAACGAAGCTGTGATGATCGAGTCTATCAGATGAACAGACGAAGTCTATAAGAGTGATATGACAATGTGATATTTTAAGCAGACACAGAATGAATATATATTATGATAGAGCTAATTATTAAGAAGCTCTCGATAACTTGAGAAAATCGATCGACTATAGAGAGTTTGTCAAGCATTGTCAAGTTGAACACGACATAATTCATGACATATTAAGTCGAAGATATGACGTAGTCTAAACGATGTCTTGACAGAGCCATAGAGTTTCAGAGCTAACTCAGATCTGATCTTCAATTCAGTCTCTGACTCTAGTTTCTGATCTAATCTCTATGTGTCAATTCATCATGACAATTATCTTCTCTTCTAAGTGAGTTCGTTCTCGATCTCAAGAATTAATGTCTTTGTTTACTATGATAAACGATGACGCGCACTCATTGATTCGTTCTAGAAGCTCTTAATAAAAACCTTCAAATCTCTGTGAGAAAACAAGAAAAAGAGAAACTTTCGATCGAATGATGATTCGTCTTTGATTATAATGCATATAAATGACATTATAGATAGTATATGTGATGTGTAGTTGATGTAAATGACAGCAATGATGACGTGTAGATAGCACATAGACATTGTTTATCTTTCGAGTAGATGATGTTGTTGAGACGATAAAGCGTAGACAAGAGTGAATAATAATTGTTGATTTGTTTATCGCTCTTTCAGTTTCTTTCAACTTCTCATTTTCTTCAACTTCATCTTTTTTCAATCATGATCATATCTTTATCATTGTGTGATTACTTTTGACAAACTTTGAGTATATCTGTATAGTAAAAGATCTAGATCATGAGTCGTGAGCGCGCAGCGACGCTCAAAGAAAGTCGTAAGATGATGAAGTTGACTGATGCTCGAGTCAAGATCATTACGAAAGTAAGTGATGTCAAAACTTGAGATTTCACGACTATTATTGCGACTAACAGTATCATAAGTCTGCTCAAAAGACATTGATCAGACGTGATGATCATGATGCTGCTGATGCTGAATCGCTCATGATAATGCAGATGTCATCAAATTCTGATCGAAAGCTTATCTCTTCTACTATTCAAACTTTCGAGTACGTTTTAGCTATCGAAGAGAAAATTCGAAAGACGATGAAAAAAGAAATAATCGTTGATGCTTCGTCGACAATCTTGTCGAACTCACAGACTTCGCGAAATCAAAGAATGATGATGAGATTCGCTTATCTCACTTCTTGATGTCGTTACTGATGCTTTTCAGCTGTCAATTGTGAGAATAAGCGAAAGAAGTGCTGCTGATTTCAAAACTCTAGATAGAATGATTTGTATAAAGTGTGCTTGAGTTCTACACATCGAGAATAGAGCATCGCTGTGTGACGTCATCTTTCAGAGAAAGACAATGTACAAGAAGTGTGCTCGCTGTGCGAGTAATGAGAATTTCTGTATCACAATGAGTATACTTATATGATATGTCTGCTAAACGCTTATGATTCGATGTCTAGATTTTCGACATCTGCATTTCAACTGTCAATGAATTCTTTCGTCTGCAGAAAATTCATGATAGTGCAATTGAGAATGAAGAAGAGAATGTCGTTCTGAAGACATTCACTGCTCATCAGAAAATTCTTTACAAGAAGTTGATAACAACGACTCGTGTGAAGAATCATCTCGAGAGAGCTCACAAACTCGAGTCTCTAGAGATTCAAAAGCTCATTCTCAAAAAGATGATGACTGTCAATGACATTGACAGAGAAATTCTGAATGTAAAGCGCTTTGCGATACATTCAATCTCAATTATATATCGTTTTGTCAGCGTTTCTAATTGTTCTGATATATTTTAGCACAATCTGTCATCTCTCGAATCTCTGTCTTCGCGTCTCAATGTAAATCTGACAATGAGAAAGAAGAAGAAGTCTGTGATCTTGTCTCATGTGAGAGATGTTTGATGAAGTGATGATTACGCTCTTTTGTCGAGCGCATTTGAGCGTCTTTGCGCTTTTTTCTTCTGTCTGTTGATTTACATATGTGATCGTCTCATTAGAGAGCGAAACTATCATAATACAGTGATTCTTCTTTTCTAATAATGAGTTTATGCTTGAAAGTGAGTGATTATGCTTTTCGCTCATGTTTCAGCCTCGTTTCGAAAGCTTCTATAAACTTTGAGACATCTTTCATATCTTCGCTCGATATTTATTGATCATATTCAATGAAATATTCTTTTCATTGTATCTTATAATATAAGATTTTCTTTCTTTTTCGCTTCTGTAGAATCTTTTCTATCTTTCATTCTTGCTCATCATCAATAAGCTTGAGTACGAAATAATCGAGTATAAAGTCATCGTTTAGCCTACGATTATACGACTCTAAAAGAAATACATGAAAGACAGAATGAACTCTATAGATGATTGAAAGATCAAGACAATACGTCTGCTTGTCTATGAATTTTTGTATATGAAAGAATTCTATCATCTTATTTGATAGCTTCTTGCTTGACTTTTTCTGCTTCAGGTTTTTTGCTGATAGCATGATTAAATCGTCGATATTAAAGAACTTAAACTTATGTTTTCAATTATAGTACTTTGTCTGAGCATCGATCGCGTTTTATCATTATTGCATCAACGTGTTTCGCACGTCTTGCAGCATTTCAACGTGTTTCTTTGCTGCTGACACTTCTTCTTTCATAGCATCGTTCTTGATGTGTATGTCAAAGATTGACTCATAGTCATACATGACTTTAAAGAGACTACAGTTCAACGAAGCGTGCTTCGTCTGATGATAAACGAACTTGACTATGAGTAGAAGCATAACTCAGTCATCTTGCTTTTTGAAACAATACACTCTTAGATAATGTTTCAACGTTTGATTCTGTTGTTCTGTCTGATCGTCTGTTTGCGAATGAAAAGCGATGCTTAGTCGTCGTTTCATCTTGACATGATAGCAGATCTCTGATTAGAACGCATTGATAAATAAACTATCTCTATCAATAACTATATCACTTGAGATCTCATATCTTAGAGCAATCTTCTCAAAGAACAACTCTGTTAACTCTACAACAGTCAGAGTTTTCTTCGTAGACAGATAACGCGTCATCTTCGTGTAGTGATCGACTATCACAAGAATTGAGTCATACACGACTTCTTTTCATTTACTAGACGACAGATCTGTTATGAAATTCATAGTGATTTCTTTTCATGAATCTGTGAGTCGAGATAACGATCTCAACTCGTCATATGATAGATGACGTTTCATCTTTACTCTCTGACAAATGTCACAAGTATCTATATACTCTTTGACATTCTTGATCATACTTTTTCAGTAATATTTGTGATCTAATAGCTCGCTGATCTTGTCAGCATCAAAATGTCTCGCTAACGAATCATCATGATGATGTTTCAACAGCTCTTCTCTGACAGAAAGATCTTCTGAAACATACAATGATTCGTTGTACTTTATCATTTCTTGACTATTCAATGTTCAAGCTTCGACATCATTCTTTCATATACTCGTCGTTTCGTTTGCTTTTAATCTCACAGCAAATTCATCTTCTTGCTGTAAGATCTTGATGAGCTCGACTACGAATTTACTACTGAAGTTGTATGTCGTTTCATAAATTGTCAGTACTCTGACAATTGCATGTGAAATGAGTTGTTTGCAATCAACAGTTTCAGCAACAGAATTAAGCTGTTTCTCAGCTACGTTGTGATCTCTATGAGTCAACGTTTTGACATTTGTGCTCTTCGAAGTTGTTGATTCGAATTGAGAGATTCTATCTCTTGAGAAATGTACTTCGTTTAGATGCATTTCTCACATTGCTAAAGTCATGATTTTCAGCAGCATACTTCTGACATGCACTGCTGAACACGTACTCGTGTTTTCACTGACACTGTGAACAAACATCTTCTCGACTTCGTTAATCACTCATGTACAGTAGATTTCATCTTGCGATCTGCTTTCAACATGTTTCGCTGAATATCTTCGTTCACTGACATTGTGAACGAACATCTTCTCGACATCGTTAATCACTCGTGTTCATCAGTGAGTTTCATCTTGCAGTCTGCTCTCGACATGTTCTGCTGAATATCTTCGTTCACTGACATTGTAAACGAACGTCTTCTCGACATCGTTAATCACTCGTGTTCATCAGTGAGTTTCATCTTGCAGTCTGCTCTCGACATGTTCTGCTGAATATCTGTTCATACTTATACTGTGAACGAACATCTTCTCGACATCGTTAATCACTTGTATACAGTATAGTTCTCTGATTGCTACGAATATAAAGCTATTTAAGCTTTCTATTCTAGTCAGCTTTCGCTGCAGAATGAGCAGCAAATGATTTGCAAAGATGTTCTCATTCTTATAATCAGATCGTCTCAACGATGCATTGATCGAGTTTGTCTTTTCTGATTTATGTGCTATTTCAAAGTTGCAGATTAACAATCTCATGATTCATCTGACTTGTCTTTCGTTTAGCTCTTGAACGTTCATAAAATTCTTCAGATTATTATGATCAGTCAGAACTTCAACAGTATGATAATTGTCTTTCACATAGTGTCGTCAGTGTTTAAACATCGCTACTATGACTAGAAGCTTCTGATCATGTGTCTCATAGTTTCTTTTGATGTCTATCATCATTCTGAATCAGAATGCAATCAAATGTCACTGATCTTCGTCATCTGACTGAGACAAAATATTCGCGACTGCATAATTGAACGTGTCGATCTCGATGTGTATATGTCGCTCTGAGTCAAAATGTCTTAGTATAGACGTTCTCATAAAGACGTCACGAAGCTGATTAAAAGCTTGTTTCGCTTCGCTCGATCATATGAATGAGCTCGTTTTTACATCTTTTACACTATCTCTCAGCAATTCTGTTAAAGACTCTGCTATTTGAGAGTAGTGATGTATAAAACGTCGATAGAAATTGACGAATCTCAGAAAAACTTGTATTTTTCAATACATCTTCGATCTGAGTCACGTTTTTATGATGTCTACTCTACTTAGATTCATCGAAACACTCTCTGTGAATATGAAAAATTCTAGAAAGTTCACTTTAATGATGAAGAATGCACACTTCTTCAAGCTAGCATATAGCTTGAACTTTCTTAGTTTCTTCAGAATCTGCTTCACGTGATCTACATGATCAATCTTCTTCACGAAAAAGATTAGAATGTCATTCAGATAGACAACACAAAAGTTGTCTAAAAGCTCTGTCAAGATCTTATTAATATAAGTCTGAAAGATGACAGATGCATTGATCAAATTAAACGACATGATCATATATTTGAAGTGATCATAACGAGTACGAAATGTCGTCTTTCACTCGTCTTCATGTTGAATTCTAAGACAATGATAGACGTTCTTCAGATTTAACTTAGTGAACTGCTTAACTCTATTGAGTCTGTCTAGAGTTTCACTAATTAGAGACAATGAATGACGATTTTTGACAGTAATCTTATTCAGATCTCGATAGTTCATGCATAGATGAAGACTATCATTCTTTTTGAAAATGAATAGAATAGACGCGTCAATCAAACTGATGAAGTGCTTAATTCATTCTTTTGCTAAGACATTGTTTAGATACTGTTTCAGAGTCGCTAACTCTGTGTTCAACAAATTATACAACGATTCATATGATGACTCTGCAGTGATTTCGATTGCATGATCGTGATCTTCATGCAAAGACAGTTTGTCTGCATTCTCTGTCGAGAATACATTTTCATACTTTTTCAATTCAACGAGTAGAGTCTGCGTTTTGAACGCGTTTGTGATATGACTCATCACGTTATTCATTGCTCTCACTTGATGTTCAATGATTGACTTTTCGACAACGTTGATCATGACAAGAGCATACACAGTAGACTCATCTTGTAGAGCTTTTGCAAATGCTTGTGCGAAGAACAACTCAAATGCGTGCTCATTCACGTCGAAACATCATGTTCTTGCGATCATGTCTATTTGAATACGCTCGAATTGCATACTCAACATATTCAGAATCAGAGAAGATTCTTTCTTGTCAATAGCATAAAAGATATTTATATCTTTTTTCTCTATGTTTCAGCTGTCTTTCAGTCGATAACACATCTTATAGACGTCATAACAATAGACACTCTGATCGTTCATTCAGATAGATCTTGAGAGATTGACGTTCAGCAATGACATACTCTGCTCGATGATGAAACGTTGACTAATCACGTTCATCTCAACATTGATATTCATGTGAATCTTCATTTCTGTCTTCTAATCTCTCTGAATTACATGCTCTTTATATATAAGAGTCTTTATGAAGAGAACTTCTTGTTTTTTTCTTGATGATTTGAAGCGTTCATCGAGAGCTTGTCTTTTTTCGAAATCTTGAAACGACTCATATGTGACATCGAATCGATGAATACTCGATTTACATCAAATTCTTTTGATCTATTCTTGATCTTTTCGACTCTACAATCAGTAGAGTAATGATTCTTTCGATTGCACATGTAGCACGTTATGTTGAACAAATTCTTGCTATAATGTGACGAAGCGTGTAAGCTCGTCTTTAGCGAAAAGTTGAATTTAATCGATCAATGAGATTTCTTTTGCTTTGAATGAGTCTTCTTGTTGATTTTATCTCGATCATGCAAGTTCTCGTCTTGAGATCATTTCGACGACAAGACGTGTTCTTTTCGCAGATTTGTTTTCAATCGAGCAACAAGATCGATTAACGCATTTCATGTGATAGAAATTGACTGCACATTAATAATGATCACATGCAGCTCAGATCTCAACTTGATGAATAAATGAGCTCGCTTATGCTCATCACTATACAACGAAAGTTGATGTTTCAGAATGCTCAGATGAGCTGCAAACGTTCGTATTATCTGATCTGAACGTTGCAATGCGTTCGCATACTGCTGAGTCACGTCTATGTTTCAATTCATCGAGTCTTCGATTAAATTCAAAAGAAAGTCGATAAAATCAAATCACATCTGCTGAGCTGCAGACATAGTCTTTTCATGATCAAATCAAAGTTTCTTTGATTTATTCTTCAGATAGATCATGCAATACAAAATCTTTTTCTCATCACTTTTAAAATGTCAAGAGATATTTCGAAATGAGATTTCAACATCGCGAATTCACTCTCTATGTTCTCTTATGATTTTGTCATGATACTTCTTCAAAGACATTAAGAGTCTTCGTTTCTGCAAAACAACTTCGTGATGACTTCGTTTTGTCATCGTCGACATTATGAAGACGATGCGTAGATCATTCAATTTCTTTGTGAGAGCTTGAGTGAAGACTTGATGACTTTTCTTCGTCGTTTCGACAACTTGCAGAGTCTCAATCTCTGATCGAATAGCTGCTAACTTCTGTTTCTTTCACAGTTCATCACGTTGAAGCATTGCTTGTGTCAGCTGTTCATCAATATCAAGAGAGAGTTCATCTTCTGCTTCTTCACTTTCTGATTCAGTTATGCAACGTTCGTTTTCTGATATGATGTCTTGCAAGATCAAGACATCGTCGTTTTGATTCTGTTGCGATCACGTTGCTGTTGTCATGCTTGAATATCGAATCATCATTTCTAAGAAGAGTTTGAAATAATTAGAACTGTAATGATCGAATCTATCAGATGAACAGACGAGATCTATAAGAGTGATATGACAATGTGATATTCTAAGCAGGCACAGAATGAGTATATATTATGATAGAGCTAATTATTAAGAAGTTCTTGATAACTCGAGAAAATCGATCGACTATAGAGAGTTTGTCAAGCATTGTCAAGTCGAGCACGACATAACTCATGACATATTAAGTCGAAGATATGACGTAGTCTAAACAATGTCTTGACGAAGTTATAGAGTTTCAGAGCTAACTCAAATCTGATCTTCGACTCAGTCTCTGATTCTAGTCTCTGATCTAACTTCTATGTGTCAATTTATCATGACAGAAGCATGCTTCGTCTGATGATACATGAACTCAACTATGAGTAATAGCATAGCTCAGTCATTCTGCTATTTGAAAGAATACATTCTTAAATAATGTTTCAATGTTTAATTCTATTATTCTGTTTAATCATCTGTTTGCAAATGAAAAATGATGCTTAATCATCATTTTATCTTCATATGAAAACAGATTTCTGATTAAAATGCAGTAATAAATAAACTATTTTTATTAATGATTATATCATTTGAGATTTCATATCTTAGAATAATTTTCTCAAAGAACAACTTTGTTAACTTTACAACAGTCAGAATTTTCTTTATAAATAGATAATACATCATCTTCATGTAATGATTGACTATCACAAGAATCAAGTCATACATGACTTCTTTTCATTTACTAAACGACAGATCTGTTATGAAATTCATAGTGATTTCTTTTCAGAAATTTGTGAATTGAGATAATGATTTCAATTCATCATATGATAAATGATGTTTCAACTTTACTCTTTGACAAATGTCACAAGTATTTATATACTCTTTAACATTCTTGATTATACTTTTTCAGTAATATTTGCAATTTAACAACTTACTGATTTTGTCAACATCAAAATGTTTCGCTAAGAAATCATCATGATGATGTTTTAATAACTCTTTTCTGTCAGAAAGATCTTCTGAAACATATAATGATTCATTATACTTTATCATTTCTTGATTATTTAATGTTTAAGCTTCAACATCATTCTTTTATATATTCATCATTTCGTCTGCTTTTAGCTTTAAAGCAAATTCATTTTCTTGCTGTAAGATCTTAATGAGCTTGACTATGAATTTACTATTAAAGTCATATATCATTTCATGAATTGTCAATACTCTGACAATTGCATGTAAAATGAGTTGTTTGCAATCAATAGTTTCAGCAACAGAATTAAGTTATTTCTTAGTTATGTTGTGAAAACAATCACAACGCGCGCAAAGCAAATTTTTGAAAAGAGTAATATAATCAAGACAGAATGAATCTAGAAGATGAATAAATGATGATGAATTGCATGAACTGCAGCAATGCTGATTCAGAGATGATTGCGAGTGATGTTGACTCATCACGATGAAACAGCAACGTAAGATCAAAAAGCTTACACAATGATGAAAAGTATGTTGCTAACATTATTGATCTTTTAATACAGACATCAACGTTAGAGAAAGAGAAAAGCAAAGATCATTCATGAAAAGAAGTAGCAGTGAAGTTGATGCAACGTCTTCAAAATGATTCAGAAGAAAAAAACAATGAGAATCACAATGCATTCATTGCGAAGAATGTACAGAAACTGAAAACATTCATACAACTGCTTAGCAAGCAGTTATAAACACAAGATAGCATGCACCTTTCATTAAGAATCACGTCATGAATGAACATGACAAGAGAAAAAGCAACAATGAGAAAGCAACGTCTCAGAGACAAATTGTCATCACTTTGCAAAAGATGAAAGATCATGATGAAAATAATAGAAAGAAAGAAAATAAAGAAGATACAAAAGAAATTTATTAAACAAATTCTTCAAGAAATCACAAATGTGTTGACAGCTCAAAGAAATTTAATCATGTCTCTTTGCAAGCTTGAAAGCGAAGACATCATACTTCACGCAGTGAGTTCAAAAGCTTGAGTAAATCTGAAAAGATTTCAAACATGAGCAAAAGAAATCATGAACTCAATGCATATAATGCATTGAATCTTTGCTGTGCTAGCATATGAAATACACATCATAATAAACACAAGCAATCAGAAAGTGATTATCAAAAGATTAATAAAAGACAACATAAGACTTCATAAAAATCTAAAGATTTTAAGAATAGTCTGACTCAAGAAAGTAGTTGAAAGTGAGAAGATTCACTCATCACTCATCGTAGAGATCACAATTGAAGCAATGATGAATCAACTAATAAACATAAGCATGTTAAATTCATATCAAGAATACTTATGCAAACTGTTTGAAAAGAACTATTGCATCACTCAATACTACAGATGCTTCAAATTTGATCATATGATTAAATTCTGCAAGAAGAAACAACGCTGCACTAAATGCACAGACAAACATCACATCAAAGAGTGTATAATGTCTTTAAATAAAAGATGTTGCATCAACTGCAATAAAGATCATGAACTTTGAAGATGCCTCTGTTTCAAGTGATGACAGCAGATGAAACAAACGTCAGAAATTTACAGAAACAGATTAATCAAATATTTAAAAACATTGAAATACAATCACGCATTTTTCTCGCTGTTTTCGAATTCTTTAAGCTTAATGAATTTGTTGAACTCAACAGACTTTGTAGATTCAATGAACTCTTCAAGCTCAACAATTATTATGTTGAAAACTGTGAGAATGCATCTCATTGACTATGAACGATGCGTGTTTGCAAGAGTAGATTGCAAGATTAGATTGAAGAAATTAATGAGTGAATAAAGATAATGACTTGACAGAAGATGAGAACTCTGCGAGCTTTCGCTTTCGTTTCTTAGCAATTAGTTTTATCATCAATAAAATGCTATCTTATTATCTTTTACTACGCAGTTTCACGTAAAGAGATCTTATTGTCTCACAGTTTTAATTACTTTATTTGCATGAAGCTGTTCAGTAAAAGATGTTGAACATGCAGCGACTCATCAGAAGTTGCATGATCGAAAGAAGTGATAACTTCTCTTACACTGAGAATTCGTCGTTTCATCAGAACAGGTCTGAGAATCACGCATTCAAACACGCAGATGAGATGTTCAAGTTGCAAGAATCTAATGAACAGACAGATCATATTTCTTGATGATTGACAAGCAAAGTACGCAAGCAGTTAAAGAATCTGAAGATGCAGAATGTACTGCTTGTCTTGCAACTTCACGTATTGAAACTCGAGCGAGAAACTTGATCAATCTCTGATCATCAATGTTAACATAGTGATGATCACTATTAAAGCAATGCACGCAAGCATGTTAATTGATCTCACGAGTCTAGAAAGTAAAGCATCATGAATTACAACTTCTTGATGTTCTGACTGCGAGACTGCAAAGACTTCATAGTCGTGACATCATTTGATTTCATCACGAAACAAGAGAAGCTGCAATGATTTGTGTCATACTTGTCAGAGAAGTTTTGCAATCAGTGATGAGATCATGTGATGAGCATGCACAATCATAATAAGAAACTTGACTGAAAGTACTACATTGAATACTTGCGTGCTAAACTTAGTAATTCTGAAATTTGCAACTTTCAAACAGAACATTGACTTGAAGCTGTGAAGCAGCGAGTTGATCAAAGCATCGCGAATTTCAAACAGTATCTCATCAGACTGCATGCAGATCTAAACTATCATATATTTGATGAGACTTGCATGATGTACTTGCGAATGAAGATTAATGAAATCATCATGAACGAGTCTCTTTGCATCTCATACATCTTTATCAATTATGTCAATCTGCTAAAGCATCTTATAGACATTGACTTGCATCTGCGAGACACTGATGCATTGTCAAAGCTACATTCGCAGCAAAGTGAGAGTGCAATGTCTCAGAAGAGTTTTCAATTCTTGCATGAAAAGACGAAGTTTATCGTTGCAACAGAGAATTTGAAGTTCTTTGCTTCAAGCACGCAGTCTAAAGACAATGTGACACTCAAGTTCAATGAGTTCAAGCAAGATGCTGCTTCATTCAATCTTACATGCTGATCATGCAAGAAGCTGAGACACAAGATTGATAATTTGATGTGTTTCAACTACGCATTCAGACAAGAAACTTGCAATCATGATGAAGAAATGAAAAAAGAGAAAGTTTGATGTTCATCATTGAATCATTAAATATAACTACGAAAAGACGATTGTCACATGCACTGATGATATTAGTATTGACAAATGTCTCTGAGAGAATGCGCGAAGCTCACTATCTTATTGACTCTGAAATCGAGTGAAACTTTATATTGCAATCGTGAGTAAAAGAGCATAAGTTATCGAAGAATCATGCAATTCTGAAACAGATTCAGACGATTGATGATCATTGAATTCTCTGCTATGATACATATCAGATCAATATTGAGTTGATTGATCACAAGAAAGTTCGCAAGAGCTGAAACACTGAGTTTCATGCTGTGAACATGCAAGAATATGATATGATTCTTGATTATTTGTGATTAAATAAGATCGACTTGAATATTCGCTGACGCAAGTGTCGCTGATCATATCGAGAAAACAGCACTCAGCGTGCAAAGCAAATACGAGTTAGTCTGTGCAAGACATTGAAATTTGTCGAGCTGACAATGCTTGCAGCTAAGAGAAGAAACGAGACTTATGTAGCTCTGCTCTATCAGCTGCTATCTACAAATGACTTATTGCAGAACGCAGATCATCAGACTGTGAGATGCAATGCACTTCAAGCGAAAGAATCAGAAATATTCTTTGCTATTCAAGATCTCAAGAAAGTGTTTTCTGAGATTCTTTCTGATAGTTTGAATACACATAATCAGATGAAACATTTCATTGATCTGATGAAGAGCAAAATGTCTTGCATTGAATCTATTTATAAAATGACACGAGATGAGCTCGCTGCGATACAAAACTATCTAGACGACACGCTAGAGAAGAAATGAATTCGTTCATCAAGTAGTTCTGCAGAAGCATCTGTGTTGTTTGTAAAGAAGTTGAATGAAAGTCTTCGTTTATGCGTGAACTATCGTGATCTCAATGAAATAACAGTAAAGAACAATTACTCATTGTCTCTACTGTCTGAGACGCTAGATTGCTTTGCTCATACAAGACACTTTATCAAAATTGATATTTGCAACGTTTATCATTGCATTTGAATTTGCAAGAGCGATGAATGAAAAACAACTTTTCATACACGCTACAATCAGTTTGAATATCAGATGATGCTCTTTGAACTGACAAATGCTTCTGCAATCTTTCAATTCTATGTAAATCACGCACTTAAGTCATTTATGAATATTTGCTGCATGATATATCTGAATGACATTTTAGTATACTCTGAGACGAAAGAGCAGCATTGAGAGCATGTGTGCAAGATTCTTCGCGCGCTACTGAAATATCAACTGTATGTCAAGCTGTCAAAATGCACTTTCAATCGTAGTGAAGTTATCTTTCTGAAGTTCGTGATAAAGCGAAGAGATATTCAGATGAAACAGTCTCATATCAATGCAATCACTAGCTGATCTGAGCTCAAGTCTGTAAAGAACATTCTCATATTCTTGAAATTTGCAAGATTTTATCGACAATTTATAAAAGAATTCTTTCAAATCGTCACGCTCTTAACAGATTTAATCAAGAGTGTGAAGAAGAAGATGATGCATTCGCTTTTTGTTATGATGTCAAAAGCAAGAAAAGCTTTTAAAAGATTGAAAGCAGTCTTTGTCAGTGCTCTCATTTTAAAACACTACGATTGAAATGCAGATCTTCGCATGAAGATCGATGCATTAAATCGCGAAGTCAAAGATGTGCTTAGTCAGAAGAGCAAGATTGATCAATGACATCTCATTGCATACTATAGTTATAAGTTCAAAGAAGCTGAAGTACAATGAGACATGCACGACAAAGAACTGTATGCTATAGTTCTCAATTTTAAGAACTGATGACATTATCTTCAGAGTAGCAAGCGATTCATATGTATGATAACAGATCACAATAATCTTTGTTACTTTATGATGATGAAGAAGCTCAACATACAACAGATGCATTGAGCTGAGAAATTAACTGCGTTTGACTTTCATATAAAATATCGCAGAGACAAATTAAACTCTGCGAATGTGTCATCAAGAAGACTCGACATCATGAAATCAAATGATAGTGAGAAGAATAATGATTATTTTCTATCTACTCTGCGAAACAAACTTCGTAATCAGAAATGTCAATCTGAGCTGCTAGAGAATGAAGAAGTTTCGACAGCAATTAAACTCGCAGCATTGACGATGCAACTAAATGACATAGTCATTGCAAATACTTGAATCATGTGTTTGAATGAGAAAGTACTCGCTAGATCTTGCAGAATTCTAGACACTGCATTGTTTCGACTTCTGATTCATCAAATTATGAAGTTGAAGAGATTCTATTTGAAGATGAGTGAATCAATGACTGCGTGACTGCTGAAGTTACAACAAAGAAACGTCTTTGTTGCGAACAAGAAGTGATGTCAACAATTTGCATCTAGAAAGAATGAGATTTCAAAATGAAGTATGAGAAATGATGAACTGCTACATCGTGATCTCGCAGTCTATGTATTCAATGACTTTGCTACAAGAGATGAGATTCTGCGTATGAATCATGATGATTTCGAAGCAGATCATTTTGCACGCGCTCATATCAAGACTGCAATAAGAAGAAAATATTACTGATTGAAAATGCTCAAAGAGATGATGAAATATGTTCGCATCTATTCAGACTGTCAGTGAGTGCAAGTGCATCATCATAAGTTCTATGAGAAGCTGATGTTTATATCTTCAGAGAGCGTGAATTCATTTTACATAATAATCATGAATTTCATAACAGACATGTCTTCTGCGAAGAATTCATACATTGAAAAAACAAGCAATGCTATATTGATAATGATAGATAAGTTGATCAAGCACGTAATTTATATTTCGACAATCAAAGATCTGAACGTTGAGAGACTTGCAAATCTGCTATGATGAAAATTCGTATCTCAGCATGAAATGATGCGAAGCATTATATCAAATCAAGACTCACTGTTTATCAATCATTTTTGAATCACTCTATGTTGACATCTCGAAGCGAAGCGAAAGCTAAGCACTGCATTTCATTCGCAAATCGACGATCAAACAGAAAGACAGAATCAGATGCTTGAGCACTATCTGCGAGTGTATTTCAATTATAAGATGAATAACTGATCAGAGCTTTTGTCAATAACAACGTTTGCATATAACAACAGCGTACACGCTAGTATTGAAAAAACTTCACATGAGCTTCTAAAAAGATACACTGCGAGCTTTGCAAAGACATCTGAGAACAGAGTTTTAAAGAGAAAAACATTCTTGACTATGAAGCGAGCAGAATAACTACGAAGTATCAGAGAACATCTAATGAAACTATGAAAGTAAGTAGCAGAGCAGCAAGCAAAGTATTATAATGCTCATCATAAAGCTGCAAGCTTTCAGATGAAAGACAAAGTGCTTCTGCAAAGTATAAACATTCATACGCTTCATTCAAAGAAGAAGATTGATTACAGATAACTGAAATCATTCAGAATGATGAAGAAGATTGACACGTAAGCGTATAAGCTTAAACTATCTGAGAGATATGATGCAATTCACTCGATCTTTCATGTCTTTTTATTAGAATTCTGACACTTGCGTGATAAGAATTTGAAGTCGCAGATCATTTTCATAGAAGAGAAAGAGAAATGAGAGATAGAAAAGATACTTGATCAGCAAATCAAGAAAGAAAAGATTGAGTATCTAGTTCAATGAGCTGATTCGTCTTTCTATGAAAACTTCTGAGAATCAATGAAAAATCTTAGCAATGCAAAGAAGATCATTGAGAACTACGAGACAGAAAGGCAAGTACATCAGTCAACTGCAAAGAAGTCAAAGAAGAAAAAGAGAGACAGATCATGTAAGAGTCATGATTGAGAGAATATCAAAAGCGCAAAGACGTAAGTTTAAGAAGTTGATACTAAACTACAATTATAAAATCTCACGTAACATATGTCTTCTAAAAAAGAAGATAATGAACGTTGCAAAAGAACGAAGAAAAGAAGCGATCAATGATCGCGAGCAAGAACATCGAAGTGAAGAGAGAAACTATTTATTCATCAGCGAATCTCATCATGCACTGCTTGCTTCAGTCAATACTTACAAGACAAAGATGAAGTGATGTGATGACAATGAGAAGTGATGAAAATGAGAGAGACAAGAGTCTCTACTTAATTGTTAGATACAATCTCATATGTTGAAAGAAAAAACTACTCACTTTCTCATTGTTGAAGATGAAGAGCAAGATAATTTTGAGTGTGAGCAATGAGATGTTGAGTCATCGCTTACGCAGCGTGACACATCGTCAGCTGAAGAGAGCGCAAGACTAAATTTATCACGCAATCATGCTTTTCTACAAAGCAGTGCTCGCATTTGCGAGCATGCTCAATGAGAGCACAACATGTGTGAGTTGTCACTACGCTCAGATGATGAACGCAGCGACAGCATCAGATCTTCTGATCATGATGATCTAACATACATCAGCATTTATTGAAACACACAAAGATAGATATGTCTATCAGAGATTGTGAGTTCAGTCATCAACGCAGCAGACGCGAGAAAAGCAGAAGAAGCAGACGCGACAGACGTCACAGCGATGACGACGCGAAAAAGAATGTACATTTCAAGAAAATGAGCAGACTTCACGAGCATGTTAGCATGATTTCAGTGAGCGTGAATGCTGCTACTTATCATGATAGTGATGATGATAATGATGATGTTGATACTGTTATGTCATTCATGTTAGCTCATGAGCTGACTTGCATCACAACAACGCTGCAACGAAAGAAGCTTTTATCATAAGCTGTAAGCTATGCAAGATATGCATAACAGATCTCATGCTTCGTCAGTTTGAAAGAGCAGTACTCATGAAAAAGTATGCTGAGACGAGACAAGAAGAAAAGAAAGAAAGAAAGAAAGCAAAGCTGAAGAATTGATATCAACAATCTCGCACTAGCTCTGTTTACGCTTGTTAACATGATCAATTCACAACACTTCTACATAGATGTTAAAGCGCTAAAGAAGTCATTGCTACGCTGTCAGCTGCAAGAAGACAATATGATGCTATGAAGACTCAGAGATTGAGTCTTTAAGAAGAGATGCAATTGTGAGAATGCATCTCATCGACTATGAATGATGCGTGTCTGCGAGACTCGTTCGCGAGATTAGATTGAAGAGATTAACAAGTGAATAAAGATAACGACTTGACAGAAGATGAAAACTCTGCGAGCTTTCACTTTCGTTTCTTAGCAATTAGTTCTATCATTAATAGAATGCTATCTTATTATCTTTTACTACGCAGTTTCACGTAAAGAGATCTCGTCATCTCACAAAAACACGCAATCAAGACGTTGAATCAACATGACAGATGATAAAAGTCAAGAAGAGACGAGTTGATTTCTTTTCATGCATGACTAGCGACTCAGATGAGACAACATCTGAGCAGATTCAGAAATGTTCAATCAGAAAGTGCAAAAGACTTTCAGTGATTGAAAGCATACAAAGAATCTTTTCAACGCAGAGTCAACAACAGCTACAAATAACTTTATGACAGAATAACTCTTTCTACAAATTCTACAGTACAACATCAGAAAGTCATTGAAGATTCAAGAATCATTCTTGATCGACAAAGAAATTCGCAAATTCAACATAGTAATCATACAGAAGTAAGAGCACAGCATTAATGAAGTCATTACTATTCTGAGCGAGATAACGCGACTACTTCGATATCTGAGATATAAAGCAATTGCGTCAAGCATTTTCTATCAAAAAGAGTAATCTAGACTCTTGCAGACTAGATATATATCATTTTCGTCTGGCATAAGTCGATAATAGAAGACGATCTATTGCAGGTTTCGAAATAGAAATTGAGAAATCTCTACACTAGAGTTACTGTCTACGTGAAACGCTCTGAGTAAGAGATTAAAGAGATATTTAAGTGGTGTTAAGTGAATTTTCTAGAAGTTCGAAGCTTGAAACTCGGAAAAACTCTCTATGAAAAGAAATATAAAGAGTCGCTTTATGCGCTCTTTCTCGTCCCGTTTCGCGAATAGTAACGCGAAACTCAGCAGAAGCAATAGCTCAGCGTCAAAATTCAAAACGTTGACGATAAAAATCAAAAAGTCAACGTTAGAGATTGAAACAGATCTATGAGATGAACTTAGCATGAATTCGTCAACAAGCAAACAACTGCAGAACGACATTGTCGATTTATTTCGCAGTCAACAAAAATCGCTCACATCAGCAAATAGAAAAACGCAATACATGTTTAGTTCACTTGATGCATTGATGCTAAATTCACATGCAAACGCGCATAACGACAAGAATACAATCAATTTGCGAAATGCGAATTCGCAGCAAAAAGAGCAAACACGAGCGATTGTGAAATTCAAAGAAATGAAAAAGCGAAAAGCGATGAAAAGTTCGCAAAAAGAAGCTAGCATCGAAGTTAGTACTAGCAAGTGCTACGATGTCATCTCTAAAAAGATGCAGATAAAGAGACTGCGCGAAAGAATTGAATTTGCAGTCAATCAGCTAAGACAAGCAATATCAGAACAGAAAGAGACTATAAATCATAGCTTAATCTACATTCGAAGAGCATGCAACAAAAGCATAGAAAACTCGATTCAGAAGCAAATTGATCGACTTCAAAGTCAAACAAACAACAAACTGAAGATCATTCTACAATTGGTTCAACAAAATGCTGAAAACATCAAAAAGAAAATCAACGCAA
>JAABUV010003257.1_pt1 | contig 20878 bp, 36 predicted proteins | sample 5559971 | NCBI WGS metagenome assembly JAABUV01 (sample SAMN10711881, study PRJNA513362) | rock metagenome | isolation source: Antarctica rocks | place: Antarctica: Victoria Land, Knobhead nord | collected 2015-12-19
CCGCCGTCAACCACCAGGCGCGCGCCCGGTCACCCCCGCCGCGCCCGCCCCGCCCGCGCTCGCGCGCCGGCCCGGGCGGCCGCGCGCGCGGCCGCGCGCAGCGCGCGCCGCGGCTTGACCACCGACAGCATCTTGGCGGACGCCTCCTGCCGGCGCGCCTCCAGCCACTCCAGCGCCTGCCCGGCCCGCGCCGCGCGCATGCCTCGGCTCCCGCCGTACCCGTGACCATGTTCAGCGCAAGCGCCGCGCGCACACACCGACCCGCGCCGCACCAGTGACCATGTTCACGGCCCGCCCAGGCCGCTGCTGCAGCGCGCCGAGTGCGCGCGGGGCGGGCCTACCGGCCGGCAGGTGTGCGGCGGGGGTGCAAGCGGCCATGGGCTCTCGCATGCCAGCACATTCGGCGCGCCGTCAGCGTCGGGGTGCAGGCCCCAGGACGGGCGCCTGCCAGCACCCACCCGCAAAGGGCGCCGCTGCGCTCTGCGCGCGGGGCCATGCGCCGCGACGCCACCTCCCCCATGCCGGCCCCGCAGCGACCAGCCTGCCAGCTCTCCCCCAGGGACCCGCCTGTCGGCGCATCGTGCACCGACGCGCCAATAGACACGGGGGGCTTGTGACCCGCGCGCGCGCGCGCCTGCGCCGCGGCGTCGGCGTCCGTCTCATGCCGCGCCCAGGCCAGGTTGAGCAGCTCCGGCACGGCGCCCTCGTCCGGCCGCAGGCTCAGCGCCGCGGCTGCCGGCACGCCCGCCTGGATCGCGCGCCGCCACTCCCGGCCCGTCTGCCTGCGCGGGCGGCGACGCCGTGCTCTCCACTCCGGTCCAAGCTCCACCACACACACACAGAAGGCCCCAGCACTCTCCCAGCAAGCAACCGCGCTCCGAGGGCGGCGTCCAGCAGGCAGCTCACTGCCCTCCTGCAGCCGCGCGCTGCAGCGCGCCCGGCTGGTGGCGGTCGCTGGCGTGCGAGCTCCCGGGTGCAACCCTAGACCTCGAGGTTTGTGCGCGCACCGCGGGTCGTCCAGCAGGTAGCCCGTCTCGTTCAGCAGCCTGGCGCCGCGCAGCGCCTCGAATATCTGCGCCGAGGCTGCCGCGTCGATCGTGTCCGACCGCTCGGCGAAGAACGAGGGCGTCAGCGGCCGCGGGCGTACGACCAGCTCCGTTGTCCACACGCCCTGCAGCGCCGCACAGGCGTCAGCATTGGCGGCCCTGAGCGAGCATTGGCGGCCCTGAGCGATAAGGGGCAGGGCGGCAGTCGGGCGGCGTCGCAGCCACGGCCCCGAAGGAGGACGGCGGCGAGCGCATTGCGCGCGTGCTGCACCGCTTGCTGGCAGAGCACGCCCTGGCCCCTTGCTGTGCCCTTACGCCGGCTCATGACCACCCCTTGCTGTGCCCTTCCACACCTTGCTGTGCCCTTTGGCCGGCCCATGACCAACCCTTGCTGTGCCCATTGGCCGGCCCATGACCAACCCTTGCTATGCCCTTTTGCCGGACCATGACGAGCAGCGCGCGCCTGCTTCTTGAGCAGGGCCATGTCGGCGGCGACCGCGCGCGCCGTGTTGGTGTCGCGCTCCATGTGAACAAACATTGTGGGCGGGAACGCCCAGCTTTTGCCAGTTGCCGGGTCCATTGGCCTGGCCTCCAGCATCGTCGGCGGCACGGCCATGATCATGGGCGCCACGCCTGCGCGCAGGCCGCCGCGCCGCGAACCTGGGCCGGCCGCAGCGCGTGCACTGGCGCCGACGCAGCTCGCAGCGCTCCCGGCGCAAGGCGGGTGAGCGGAGGAGATGCAGCCCGCCGGCCGCCATGCCAAGGCAGGTAGCAGAGGCCGCCGCCTTGATGGCAGCAGGCGCGCGCGCACCGTCCAGGGGCAGCCGCAGCGCGAGCGCGAGCACCATTGCGCCGCCCGACGACACGCCCAGCGCAAACCGCGGCAGCTTGGCCCAGCCGCTGCGCTCGGCCAGCACGCCCCAGGCCTTCACGACCTGCCCGGCCCCGGCACGCGCGCGCCTCACGCACTGGTGCCCAGCAGGCTGGTTTTCCATGGGGGTCGCAGCTCAGCCGAGCCGCTGCGCTCTGCCGATGCGCGCCATGCAGCGCCGACCTGCAGCGCCCAGCCCCCGCACACACACGCTGCACGCACTGGGGTGCAAACGACGGCGGCTTTTGGCAGCGGTGAGCAGGTTGGAGCATGCGCTGCCGCGCTCTGCCATGCTTTTGAGCCTATGACTGGCACGTGGCGCACACGGCCGAGCGCCTGTTGGGCTGCTATGGTCCTTTACGGCTAGTATTTGCTTTCGTGCAGTAGTTTTGCTTGTGTGTAGGGCGCTGGACACACCTGCAGGGCAGATGTGGGACCTTTGCACAGCAGACAGCCATGACCCTCTGGAACTCCCGCTCGCACAACATGCACCCCGACGCTGGCAAGCGCTGCTTCAGCAGCCCTGGCTCAGAGCCCCAGCATGGCTTCAGAGCATTGTGCATGTAAGACCATGAGATTACGGTAGTAGAGTCCCTGAGGACCGGCGCAGGCGGGCGCGGCGCGCGGGCGCGCGCCGCGGGGATATCGCGCGAGGCCTCCGCCTCGCGCCCTGGCGCGCGCAGGTCCCAGCAGCGCTGCTCGCGGTCGGCGCTGGAAAAGGCGACCGCCGCCCAGCCGCGCCGCAGCGCCGCGCGCGCGACGCCCACCTCCTCCGGCAGGCCTACGGGCCCCGCGCGCCGCGCCTTTTGGGGTGGTTTTCAGCACTGACTTTGTCACTATAGCGGCGCGGCGCCCCGCTCGAGTGCGCGGCGCGCGCGCGCGGCAGGGCCGCGCGGCGGCGCGCACGGCCGCGCCTGGGCGCCAGGGTCGCCGTGCGGGGAGCATGCCATGCGCATGCCGTGCGCCGCGCCAGGCGCTGGCCAGGGGAGAGGCCGGAGATGCGCGGCGCGGCTGCGGCCTGAGGGACGGGGCCGCGGTGTGGTGTGCTGTTGCAGCCCGCCGCCGCCTGCAGGGCCGGCTGGGCTGCTCCTCTCAGAGGACACCGGGCTGATGGTTTGCAAGCAGCCATGAGCCAAGCCCTGCCCACACATGCCACAGCACAGCTCTCGGTGTCTAGCAAGCCCCGCAGCGCGGCGCCCCAGCCCTCACGCTGGGTCAGCGGCCCGCGCGCGCGGGCGCACCCAGGCAGGACGGGCAGTTCTTGGACGCGTGCCACCAGTCCGTCGCCGCGTGCGAGCAGCCGTGGAACAGGAGGACCACCGCCTTGGGCGTCGCGGCGCCCTGCGTTATGGTCAGCACCTCCACTCCGCCGACCACCTGTGCGCGCCCACCCAGGCTGCTGTGACAAGCCAGACAAAGCGCATGCGTCACAGCCCGGATATACCCTGCAGAGAGCGCTGACGAGCGCGCGTCTGGTGTACCATGCCTTACCCCTTTGCCGGGCATGGCTGCGCACGCCCGGCGCCGGACAGCGCCTCGAGCGCAGCCTGAGCGGCGGTGCGCGGGGGCGCGCCTCACGGATGCCTGAGACGTTCTGGGCGGCGCCGGCCGCGTCGGGGAACGTGACTGGCTTGGCGCCCTCGTCCGCGAGCGCGTCCGCCTGCCGCGCGGCGGCCTGCGCAGCCGCCTGTGCGCGCACGCGCCGGTTCTCCAGCTCTCCTTGCCGCATGTTGCTGAGCAGCACTGCGAAGGCGGCGTGCGCTTCGGCCAAGCAGATACAGCGAGCCCGGTGCAGGTGCAGGTGGTGCGAGAACAGCAGATTGCAGGCGCTAAGCAGTCCTCCTGGCACTGCTGCTGCGCAGGGCTCGCGAGGGGGACCGGGTGTCTGCCGCGTCGTCCTGCAGAGCGCTGCTCCTGCTGCGCAGCGGGCAGCAGAGCCGAGGGCGGCGGGGGCCTCGCCTTTGGCTTCATATACGCCAGCCACCCAGAGGGGTTGGCGCTCGACGACAGCGTCGACCCGCTTTGCGCGCCGAACGAAAGCAGCGGCGACGCGCCGAATGCCTGTGCAAGGAGCAAGGCACAGGCTGGCAAGCGCGGCGCTGTAGAGGCGAACAAGTGTGAACGAGCAAGCGGAGCGGCGCTTGGCAGGCACCCCAAGGCAGACAGCACAGGTCGACGCTATCGCCCAGACAGAACCAGCAATGAGGCAAAGCAGGCGCTGTGTAGTCGGAGCGTGCACGGCAGCGGGTGGGCAGAACCCCACCATTAACATCAGTGTGCAGCATACCCAAAGAATTTTGGTTGAGGCCTCTCAGCGAGGCGGACGTTGCTTAGGCAACCATGGAGCATAGCCGCGCCTGGAGGGCAACTAGGAGCGCAGCGACGAGGCACACTGCGGCGACTATGTCCGGGCGCCGCTGCACCGCGGCAGCAACACTGGTACATCCTGCCATACTGCCGGCCTTATTACCGACGTGCTTTGCCCCGGGTCTGAACAAGCAGAGGATGCATCTTTGCGCCGGACGCGCTGCGGCAGACCACTGGATAGTATGCGGATTTGCACTGGACACAGGTTGCGCTGCTGGGGGCCTGCAAGCCCACTACCGAGTGCGCCCTGCTCTCAACAACCCGCTCGAAGGGTACAAGCTTCGAAGGATACAAATTGCCCGCCGACAGCCTTCTGCTGTATGTCTTGCTCGCACACACAGGCAGGCGCCCTCGCGTGTGGAATAGTTCTCACTGAAACCAGAGCCAGTTCATCGCGCCCCTGGCAGTGTGTAGGCACTTGACAGGCTTACAGGAAGTGCGTGACCAAGGCGAGGTGCTCCCTTGGTGGTGGGTATCAGCAATCGCTATAACAGAACACATTAAACACCACTCACTGCTAGTACCAAGTTTTGAAACATGTCTTCCAAGGGACAGGGCACCGCCACGTGTGCACAGCATGGGCACCACTGCTACTGCCTCGCAAGCCTAAGCCCGCCCTATGCACAGTCCCTGCCGGCAAGTGCTTGGTCCACTGCTCTAGATATACACGTTCAGCTCTTCCAGGCTAAGAGGGCCTTGCATGCAGGGCTGCCTGAACTCAAGCTTTGGCCTTGAACTGGCTCGCACAGGCTGGCGCTGACGCGCGGGATGGCATCGTCGTCACTGTGACTCCGAGCACTGAAAGTAAACCGGTTTCCGTTTATTTCAGGATCGCCTGAAACTGACTTTCACTGCAATGACTTGGTACCCTGCCACACCCTAAAAAGTGCAGAGAGGAGCTGCTTCTCGAGGAAATCCACATCCAGACCACTTCCCAGACTCCCGCCTCGCCGCCTCGCGCCGCATCAACGCCAAACCGTGCACGCGCCGGCTCCTGCACACAGGTGAGGCCAGAGCCGAGCTCCAGGCGTACGCAGCGCTCTGGCAATATTGCAAGATGGAGTGTCCTCCGCGTCGCGCTAACGACCGCAGCGCGCGCAGGCATCTCCCAAGCTCCCCGCTCAACCGCGAGCCTGCCTCCCGCACAAGTCGGACGGCGGCCTGGAAACGTTGCCCGAGTGGCGCTGACGCCTCCGTGCCCTAGCCTCCAGCACATCGAGTACCGTGCTGCCCTGGTGAGCTCGCCCCCACGCATCACTCGGTTTCCAGGCTCAAGGGAGGGTGTCAGACAGGCTGTGAGACAGGCTGCCGACTTTCCTGCGGCCGGCCGGCGTTCCATGTCTTTGCCGTACGCACACGCTGCAGCGAGCCCAGTCTCTGACTCAAGCTTGAGAGGCAGTCGGTTCCCTGTCTCTTTATACTCTGGCTGTGGCTGGTGGTGCTGCCCTGCCAGCCACAAGGGCATTGGCGGTTGTTGAGCATTGCAGTGCGCCTTGGGCGGGCGAAGTCGCGCGCGCGCAGCCCTGCGAGGCCTGCAGCAGTGCACTGCAAAGCCGCCTGCCCAATCTGACTGGCTCACACGGGCCCGCGCTGCGGTTCTGCCTTGGGTTTGATTGCGCAGCCCGCCAGTCAGCCACGGATGCGTGTGACCGCGGTTCAACCGCCGCCCACACGATTTTGCTTTCTTGGCTGAAACGCCTGGTCTGTGCTGCAGGCACGCTCGTGAACGACCAGGCGCTATGAGCTCCGCCGACGCGCGCTGCGCACGCCCGCTCGCCGCGCTGCTCTGCTGCGCACTGCTCGCCCTCGCCCCGGCCGCGGCGCGCCCGCTCGCGGAGCAGCAGGCCGCCGCAGGCGCCCGGCGCAGCCTGCAGCAGCGGCCCGCCGCTGCGGTCACAGCCGCGGCCGCCAGCGCAAAGGCGACGCCGCCGCCCTCGGTCACCACCCAGGCGCCCACGACGACGCCGACGCCGTCGCCAAACGGCGCCGTGCCCGCCGCGGTGGACGCGGCCGCGGTGCAGCCGGACGCCGGCACGCAGCCCGCGGCGCTGGCAGTGGCCGTCCCGCAGCTGACGCCCCCGCCCAGCGCGGCTCCTGCGCAGCCGGCGCCGGGCGCCGCTGCCGTCGCCGGCGCCGCCTCTGTCTCTGCGGCCGCCATCGAGTCTGCGGCCTCTGGCCAGCGCGCCGGCGCGCTGCCCGTCAACCCGCTCACGGCGGCCGGCGTGGTGTCAACTGCCGCCGCGACGGCGGCGCCCGCGAGCACGGCCACGCCCTGGCAGGCGGCGTCGGGCAGCGCCAACACGTGCTCGCACCGCTTCGAGCTGTGCTCGGCCGACGCCGACTGCTGCGCGCTGGGCGCGGGCCGCGCGTTCTGCATGTGGTCCGCCTCGCTCGTGGAGTACGACCCGACCGCGCCCGACAACATGCGCCTCGTCGGCTCGGGCGTGCAGTTCTGTGGCCAGGCCGGCGACGGCCACATCGTGCCGGGTCGATAGGCCGCCGGCCCGGCGCCCAGCCGCACATGACCTGCTAGCACCAACACTTGCTCACTTGCCTTCCCTGCACTCGCTCCCGGCCTGCACGGCGGGGCCCAACTGCACATTTCATGGCGCGTGGGGCGCAGCGGGGTCGGCCCGCCGCGCTCCGCCCGGCCACCCTCTTGCGGCACGCACTGGCACTGTGCCTACTTTTTGCGCGCGCTCTGATTCAGGGCCGCGGGTGGGCACACAGCACTGCTTATCACCATGCACTGGCACTCTGCACTTGCATTGGGGACTGATGACTCCCGCAGCGCTCTGGCGACAGAGCCGCGCGGTGGTAGCACTCAGCATTTGTGATCCGGGCGCACTGGCACCGCACTTTTCACGCATGCATCAACGGGCGGGGGGACACTTACGATCCGATGATTGGCATTTTTGCCCACGCGGGCACGTCGCACTTGCAATCCTTTTGCTGAAGCGGCAGGGCGCACTTGGAACTGAGTGGTAGGCGCGCGGGCTTGGCCTCTCAGGCCGCGCTGGGATCAGGGGACTTGCGGGACTGATGATCTGCAGCAGCACACCCAGTATTTACTGGGGGGGAAGCCCTGGGCCTTCCCGAGATGGGCACCGCTTTCGCTCTTTTGTTTTGGGGCTGTTGCTGGAATGACCTCGTGGGAGGGGAGGGGGCGGCGCCGGCGCATGAGCCAGGTCGCCCGCAGCGGGTTCCCGTCTGAGGCATTTGACATTTGGTGTGCATTTGGTGCGCGATTTGGTTGTTTCATAGCGGAGGCCCCGGCCTCTGCTGCATGCAGCGCTCCTGGGGACGGTGGAGGGCGCCCACCGCTAGCTAGCATCTGGCACGGCGGCGCATGCACCGCCTTTGTCATGGCCATCATTTCATGGCGCCGATCGTCGACGCAGGGACTCATGCATGTCAATAAGTCGTGTATATGGTGCATACATGTGTACATGTGCTGGGTTCTGTGGTAGTGCCCATAACATTTTGCGGCTTCACTGCACAAGGCCCGTTTGCGAGGGGCGCGTGCGCATGCGTGCGCCCTGCTGGACTGGTTTGGTCCTAGGAGGTTTTGAATGGCACAACTGCTGGCGTCCTGTGTTGCTACTAATGCTACTGATTTACGTGCGCGATGACCCTGAGCAGCCATCCGCGGGGAGGTTTGCTTGCGGTTTAGTCCTAGCTAGTCACCAAGGCGCCCGCTGTGTCGGGAACCTTCTTCTGCGTGCCATGCACATCGGCGCCTATACACTAGGCAGGAAGAGCTAATGTTGATGTTATGGTGGCGCTGCTTGCAACGCAAGCTGTGTAACATACGTGGGTGCCAGCAGACACATGCAATACAGACCCGCCCTCCAGCAGCAGGCCTGAGAGCACCTTCGCCACTCGTCGCGGGCGCGCCTGCATCACAGCTATCATGCGCATACAACATTTTGCAGTGACAGGCAAACTTTCAAACTTTCACATTAGACTGCAGCTGCAACACCACTCATGAAATTGCATGTGCTGCAGTTGGTTCAGATAATATGGCATTTCCAGTTTGGCATGCATTTAAGCAGTGAAAGGCAAGCCCAACCGAGATGGGAACTGACTTCAGATAAAGGCAGTTCCTTAATGTCATTTGGTTTGGAAGCGCAAGGCTTCCTGGTCCTTAAACATTGTGCAAATCTTTCTGTTGTGCCAGCACCAGCACTGACACCTTTGCACCAGTCAGTGTATTGTAGCCAGTGTATACGCTGTCAATAGGGGACGCACGCTACACGAGCAGGCAGCATGGGGAGAACACAGGAATGCGCACTGCACTTTTCACACTGGACTCCCGTTAATGCCTGCCTATACTCTTGATACTCATAACTCACTACCAGGTTCCCCATTAGTCTCACAAAGGGTCGCGGAGCATTGCGCACATGGCCACGGACATTCTGCATGTCCAGAACCCCCAGGCAACACATTCACAGCCACAAACTGGGTAAACACAGGTCTGACCCATCAATAAGTAGCACACCCACAGGCGCTAGCATCACAGCCACAGGCGCTCGCATCACAGCCACACAACACGCATCGCAACGGGTGGTATGTAGCAACCACGACATGCTATAAGAAACCACTGTCAGCCCTAATCCAGCGACCCTTGCAGGTGCCCAGACTGCTGCCGACCCAGGGAAGGTCAAATGTGCAGGCACTCCGTCGGGACTTGCCCGAGCATCAAGCCCTCCTCACTTTGCAGCCTCTTACATGCCGCGTCACGCTTACGAGCACCAGGCGCGCTCGTCACGCTTCTGGAACCTTGCAGGCACTGTGAGTGACGCCCATACTGCCCCTCCTCCAGCTATCACAACCGGGCTCTCGATCAAGCACTCTGACCACCCGCATCCGCACGGGTGACCAAGCGCGCCAGGGCGTCTCAGCGGATGCATATGCCGCGCACCATGCAAAAAGACTTCCCCCACTTCCACATACAGAGCAGCATGCCAGGTCAAGACTCCTTGCTGTGGCCAGGCCTCCTGACATACCGTCATGCAAGCTGTAAACCTCCCACAAAAGCACGCCATGCATGGCGAACCAACGCACAGGGCACGAGCGGTGACCCTGCACGTGCCCTGCGCCTCCCTAAGACATTGCATTCCCTTCATCACACCAGATAGAGCAGGCCCAAGAACCACACGCTGTGTTTCAAGAGCCGCTGCAGCAAATATAACTTCCCAAGCTCACTCGCGGGCAGCGCCGCGTGGCAACCCGCAGCCTGAGTCAACTCCCACCCTGCAGGACCGCCGCGCCAGTGCGCCTAGCCTATGCGGACGCCGGCATGCAGCGAGCCCTGCACGTCGATGGAGAAGCGGTAGTGCACGTCGTTCTTCTGCAGGCGCTCCATGGCCGTGTTTACGTAGTCGATGGGCACCACCTGTGCAGCAAGTGGATAGGGTTAGGGTAGGTCACAGTGAGGGTCAACAGGGGCTTGGGGGAACCACGCAGGAGCGGAGCCGCATCTTTTTGCGCACCTCCACGTCGCAGGTCAGGTTGTGCTTGCCGCAGAAGTCCAGCATCTCCTGTGTCTCCTTAATGCTGCCGATCAGGCTGCCGCCGATGCACAGCCTGCGCGCAGCGCGCGTGGCCTCAGTGTCAACACGCAGCGCGCGCGGCCTCAGCGTCAACGTTTGCGCTTGCGAGCCTCGTGAGACAAGCCGCACCCAGTTCTGCACGAGTGTATGGGCGGCGGAGCGCGATATGCAGCCGGTGGCACTTGCTTGCACCATTCTTGCATGCCACATGCTCTATGTCTGAGCAAAAACATACCCATTGAAAACGCTGCACATACATAGTACATGGAGCTTCAAAGGTCAGAAGCAACAAGCAGCAGGCCGTGCCTAATCCAAACGCAAAAAGCGGTAGCAGACTGTCCTTCACTACAGTATGCTTGCTGCAGAATAGCACACCGCACACGCTACACACCACCACACCCCTGATCAAGCCCCCAATGCCGCCCGGAACCGCGCCTGCTGAACAGCACGCTGTTGGCGCCAAACGTGTGCGGCTCCGGCGGCACGCCCAGCAGCACGAGCGTGCCGTCCACGTCCAGCAGCGGCAGCAGCTGCGAGATCTCGTGCTTTGCGGACACGGTGTCGATGATGCCGTCCAGTGAGTGCACCGCCGCCTGCGCGCGCGCCGCGGGTCAGCCTGACCTAGCTGCCCATCAGCACGCCGGCGCTCCGCAGATGCAACCAACACATCAGCAGCGCCAGGCTTGTCAAGGTGCACGGCACTGACGCGCACCAGCAGCCTGAGCAGACACAGCCACACAGCAACATTCTATGACGCGCACCAGATTATACACAAGCTGAATCCTAAGAACCCAAATACAAAAAAAAAAAATCGTAAGCTCCTAACCACGCGCCGGGGCCATCGCTGGCAACCCAAGCGCGCGCGGGTGCAGGCGCGCACCGCCATCTGCTTGTCGTCTTTGGACACGATGAAGTTGTCGGCGCCCAGGCGCTCGCGCGCCTCCTTCTCCTTGTGCGGGCTGGTGCTGATCACGGTCACCTCCATGCCCAGCGCCTGCGCGCGCGCGCGCGACCGCGCGCGTCAGGGCGCATGTTGCGGCCTTGTGCGGGCTGGTGCTGATCACGGTCACCTCCATGCCCAGCGCCTGCACGCGCGCCCGCGGGCCCGCGCGCCAGGCCGCCCGCCGCCGCCGCGCGGGCCCACCGCCGCGCTGACCAGCCGCCGCGCTGCCCTCGCAGTTGCTGAGTTGCTCAACTCGCAGCCAGGCCATGTGCGGCGCTCCTCGTGGGCACTCAGCGCACACACACGCACTGCCTCCGCGCGCGCGCAAGCGCGCTGGCAGAGCAGTGCGCACGCCTGCGCCAGCCACCTCGGGCAACGCCTGCTGACAATGCTTGCGCGCAACGGTCCGCACGCAGCGTGGACCACACCTTGTCTTGACGGGCATAACCCCGCGGCCGCCAGAGCCACAAAACCCAGGCTCATGTCAGGCCGGCCGAGGGCAGGCGGGGGCGGCCGGCACCTTGCCAAACTTGACGGCCATGTGGCCCAGGCCGCCCAGGCCCACCACGCCCAGCTTCATGCCCTTCTTGTTCAGCTTGTAGTGCATCATGGGCGAGTACACGGTGATGCCCGCGCACAGCAGCGGCGCCGACGCCTCCAGCGACAGGCCCTCCGGCACGTGCAGGACGTACCTACCCATGCGCCAGGCCATACTCAGGACCGCACACGGACTCTGCTGATGTCAAGACAGCGTGGAGGCCAACCGGTAATGGCCCTCAAAGAAAATAGGAACCAGGGCACGATGGTCAAGCACGACGAGAAACTCCAGCACTCACATCTACACAGATGCACCCATTTTCCCAGCGACGAGCGCTCTCTGAGCTTGCTCTTGCAGCTTGGCATCGCCGCCCCTGGCTTGCGCTGCAGTGCAAAAATGTACGCCAAACTCCCAGGGCATGCGCACCGGCTGTCAATGACCATGTGGTCGCTGTAGCCGCCCTGCGTGGTGTTGCCGTCCTCGCCCCAGTCCTGGCCGTTGTACGTGAACACCTGCGCAGCATGGCAGCCGTAAGCGCCTTCGATCCCTGACTCTCTCAGCCCGCTCGTCTGCAGCTTTTCAAACAGCCCATCTTGCTTCAACCTACGCGCTTGCCGGCTGTTGCATCATGAGGACGCTGCTGCCCCGCCACAACACAACGCTGCAGCGGCACGCCCATGGCGCATGCACGCATGTGTGATCAGACGGCGCGGCGCATGAGACCCGTTGTCATTCGTCATGCCGGCGACCACTGCTTGGCTGCACAGAGATAGGAGCGTGCGGCACGCGCATCCGCACGCGCACCATCTTGGGGCAGTACTGGTCGGTGTCGCGCTTGCACTGCTTGCAGTCGCGGCAGGCGCGCGTGAAGCAGCCGACGCCCGCGCGGTCGCCCACCTTCCAGCCGCGCGCGCCCGCGCCGACCTCCGTCACGATGCCCACGATCTCGTGCCTGCGCAGCGCGCAGGGTTTGTGACCCCATGACCCAGCGGGCCTGTGCACGCTCCGGCTGCCCGCGCCCCAGGCTGCGCGGCACCGAGCCGCGAGCCTCAGAACAGAGCGAGGCAGCGGCCGCGCAGACTCTGTGATTCGCAACATAACCGAAGAAGAGCACATTCATGCGCTTGCAGCACCATGCATGTCAATAGTGCACAACTGCAGGAAAAGCGCATCCCAGGTCACCATGGGGCTGCCACGTGGGGCTGCCACACTGTTCACCAGTGCATGTACGTAGCACAGCTGGGGCACCCATGCGCTCACCCGGGCACCATGGGGAAGGTGGAGTTCTTCCAGTCGTTGTGGATCTGGTGCAGGTCGGAGTGGCAGATGCCGCAGTACGCGACCTTAATCTTGACGTCGTTCTCGCCCACCGGCCGCCGCGTGAAGCGGAAGGGCGTCAGGTGGCCTGCGGGGGCACGCGCGCCCGTCAGCGCGCGAGCGCGGGCAACGCCGTCCCAAAAATACTGTGTGGTGACAACACAACGTCCATCTTGTCTCTTGCCTTTTTATTTTGAATAGCTTGGATGTAGACACCACAACACCGGTTTGCAAGCGGACCAGACCCAACCCCTGATTCAGGACTTTCAGGCACATAGTATCAGAATATGGCGCCAAATACCAACAGGTGCACACTATTGTGCACAGTGGCAGGCAGCTGCGCACCGCTGTCATCCCGCGCGGCGTAGCCAACCGCGTTGCCAGTGCCGGGGAAGTCGGTGCTGCCGGTCTTGCTCAGCAGCTTGGCCGCCTTCTCAAAGCTCAGTGTGTCTGCGACATAAGCACACTGTGTGAGTACTACTGCACCACAGCAGCTTCCTGTTACTGCCACAATCAGCAAAGAGTGTCACAGCAGCCAAGCGATTGGTACAAGACGTTGATCACTGAGGCCAGGAGCAATCACACAGGCGAAAGTTGACAACCTAAGATTAGGCAGGCGCGCACCGCCCTCGGCCGTGAAGGTCCCCGTGCCATACTTTGATACGTACTCAGCAAAGGCCTGCACGCAGCAACACCGTTGAGGGCATAGTCACACTTCAACCAGCTTGCAACATGCATTACTCATACACTGATTTGTGCCGCCTGTGCTGCGCAACACACGCTGGAGCGTAGGCGTGCTTAAGACGCAGCGCGGGCAAGAGGCCCAGCACAATCCAAGACTCTCTGATGCTGCCAACCTCAAAATGTATGTTGGCGCATGAGGCCTCGGTCCACAAACAGCACAGCCACCCTCATACGCCCATGCAGGCTGCCAAAGGCGTAACCACCCCAAGCTGCAGCACGCAGACGCGGTGCATGCTCTCACGCCGACCCTAGCGCGCTTATGGCAGGGCCCGCACTTTTTCGTCGACGGTGCCGTCAGTGCCCGCGAGCTGCGCGACCAGCGCAAACTCGCGCGGCGCAGTCTTAGCATCCTCGGGTGTCAGGGGGATGCGGATGCGCGCCATCTTATGAGTCTGTCAACACTTGCTGGGTAGTGGAGGTTGATAAGTGTTAGAAATTTTTGAGAACAGTCGTTAGCACACAAGGTTTTAGTGAAGCTTATGTAAGACCGTCGAGACTGGCTCTATTTATGCGCACCATGTATGAGGTAAGAGACACCCTAGCTAGGGAGCAAGCACCTGCTCGACACTCATCGAGCAACTGCCATTGAGGTCTCGGCGCAGCCAAGCAAGCATCCGTGCCGTCCGCAGGTCGGATGTGCCCAGCACGGCTACAGCGGGACACAGCATGAGGGTGTGACACATCCTGCAAGGGCGGGCTTAGTAAGGGCGAGCTGAGCGCACTTGCGCCCATCATAGCATAAGCGAACGGCCCAGCAGTCATATCGGGTCACTTTTGACCAGACGGGCGACCCAAGCGAGCAGCGCGTCAGCATGAGCGCCTGCATGGTGGCCGTCGGGAGGCGGCCGGCTGGGTTCACATTGCGCACGGTAGCACTGGCAGTGTTTTACTTTGCGGCAGGTGCGCTACTGAGACAGAGGCCCGCACACTGCCGGCCGCACGCGTGGGGTGAAGCGCATTACCACACATCTGCCTGCGCTGCGGAGCCGCTGCTGTTCTCCCGCCCTGTGTGCGCGAGCTGTGCTCTGACAATGTCGGCCTCTCGAGCCTTCGACACGCGTGGCGTGACGCGGGCTGTTGAGGCGTGCGCGCGCACCGCGCAGCCGCGTCGGCGCCCCTGCCGCGCACCTGGCAGCTGCAGCACGCGGGCGCGGGCCTGGCGCCGCCGCCGGAGCTGCGCCTTCCGCTGGCTGACCCGCTGCGCTTCGTCGAGCGGCACCGTGAGCGGCTGGGCGCGCATGCGCGCGCCGTGCGCGGCCTGGCGCCAGAGGTAGCCTCCTCGCCCGGGCACCCACCTCGGTCAGCATCCCTCGCAGCGGGCCTGGAGGGCAGCCGGCTGGGGGAGCAAGCGCTGTCAGAGGCCGTGAGTAGCTTGGAGACACCACGCGCGCACTTGTTTGCGCCTGCTCCCGTTCGGCCCGCCCCGCTCCACTGAGAGCAGCGCCATGGCACGTGGGCACGCGCGCGTGCTTGTGCTTGGCCAGGCACGCAACTGCAGCCTGCTAGTCCGTCTTCGGCGTTGCGTGACGTGCAGCGCGCGTGGGCAGGGCTTCCAACCCTTTGACGCGAGCGAGGAGGGCGCGTGGGAGGAGCTGCCCGGCGGCGGCGCGGCCTGGCGGCTGACCGTGCGGTCGCCCGGCGCCCTCTCCCATGTCCTGGTCTTCAGGTGCGCGCGGCTTTCCTGTTCACATGCGCGAGTGGTGCAGTACCGGGCCATCCGCGTGGGCTTGCGAGCGACAGCTCCGCTCGTCGCGAGCTTTTTTTGCGGCTCCAATGCGCCTGGCGGCTCCCGTGTATGGTCTCACCACCTGAGCCGCCCTGCTTGTATGCGGCAACCATCAACCCTGTGCCGCCTGTGCACCAAGCAGATCGAGCCCACTGCCATGATCCGCCTGTGCCACATGCCGCCTCCCCGGCGCACGCGTACGCTCGCCTGCGCAGCGGCGGGCCGCGCGGCCGCCCGCGTCAGCAGCGCATGCCGCACGGAGGCAGGCCAGGACGCTAACGCACCGTGCGCGGCAGCGACGTGTGGATGCCGGAGGGCGGCCGGCTGACGCTGTATGCGCCGGGCGCGACGGGCAACCTGACGCGCTGCGCGCACAGCTGCTTCAGCGCGGGCGCCGCCGACGTGGCCACTGGCGTCCTGACCACGCCCGCGCTGCAGGGTGCGTACGCGCGCAGCGACCGGCCCAGGGTGGCCCTCTGGCCTCTTTGTGCGCAAATACACCCATGCAGCGGCGAGGGCGGTTGGTCGTGTGTCAGAGCAGAGCCTGCACAAAGTCACTGTGCCTCCCACAGCGCCGGCAAGCTGCAAGCTGCTCCGCAGTGCGCCGGCAGCGCTCGCACGGGAGGTCCGTAGGCTGGGGGCGGCCGCCTCGGCGCGCGACGCGAGCCTGGCGGGCCTGCATGCGCAAGCGGCCTGCGAGGGAGACTCGCAGACTCTATGCGCCGCTCGTCAGCACACCACTAGGACTCAAGACCCTAGGATGCCCTACAAGTGTCCTGGCGGTGGCGCAGGTGAGGAGGTGGCGCTGGAGTACAGCCAGCCGTCCATGCCCGTGCCGGGCCAGCCGGCCACCGGCCCCGTCCTCCGCGTTGCCAGCATCATGCAGGCGTGCTCTGGCTGCCCCGCTGGTGCCGCCTTGCAGGCAAGTAGACGGGCGAGGTAAAGGCTGCTGTTGTCCACATGGACGGACTGAAAACGCCGGGGTGCCTCTGTCGGGCGGCAGCTGCCTTGCGGCGCTCGCCAGTGGGCGGCCAGCGCTGTGCTCGCCTGGGCAGAGGGCCGCATCCCCGCCACCGATGCGCGCACGACAGGGTCCTTGTGGCAGCCGTGGTGGATGATGATGTCCCGACTGTGGGTGATGAAGTCCTGACCCCACCGAAGGCTCGCACGGCAGCCAGCAGCGGAGCGGCGGCGGCGGCGATCGCTTGCCAGGCGCCAGGTCGGGGGCCTGAGGGCGGGCGCCTGAAACATATGTAGCTGGAGCGCGCTGGAATGAGGGGTTTGCAGACGGCAGCCGTGGCCGCCGCAGGGCCTGCCCGACACCCTGCAGCGCCTGGACGCGGCGGAGCAGCGGCGGCGGCGGCGGCTGCTCGGCAGCGGCGGCGGCCGCCGCCTGGCGCAGCTGCACGCCGGCGGGCACATCCCGACCACCAACGCGCCTGCGGCGCCGGCGCCGGCGCCACCGTTCGTGGCGGGCACGTCGTTCCGCGTGGACCTGCTGCAGCAGCGCTCGGACAAGGCGGGCCCCAGCTTCCTGCTATCCTGACCCTGCAGCCTCACTGCTAAGGGCACTCGTCTTGGGCTCAGAGTTACTGAATACTGGGCGCACCTCTACCTTGATTACAACTAATAGGCAACGATTACAGGACCATGGTTTGTTCACTTCCGCCCAAGTCAGGTGCGTGCGCGCAGACTGGCTCGCGCACGCCATGCGTGGACCGCCATGGTGGTTGGGACTCACTTTCTGTGATGCCGCGACCAGCGCCGACCTCTCGCTGCGTGCGCAGGTCGATTCGTGCACGCCGAACGTGGAGTGCTTCTCGAACTCCAACTACAACGACTCCATGTCGGCGGTGGTCGCCATCTACGCGATCAACCTGTCTCTGGGCGCCATGGCGCTGTGCACAGGCGGGTCCCAGCCGCATGACGCTGATGCTGCAGACACACCGTGTGCATTCACCGGTTGCGAGCAAACGCGAGGCTGCCTGAACGGTGTACTTCATCTTTGCGAGTGCTGTGCCGCTGGATGAAACTGACCATGCATGATGCTGTTCTGCACGCTCGTGTGTGAGCGCGAGCAGGCCTCTCACGCAGCACAGGCGGAGCATGGCACCGTGGCATCACCCAGTGTGCATGGATGGCCCGCTGCGCGAATGACCGCGCGCGGCACGTACGCGGCGCCAGGCACCGTGATCAACGCGCCGGCGGAGCGCAAGTACCTGCTCACCGCCGACCACTGCTTCGTGGACAAGACGGAGATCAACAACTTCCGCTACTGGCGCGCGCCCGCCGCCACGCCGCTAGTGGGGTGTATAGGGTAGGGTAGGGGATATGGCTGCATGCAGGGCCGTGCCGCGCCTCTTGAAGGAAGCGCCGCTGGTGCGCGCCGGCCGCCTGGCGCGCGGCCGCAGGGCGGGCGAGGTGGACGCCCCGGGCGCGCCGGGGCAGGAGCCCCGGGCGGGCGGGCCAGAGGCCCTGAGCAAGCACTTAATGCACCCTCGACGGTTCTGTTATGTGCATGCGAGGGTCCGGCGTTAAGACAGAGCCCCCTGCCTGACACCGTCTCCTGTGTCAGGGTGAGGACAGTTGTGGGCAGACAGAGCGCTTGCGCCTGTGTTACCCTCAGTGCCTGGCAGCGTGACCGTCAGCAGGGACATGCAACACCTCGGCCGAGGGACCATCGCCTCAGAGGGGCGGCCAGTGAAAGTGTGCGTGGCGCCGTGGCCAGGCTGCTGATCTTCAATTACAACGAGCCGTGCGGCGACGCGAGCCCGCCGGCCATCACCGATGTGCTGCAGGTGCGCGGCCGCCCTGTGCGCTGGCCGGCTCGAAGCTTGCGCAACAGCCCAGGCTGGGCGGCGCGCACCGGCAGCTCCGTGGCTGTGACTGGATGTTGCGCGGCCTGGCAGCATGGGGGCCGTGCCTTAGCGCGGCAGAGAACTGAGCCCAGCTGTTTGGCGTTCCGGCGGCAGCGTGGCCAGGGCGGGCATAAGTTTGTGCGCAGCGTCGCGCCCTAACACCACCAGGTTGTGTGTAGGGTTGCTTGTGCACTCTTTTGGACGAGCGGCGGGCTGGCTGTCAGGGCAGGGTGAGGAGCGCGGTCACCGCAGTGCCTGGGTCCTAGGTGCGAGCGGTCCATGTGCTGACTGCCTCGCGCCCGGCAGGGCACGACGCTTAAGATGTATGACAGCCACGCCGACGTGCTGCTCCTGTCCATCCCCAACGTCATCCCCGACCACTACCAGGCGCGCCCGGCGCGCGGCCCCGCCCGAGTGTTGCGCTGCTGAACCCGGGGTAGGCCGTGCCTCGCTCGCCGCATGCCTTGGTGAGCGTTCAGCGTGCACTGTTCCGATCAAGCCTAACCTACCCTAATCCTATGTAGGTGTACGAGATGGGGTACGACGCCAGCCCGAGCACGGTGCCCAAGAGCGGCTACGCCATCCACCACCCGTCGGGCAACTACGCGCATGTCTCCACGTTCAACACCACTGCGTGCGCCCTGCGCCTTGTCATGCCTGAGAGCGCGCTCGCCCGATCGAGCAGCGGTGCTCTATTATGCATGGGACAGCTGTCACACCTTGCGCGCCAGGCGCGGCCCGGCGACAACAATTCCGGTTCTGTCCAAACCTATCCTAACCCTACAATGGCGGCGGCCGCGCCGCGCGCAGGGGCAACATCAGCACCCTTTTTATGGCGGCCAAGTTCCCACCGGGCAGTGACCATTACAACCCTATCCTAATGTACCTTGACCCTCTTGTTGCTGCGCGCAGGGGCAACATCAGCACCAACTTCACGGCGGCCAAGTTCCCGCCGGGCGAGATCCAGCCGTCCGACACGACGCACTTCGAGGTCACCTGGGGCGACGGCGTGACCGAGGGCGGCTCGTCCGGCTCACCGCTCATCGACGCGGCGACCAACCGCGTCATGGGCGTGCTCACGGGCGGCTTCTCCAGCTGCGACCAGCCCAAGTCGCCCGATTACTACGGCCGCCTCAGCACGGCGCGCGCCCCGGGGCGCCCGCTCTGTTCGCGTCTGAGCGTCGCGCGCCTGTATGCTCACGCCCGACAACTTGTTCTGTTTTGCGCCTGTCAGCTCCCGCCGCCTCCGCTGCGCAGCATCGACAGGCGCACAGGCGGTGGCGGCGGCCGCCGGCTGCCGGCCTGGACAGCGCATGAGCATTGTCGCCCAGCCAAGGCTGTAACATGCAACGTTTCAGCGTCGCGGCCGCCGCTGCAGCATGCGCGGGCGGACTGCGCAGACGAGCGCGCGAGCGCCAACCCACAGCCAGAGTTGAACAAAGAAGGTTGAACAGAACGGCAGAATGCCAGGCCTCTGCACAGGCATAGGCGCCGGCGTGCCCTACCCAAACCCTACTCTTGCACCGGCAGGCATGGGCGGGCGGCCTGGACCACTACCTGAGCAACGACCCGCCGCAGCTGCTGGTGACGGAGGTTGCGGATACGCTGAGCCAGACGATGGACGGCGCGATCGTCGTGCAGGCGCTCAACGGCACCTACACCGTCGACCATGGGCCCGGGCTTGGTTTCTACCCGACCGTCATCAACCTCTCGCCCGCGCACCTGAATGCCACGTTCAACTACTTGTGCGCGGCCCGGCGGCGCCGGCCCGCCACCGCGCCGGTGTTGTGCGGCTCTGCACCGCTGCTTTAGTGGTTGCGAGCATGGTCGCACGCAGGCCTGTCTGTCAGGGGCTTGTCTGCATGCAAGTAGTGCACAGTGCCTGGCAAGCATCAATGGCGGCCGGGCGCCTGCGCGCTGCTGGCCGTCGCGGAGCCCCGCCCACGCCTGCACGGCCGCGCCAGACGCCGCGCGCGCGCGCGCGCGCAGCCTGTCGGACCCGCCGCGGCCGGGCGAGACGATCACGATGAGGCTGCTGTGGAACGGCAACGAGCCGGGCAACCGCTGGGACGCGGGCCCCTACCTGCGCTTCTCCGCGACCTCCGACAACTTCACGCTGGCGACCTACAACCGCTTCCGGCGCTCCATCACGGTCAGCCTGGTCGGTGCGCGCCCACTTACCTGGCATGCCAGCAAGAAAGGGTTAAACATAATTCCCCGTTGCCCAGCACCATCCTCCATTCTTTCACCAAACCCTGATGCCTTACTTACTTTTTGATAAGACAGCACCGCACGGTCAGCCTGGTCGGTGCGCGCCCGCTTGACGGTCAGCCTGGTCCGAGCGCGCTCGATCACGGTCAGCCTGGTCGGTGCGCGCCCGCGCCGCGCGCCGCCGCCCGCCGCGCCGCTGTTGCGCAGGAGCTGCGCGCCGCGCTCGGTGCTCATGGCGCGGGGACGTGGACGCTTGTGGCGCGCGCCGCAGGCTCGGGCTCGGTGTCGGCCAGGGCATCCGGTGGCCAGGCGGGTCTGTTGCGGCCTGGTGCCATCCGCACGCTCACACAGCCTTCCAGGGCAGCATTCCACAGAGAGCGTGACTGAATCCTAGCATGAGGGCGAGCCGCGCCCGCGCAGCTGCCAGCAACGGCCGGCCCAAGCCGGGCGGCGCAGTTTGCTCCTCGCGCAGCGTGCCGGCGGTCGACGCGCAGCCCTGCGCTGAGCGCCGGCGGCGCCGCGCAGGCGTGGACGACAGCGAGTTCAAGCCGGGCGACATGATCCGCTTCCTGCTCATCATGGAGCTGTCCAGCGACCTGGACGCCAACTACAAGCACATCCACACGCTCAAGGGCATCGGCCAGAAGACGCTGGGGCCGTGGACGCAGTACGAGCCCATCCTGTGCGTGCCGGCCACGTCGG
>JAABUV010003258.1_pt1 | contig 20878 bp, 15 predicted proteins | sample 5559971 | NCBI WGS metagenome assembly JAABUV01 (sample SAMN10711881, study PRJNA513362) | rock metagenome | isolation source: Antarctica rocks | place: Antarctica: Victoria Land, Knobhead nord | collected 2015-12-19
TCGAATGAGTTTCGATTCAGATACGACTGACTACGAAACAACTCGTGAACGACTTGAAGTCAGAAAAGCAGACGATATTGTCATTCGAATGAAAGAGCTACTGAACTTCGATCGTCAACAATTGAAAAAGACGAAGCTGATCATCGAAGTTCAGATCAATAAACATAGACGAAACATCATTTATGAAGTAGATGACTGAGTTTGACTATCTTCTAGAAACGTCAAGACAACAAGACTCTGCAAAGATTTGAAAGACAAACAGCTAGATCTCTATCAAATCACTGTCAAAGTGAGTATCTTCTATCATCTTCGTCTATCAGTCAGCATGAAGCATCTGCATTCGATGTTCAGTTCGAAGCTACTGCGGCCGTATTCAGAAGATTCTCTATCAGAACAGCATTCAGAATCACTCAGATCAATCAATATCAAAGACGATGAACACTGAGAGATAGACGATATATTGAACTTCAGACGCTATCGAGGTCGAATACAGTACAAAGTCAAATGAACAGATCTAGATAGAAACGACGAATGATACTATGTCGATAAAGAGAAATTCGATGACTCAGAGAAAGTTTTGAACGAATTTCATAAGCTATATTCAAACAAACCGCGCTAAATATCGAAATAACTATCAACAAAAGCGAGCAGATGAACTACATTCATGTGAACATGAATTTTCGAAGAGAAGAATAATGTTACGAGCGTATCAAGACTGAACAAGGCTGAAGCTCTAATCAATTCGCATCAGGTTTGACTCAGATATGATTCAGATATGACTCAACACTCTTTTTCTTTCCCAACACTCTTTTCTTTCACCAACATCTTGTTCATCTACATCATATTCTTCTCGTGTCACAAACACATCTCTTTCAGGCCTAGCGCAGTCTCTGAACATTACATAAATAGAAGCTTTTGTATTAATCTTCTTCTGTATTTTTAATATTCAGTTATAGCTATTTCTAAAGATCAAGCACTATCAATTCTGACCTTCATTGATTGTATCATCTAGGCACGATTCTGACACTTGCTGCTTCACAGTCTCAAGTCAATGTTCTGTTTGAAAGTTGCAAATTTCAGAATTGCTAAGTTTAATACGTAAGTATTCAATGTAGTACTTTCAGTTGAGTATCTCATCATGATTATGCATGCTCATCACATGATTTCATCACTGATTGCAAGACTTCTCTGACAAGTATGATGCAAATCATTGCAGCTTCTCTTCTTTCATGATGAAATCAAATGATATCACAATTATGAAGTCTTTGCAGTCTTGCAGTCAGAACATCAAGAAGTCGTAGTTCATGATGCTTTGCTCTCTAGATTTGCAAGATTGATTAGCATGCTTACGTGTATCACTTCAATAATGATCATCACTATGTTAACATTGATGATCAGAAATTGATTGAATCTCTCGCTTGAGTTTTGATATGTAAAGTTGCAAGACAAGCAGTATGTTCTGCATCTTCAAATTCTTTAACTGCTTGCATACTTCGCTTGCTGATCATCAAGAAATATGATCTATCTGTTCATTAAATTCTTGCGACTTGAACTTCTCATCTGCATGTTCAAATGCATGATTCTCAGATCTGTTCTGATGAAACGATGAATTCTCAGTATGAAAGAAGTTATCACTTCTTTCAATCATGCAACTTTTAATGAGTCGCTGCGTGTTTAACATCTTTTACTGAGCAGCTTTGTGTGAATGAAGCAATTAAAACTGTGAGACAACAAGATCTCTTTACGTGAAACTTCGTAGTAGAAGATAATAAGATAGCACTTTATTGATGATAGAACTAATTACTAAGAAACGAAAGCGAAAGCTTGCAGAGTTTTCATCTTTTGTCAAGTCATTACTTCTATTCACTCGTTAATCTCTTTGATCTAATCTCGCAAGCTAGTCTTGCAGACACGCATCATTCATAGTCAATGAGATGCGTTCTCACAGTCGATGATTTAGTCATGCTATTAGCAAAAAACCTGAAGCAGAAGAAGTCGAGCAAGAAACTATCAAATAAGATGATAAAGTTCTTTTGTATACAAGAACTTATAAACAAGCAGATGTATTATTTTGATCTTTCAATCATTTATAGAGTTCATTCTGTCTTTCATGTATTTCTTTTAAAATTGTATAATTGCAGACTAAATGATGACTTTATATTTGATTATTTTGTATTCAAGCTTATTGATGATGAATAAGAATGAAAGATAGAAAAGATTCTACAGAAGCGAAAAAGAAAGAAAATCTTATATTATAAGATACAATGAAAAGAGTATTTCATTGAATATAATCAATGAATATCAAGCGAAGATATGAAAGATGTCTCAAAGCTTATAGAAGCTTTCAAAACGAGGCTGAAACATGAGCGAAAAGCATAATCATTCATTTTCAAGCATAAACTCATTATTAGAAAAGAAAAATCACTGTATTATGATAGTTTCGCTCTTTAATGAGATGATCACATATGTAAATCAACAGACAGAAGAAAAAAGCGCAAAGACATTCAAACGCGCTCGACAAGAAAGCGTAATTATCATGACATAACAAACATCATATAATCATTACTTCATCAAACATTTTTCATATGAAACAAGATTGCAGACTTCTTCTTCTTTTTCATTGTCAGATTTACATTGAGATGTGAAGATAAAGATTTGAAAGATGACAAATTGTGCTAAAATATATCAGAATAATTAGAAATGTTGACAAAATAATATATAATCAAAATTGAATATATCACAAAGCGCTTTACATTCAGAATTTCTCTAACAATGTCATTGACAATCATCATCTTTTTAAGAATGAGCTTTTGAATCTTTAAAGATTCAAGTTTGTGAACTCTTTTAAGATAATTCTTCACATGAGTCGCTGTTATTAATTTCTTGTAAAGAATTTTCTGATGAGCAGTGAATATCTTCAAAGCGACATTCTCTTCTTCATTCTCAATCGCACTATCATGAATTTTCTGCAGATTAAAGAATTCATTGACAGTCAAAATGCAAATGTCAAGAATCTAAACATCAAATCATGAGCATTTAACAAATGTATCATATAAGTATACTCATTGTGATACAGAAATTCTCATTACTTGCATAGTAAGCACACTTCTTGTACATTGTCTTCTTTTGAAAGATGACATTACACAGCGATGCTTTATTCTTGATGTGTAGAACTTGAGCACACTTTATACAAATCACTTTATTTAAAATTTCAAGATCAGTAATACTTCTTTCGCTTATTCTCACGATTGACAGCTGAAAAGCATCAGTAACAACATCAAGAAGTGAAATAAGTGAATCTCATCATCATTCTTCAATTTCGTGAAGTCTGTGAGTTTGATAAGATTGTCAACAAAGCGTCAGCAATCATTTCTTCTTTCATTGTCTTTCGAATTTTCTCTTTAATAACTGAGATGTACTTGAAAGTTTGAATAGTAAAAGTGATGAGCTTTCGATCAGAATTTAATGACATTTGCATCATCACAAGTGATTCAGCATCAACAGCATTATGAACATCACATCTGATCAATGTTTTTTGAGCAGACTTATGATACTGTTAATCGCAGTAATAATCATGAAATTTCAAGTTGTAATATTACTTACTTTTGTAATGATCTTGACTTAATCATCAGTTGACTTCATCATCTTATGACTCTCTTTGAGCATCATTGCATGTTCATGATTCATGATTTAGATCTTTTACTCTTATGATATAAATATATTCAAAGTTTATCAAAAGTAATCATACAATGATAAAGATATGATCATGATTGAAAAAAGATGAAGTTGAAGAAAATGAGAAGTTGAAAGAAACTGAAAGAATGATAAATAAATCAACAATTATTATTCACTCTTGTTTATGCTTTATCATTTCAACAACATCATTTACATAGAAAGATAAACAATGTTTATGTATTATTTACACGTCATCATTGCTGTCATCTACATTAACTACACATTACATATACTATTTACAATGTCATTTATACGCATTATAATCAAAAATGAATCATCATTCAATTGAAAGTTTCTCTTTTTCTTATTTTCTTACAGAGATTTGAAGATTTTTATCGAAAGCTTCTAGAATGAATCAATGAGTGCACATCATCATTTATCAAAGTAAACAAAGATATTAATTATTGAGATCAAGAATGAACTCACTTAAAAAAGAAAACAATTGTCATGATGAATTAACTCATAAAGATTAAATTAGAGACTAAAGTCAGAAGTTGAGTTGAAGATTAGATCTGAGTTAACTCTGAAACTTTATGATTCTGTTAAGATTAGACTGATCGCGTTGAGTCGAGTACTCAACTTGAAAAGTGTTGAGTTGAATTGAAATTTTTTTGAAAAAGTGTCGAGTCGAGTTGAGAAGTTGAACTCAAGCACTCAAGTCGAGTTGAGAAGCTTGATCTGATAACTCGACTTGAAAACTCGATTCGATTCGACAAGATATTAGATAGATGTAAATAGCTTGATCGAACAGTCTTCATGATCTTCTTCATGACTTTCTATTATGTATCTTCGTCATGACTTTCTATCAAAGTCAAACAATCTTCATGTTTTTTCTTCATGTTTTTCTTCATGTTTCTCTTCATGTTTCTCTTCATGTTTTTCTTCATGTTTCTCTCTATGTTTCTCGTCATGACTCTCTATCAAACAATCTTCATGTTTTTCTTTATGACTTTCTATCAAACAATCTTCATGTTTCTTTTTATGACTCTCTATTAAAAGATAATGCAAAAAGATAATGCAAAAGTCAAAAATCGGAAAAATTTCTATATTTAGTTCTCTTGATGTCAAGCTTGAGTTCTTGACGAGTCAAGTTGAGTTGACTCAATTTTCAGTCGAGTCGAGTTGTATCAAGTTGAAAATATGAGCAACTCAACTTAAGTTGAGTTGAAAATGTGAGCAACTCGACTCGATCTTGATTCGAGTTCAAAATGTCAACTTGAAACTCAACTCAATGATCAGTTTAGTCAAGATATTATTTAGACTACGTCATATCTTCGACTTAATATATCATGAGTTATGTCGTGCTTGAATTGACAATGCTTGACAAACTCTCTATAGTCAATTGATTCTTTCAAGTTATCAAGAACTTCTTAATAATTAACTTTATTATAATATATTGTCATGATATTAAATCATTAATTCAAATTAAAATATAAATTGTTGATGTTTTAAATAATCTTGATTCATTGAATCTGTTTCACAGTTTAATGAATCAAGTCATCAATCTAATCATCATCATCTTAATTTAGTTTCAGCAATTCTGTTTCAATTATCTCAGTTATGTGTATGAATCTTTGCAATCTTAAGTCATAAAACTATTGTTTAGTCTTGATTCTGCTCAATTCATATATATAAAAGTTGAGTTTTCATTCTTTTCTTTCATTCTTTGTCTTTCATCTTATACATTATCTGATGTATTGTCTTGTATTTAAATTTTATCAAAGTAATAATAATATCAATCTTTTATATTAATAGTATCTTTAGTTTAACTCAGTCTTTGACATTATAAAAGATCTACACTTTCTGCAATATTTTCATACATTGAAATCTCATTTAGTTACTCTTTCGCTTAAATGAAATCATCTCACAATCTTTTAATTGATGATGAGCATGCTGTTAAACAGTTCACTCAAAGTATGATTGAAAATTCAGTCAAGATCTTTCGCGTAATGCAAAAGCTTCAAAATCAAGTTCAACAACATGATATTATCATCTCATCTTCATTCATCATTCTCAATTCTTCAGTCTATATAGAATTGAATTCTCAATCTTTCGTGATGATAGTTCAGATCATCATACAAATCTTGAACAATCAATCTCTTCTCATCATTCACTTCTCTGCAAACTTTGTTGCTGTCTTCATTGCTTCTAGATTCAAGAAGCTTCTTGATATATCTGAGTATGAGAAGAACAAAGATTGATTGAATGCATGAAAGCAGAGTCTGATACAACGCATGAACATGAACGATGATCATTACTTCTTTCATCGAGTCAAGATCATCTATGTTGAATCATGACTCATCATAGATAAGAAGACTCACAATTTAATGAATCAATATTGAATCAATAATCTTTGTATCATTTTCATCTTTGCAAATTGATGACATAAGTTACATCATTGCTGCAACAATTCTTTTGAGACAGAAAATGCTCATTTATATCTTCGCGAAACTTTGAAGCAAGACATGAATAGCTTTGTTGACTACTACAATTTCTTCTATCAAAAGAAAGAATGTTCTTTGATGAAAGATTTCTCATTGATTGACTGTTTGAAGCGTAATATCAATTATTTCACTCAAGTCATCATCTTTTTTTAATGAAATCTTGATAAAACTCGATCATTCATCTTTCATCAATGAGTTCAAGCATTCTCTGACATTGATGAAGAGCTTCAGCAGCTTAAGCATCATCAATCTCACTTCATCTTCGTCATCATTTTATTCATCAAAGTCAAAGATGTCTTTGCATTAATTAGTAACTTTTTGAGTTCAAAAATCATCATTTCTGTGACTGTTGTTTCAACAGTATCTTCATTTTTCTCTTTCTTATTTCTTGATGAGTCAATAAATTTAAGCTTTGTCATTGTCATTGTTCAAGATGAGACTTTGATTGTTTCTAAGATCAAGAAAATCTGCAACAAGTGAAAGCTGTGCTACTATTGCAAGTTGCAACATTCAAGCAAAATTATTAAAGAATGCTCAAATAAGAAATTCTTCACTTTACATATCATGAACATCTACAACAATGACATCATCAGTATAGATGAAGAAGTTTCACTGTTCATAAGAAAAGTTTAGTCTTTGAGCTAAGTTGCACTCAGAAATCTGTATACATATCATCTTGTCTACTAGTCTCAATCTTTTCACTCTCACTTCAATCATATAGAAAGTTTTCTGCTAAATTTGTCTTGAAACTCTTTGAATTCAATTCAACATTCAAAAATAATCACATGATAGTATTTTGTATTTTACGTCAAGCTCAATTTAAAGTTCTCGCTTTTGCTCTAATTAATAGTGAAGTCTCTGCTTATGTCTTTATGAATAAATTCTTCACGCAACAACATCATCTTCTCTTGCATCAATTAACTCACTTTCACAAACTTTAAGAATTTGATGATCAAGTCGCTTTAATCAATGACATTACTCATGTTGTTGAAATCACAATGATTCTCAATGAATACATCAAAAGACTATTCTTTTATGTTATTGAATTAAGTCAGTATTTCATCATCATGAATCTGTCATGACTTCATCATCACGTCATTGATGTCAATTTTGAGCACAATATTCTCATCTTGTTTTTCTTCTATTATCTTAATTATTATTGCTCATCTTTCGTCAAGATCTATGATCTTAATCAACAAGAAGAAAATTTCTCATTTGAAGTTAACAAAGTAGCTTTCTTTCAGTCTTGTTCTCAATTCACTCACAAGAAGTAACTCAGTTCATGAATTACTCACAAGAAGCAATTCAGTCTACAGATTACTTACAAGAAGTAATTCAGTTTACAAATTGCTCACAAGAAGTAATTCAGCACTCAGTTCGCTTGCAAGAAGCAATTTAGTTTCTCATTCACTTGAAAGAAGCAACTCAGTTTTCAGTTTGCTCACAAGAAGCAATTTAATTCTTAATTTACTTGCAAGAAGTAACTCAGTTTTTTATCTGTTCACAAGAAGCAATATAATCTCTCGTTTGCTCACAAGAAGTCAACTAATACTCAGCTTGTTCACAAGAAACAAATCTCGTTCAATCTTGTTTCTCATCTGAAACAAGAAGTTTCTAGTCATATTCTTCAAGTCATTCAAAAGAAATACTCATCAAAAATCAAGTGTCAAAATTCTTTTCTCTTTAGAACTTCTGTTATTCTTCAAGCAGATCAATTCAATCGATCTTTTATACAACTTGACATAGTCAAGTTGAAAGTTCGAAGCTTTGATCATGCTGCTCATGTCAAAAACATTGAAGTGTTTAGCGTTATTCTAAAGAAAATCGATGTTTTCTTGAATCTTGAATCAATCTCATCTTCTAGTTTAAACTCTGACGAGTCAAAATCACGTCACATGACTTTGACTGTCTGTTCAAAGAACAGCTCAACTCTTGCTCAGTTCTCATCTCACTCTCAAGACAGTACATATGATAAGAATCATCATCTGAATCTTCATCAAATGAAAAAAAAATTTCATTTGACTGCATTCATGACACAAGAAGATCTTGAAGTCTATTGACAAAGTAAGAATGTCGATTCAGTCATAATTCTATCATTCAGATATTTCAAGTTTCTAGACGTCTTCTTCAAGAAAAACGTTGATATCTTGTCTTTGCATTGAGTTCATGATCATGTCATACATCTTAAAGAAGATGCTCAATTCTCAGTCTTTGCTTTGTATAACATGAGTCGTGACAAAATTCTAGAACTTCATCGTTATTTGAATGAGAATCTGAGCAAAGATTTCATTCAAGTCAATCACTCTCAAATGATCATCTTTGTTCTCTTCATTAAGAAACTTAAAGAAGAATTTCGTTTCTGTGTGAATTATCAAGATCTGAACACTATCAGAGTCAAGAATTGATATTCTCTGTCTTTGATCTCAGAAACGCTGAATCATCTAAGTTGAGCTAAAATCTTTATCAAGCTGAATATCATTTCTGCGTTCAATCAACTTCAAATCAAAGATGAAAATGAAGCTTTCATCATTTTTTGCACTTGATTTGAATTATTCATGTATTTAGTCATGCTTTTCGATTTATGTAATGAGTCTGTCTCATTTTAGAAGTACATCAACAATACTTTTCATGAACATTTAGATAAGTTTTATACAGCTTATCTGAATGACATCTTGATCTATTTTGACAATAAACTCAAGCATGAGATTCATGTCAAGCTTATTTTGCAAAAGCTGCAAGAAGCAGATCATCAGATGAATATAATCAAATGTAAGTTTCATATCACTCAAGTTTCATATTTAGAATTGATAATCATCATTGAAGAAGTCAAGATGAACTCTTTTAAAATAAACATCATTGTCAACTGATTCATCTTGATCAACATTAAAGACGTTCAAAGTTTTCTAGATTTCACGAACTTCTATAAAAGATTCATCTATGACTATAGTAGAATGATTACTTCGCTCACTCATCTCATCAGAAAAGATGTACTCTTTGTCTGATTTCAGAAATGTCAGATTGCATTCAACATTCTTAAAAAAGTCTTCACTTTCAAAATTATTCTTCGTCACTATAATTCAGATCACAAGATTGTGATAGAAATTGATGCTTTGAACTATGTATTCAAAGACATTCTCTCTCAATATGATGAGAATGAGATTCTTCATTCAGTCGCTTACTTTTCAAAGAAGCATAACTCAGTCAAGTGTAACTACGAGATCTACAATAAAGAACTTATGATCATTGTTTGCACTTTCAAGAAATGATGATCAGAACTTGAAGATTCTATCTATTCTGTTAAGATGATCATGAATTATAAAAATCTTAAGTATTTCATGTCAACTAAGCAGTTAAGTCATCATTAAGCTCGTTGAAGTGAGTTTCTGTCTAGATTCAACTATCACATCACTTATCATCTTGACAAGATCAACGATAAGTTGAATGCTTTAACATGTTGCTCAGAAGATCTTTTTAAGAAGAGAAATACATTCAATTCTTGACATCAATATCAACATCAGACAATTCTGAAAATTCATGTTTTAAATCTTGATATTGTTGAGAATCTCACTTTTGATGTTTTTAACATTAAAGTCATGAAGCTTCAGTCACAAATCATCACTTTAAATTCAGTTCAGTTACATCTGTTCTCAGTTATTTCAACATTCTTGCAAATTCTAGTCTTCATGAATCTAGAAATCGAAGAATTCGATGTTGAAAACATCAAGTCTCAGCTAGATCAAGACACTCTGAATCTTGATGAGAATTTTGCTGACATTCTCACTCAGACATTGTGAAAGTAAATCAAAATCAATGACAAATTTGCAGTTCAAATAATCGAAGCACTTTGCAATAAAGCATGATATCACAACAAAATTTCTTTAGTTGAGTGTAAAGAACACAAGAATCATCTGTACTTTCAAGAAAGAAAGTATGTGCTCAACTTAAATAAACTACGTCTTCGTATCATTCAGCTCGCTCATGATAATGTCGTTGATAATCACTCAGAAAGAGCAAAAAGCTATGAACTGATCAATCAAGTTTACTGATGATCAAACATTTATAAGTATGTTCAACACTTCATATGAAACTGTCACATATGCACACGTTTCAAGCTCTTTAAACAATGAACTCAAGAATGATTGTGTTCTCTTTCAATTCTTGAATGTCGTTGACATGATATTTTCATGAACTATGTAAATTCTTTATTGCTCAGTATCTTCATGAATATCATATATAAATATGTTTTAGTCTTCATTAATTATTTTATCAAAATGAAACATTTAGTTCTCATCACTTCTATGAAAGTTGAAGAAACTATCAACTACTTTTATGCTCATGTTTGAAAACATCATGATTTACTTGAGTTCTTCATATCTGATTAAGACATACAATTTATTTTTAATGTCTGAAAGCATATGTGTAAAATGTTGAAGATAAACGTTAAGTTATTAATGATGTATCACTCTGAAATCAATGATCAAATCAAGAAAGTCAATGCTATCATGAAGCATTATCTTCAAGTCTTCATCAACTACATGCAGAATGACTGAGTTAAGTGACTTTCTGAAGTTGAATTCATCATTAATAACGCATCATCATCAATCACTTTAACATCATTATTCTTGATTAATTTGAGTTAAAACTAATGTTTAGACTTCAAGTTTTCTGAGTTTCTGTTCAAGAATCTTACATTTCAAGCTTGAAACAAGTTAATTAATGTCAAAGAGTTCATCAAAAAGATGAAGAAACTAACTGAGCATCTACGTGATGAAATGCTTATAACTCAAATCATTTATGAGTTCAATGTTAATTTCTTTCATTATTCTTGTTTTAAATACTTTGTTGAAAATGAAGTTTAATTGAATGCTTGCAATCTCAGAATCATTCATCTTGCTGTCAAGTTAGACAATTCTAACGTTGATTTCTTCAAGATCAAGCGTGTCTTCAAGAACAATTTTCTGATCATCAAGTTAAATCTTTCATGTCATTCTTTTAAGTTATATCACAAGTGATCTTCTTTCAAGTCAATATCAGAAATTTCAAGAACTCATTATTGTTGAGAATGATGAAAGATTCTGATATGTAAACAGCATACTAAACTTCAAGCATGATAAATATTATAACTCATCTTTGCTCAAGTATTACATCAATTGAAAAGATCACTTTTCTACTTGAAAGTCTTTTCATCTTTTGAATAATTGTAAGTAAACGCTTGATGAATATCATCTCGTCAATTCTGTTGTCAAAGAATCACATATACTGTCATGTGTGATGTCTCAATGTCAATGTCAATAACTTTAAATTCAATCTTCATCATTTCAATTCAATCTCAATCTGATTCAGATCTTGTTTAGATTTGACTCAGATATCTTGTTTAAATCTGATTCAAATGTGACTCAGATGTATTTTAGTTTCATCTGTGCATCATCATATTAAATTGCATTTCATTTTTCTTTTACTCAGATCTGACTCAGATCTTGTTTAAATCTGATTCAGACATCTCACTTAAATCTGACTCTGATGTGATTCAAATATGTTTTAATTCTCATGCATCATCACATTAAAATGCATCTTATCTCGTCTCATTCTTCAGACATCTTGTTCAAATCTGACTCAAATGTGACTCAGATTTATTCTAGTTTCATCTGTGCTTCATTACATTAAAATGCATTTACATCAATTCTCATTTTATTTCAAGTCTTCATCTTCAATTTTTTCTCATTTCATCTTGTTTCTTTTCATCATCTTGCAGAAGCTCAGTCTTGAAGAGAAGAGTTACTGTCATGATGTCAGATCATTAACTCAATTTAAAATATAAATCATTGATGTTTTAAATAATCTTAATTCATTAAATCTGTTTTGCAGTTCAATGAATCAAGTCATTAATCTAATCATCATTCTTTTAATTTAGTTTCAGCAATTTAGTTTCAATTATCTCAGTCATGTGCGCGAATCTTTGCAATCTTAAGTCATAAAACTATTGTTTAATCTTGATTCTGTTCAATTCATGTATATAAAAGTCAAGCTTTCGTTCTTTTCTTTCACTCTTTGTCTTTCATCTTGTACATTATTTGATGTATTGTCTTGTATCTAAATTCTATCAAAGTAATAATAATATCAGTCTTTTATATTGATAGTATCTTTAGTTTAACTCAGTCTTTGACATATATATTCATTCTGTATCTGCTTAGAATATCACATTGTCATATCACTCTTATAATTCTTGTTTATTCATTTAGTAAACTTGATCATTACATTAACAAAGTAACTTCTTTTCAGTCTTACTCTCAATTCACTCACAAGAAGTAACTAAGTTCTTAAATGACTTACAAGAAGCAATTCAGTTTACAGATTGCTTACAAGAAGTAATTTAATCTACAGATTGCTCACAAGAAACAATTCAGCACTCAATTTATTTGCAAGAAGTAATTTAATTTCTTATTCACTTAAAAGAAGTAACTCAGTTTTCAGTTCGCTTGCAAAAAGCAATCTAGTTTCTCATTCATTTGAAAGAAGTAACTCAGTTTTCAGTTCACTCACAAGAAGCAATTCAGTTTTCAATTCACTCATAAAAAGTAATTTAGTTTCTCATCTGCTTACAAGAAGTAATATAATCTTTCATTTGCTCATGAAAAGTCAATTAATACTCAGCTCATTCACAAGAAATAAATCTCGTTCAGTCTTGTCTCTCATCTGAAACAAGAAGCTTTTAATCATATTCTTCAAGTCATTCAAAAAGAATACTCATCAAAAATTAAGTGTTAAAATTCTTTTCTTTTTAAAACTTCTGTTATCTTTCAAGCAGATTAATTCAATTGATCTTTTATACAACTTGATATAATCAAGTTGAAAGCTCAAAGCTTTGATCATGCTGCTCATGTCAAAAACATTGAAGTGTTTAACATCACTTTAAAGAAAATCAATGTTTTCTTGAATCTTGAATTAATCTCATCTTCTAGTTTAGATTCTGATGAGTCAAAATTGCATTATGCAATTTTGATTGTTTGTTCAAAGAACAGCTCAACTCTTACTCAGTTCTCATCTCACTCTCAAGACAGTATGTATGATAAGAATCATCATCTGAATTTTCATCAAATGAAAAAGAAATTTTATTTGACTGCATTTATGACACAAGAAGATCTTAAAGTCTATTAATAAAGTAAAAACATCAATTCAGTCACAATTATATTGTTTAAATATTTCAAGTTTTTAGACATTTTCTTTAAGAAGAATGTTGATATCTTGTCTTTGCATCAAGCTCATGATCATGTCATACATCTTAAAGAAGATGCTCAATTCTCAATCTTCACTTTGTATGACATAAGTTGTAACAAAATTCTAAAACTTCATCATTATTTGAATAAGAATCTGAGCAAAGATTTCATTCAAGTCAATCACTTTCAGATGATTATTTCTGTTCTCTTCATCAAGAAACTCGAAGAAAAACTTTGCTTCTGCGTAAACTATTGAAATTTGAACGCTATCATAATCAAGAATCAATATTTTCTGTCTCTGATTTCAGAAACGCTGAATCATTTAAGTCAAGCTAAAATCTTTATTAAGCTGAATATCATCTTTACATTCAATTGACTTCAAATCAAAGAAGAAGATGAAGCTTTCATCATTTTTTGCACTCGATTTGAATTATTCAAGTATCTAATCATGCTTTTCAATCTATGTAATAAGTCTGTCTCATTTTAGAAGTACATTAACAATATTCTTTGCAAACATTTAGATAAGTTCTATACAGCTTATCTGAATGACATCTTGATTTATTTCAATAATAAACTCAAGCATGAGATTCATGTTAAGCTCATTTTGCGAAAGCTGCAAGAAGCAAATCTTCAGATGAATATAATCAAATGCAAGTTTCACGACACTTAAGTTTCATATTTAAAATTAATAATCATCATTGAAAAAATCAAGATGAACTTTTTTAAGATAAACATCATTGTCAACTGACTCATCTTAATCAACGTTAAAGATGTTCAAAGTTTTCTAGATTTCACGAACTTCTATAGAAAATTCATTTATGACTATAGTAGAATAACTACTTCGCTCACTCATTTCATCAGAAAAGATGTATTCTTTATCTGATTTCAGAAATGTCAAATTGCATTCAACATTCTTAAAAAAGTCTTCACTTTCAAGATTATTCTTTGTCACTATAATTCAGATTACAAGATTGTGATAGAAATCAATGCTTTGAACTATGTGTTCAAAGACATTCTCTTTCAATATGATAAAAATGAGATTCTTCATTCAGTTGCTTACTTTTTGAAGAAGCATAACTCAGTTGAGTGTAACTACGAGATTTATGATAAAGAATTCATGATCATTGTTCATGCTTTTGAAAAATGATGATCAGAGCTTAAAGACTCTTTTTATTCTGTCAAAATGATCACGAATCACAAAAATCTTAAGTATTTCATGTCAACTAAGCAGTTGAATCATCATTAAGCTCGTTAAAGCGAATTTCTGTTTACATTCAACTATTGCATCGCTTATCATCTTGACAAGATCAATGATAAGTTGAATGCTCTGACACATCGCTCAGAAGATTTCTTTAAAGAGAAAGATATATTCAATTCTTGACATCAATATCAACATCAAACAATTCTGAAAACTCATGTTTTAAATCTCAATATTATTAAGAATCTCGTTCTTGACATCTTTAACATCAAAGTCATAAAGTTTCAATCACAAATCATCACTTTAGATTCAGTTTAATTACATCTGTTTTCAATTATTTCAACATTCTTGCAAATTCTAGTTTTCATGAATTTAAAAATCAAAGAATTCGATGTTGAAAACATCAAGTCTCAACTAGATCAAGATACTTTGAATCTTGATGAAGATTCTGCTGACACTTTCATTCAGACATTGTGAAAGCAAGTTGAAATCAATGACAAATTCATAATTTAGATAATTGAAGCACTTTGCAATGAAGCACAATATCACAACAAGATTTCTTTAGTTGAGTGTGAAGAACACGAGAATCATCTGTACTTTCAAGAAAGAAAGTACATGCTCAACTCAAATAAACTACGTCTTTATATTATCTAGCTTGCTTATGATAATGTTGTTGATGATTATTCAGAAAGAGCAAAAAGCTATGAACTGATCAGTTGAGCTTACTGATGATCAAACATTTATAAGTATGTAACATACTGATCGCGTTGAGTTAAGTACTTGAGTTCAAGTCAAGTATTTGACTTGAAAAGTGTTGAGTTGAATTGAAATTTTTTTGAAAAAGTGTCAAATTGAGTTGAGAAGTTGAACTTAAGCACTCAAGTCGAGTTGAGAAACTTGATTCAATAATTCGATTTGAAAACTTGACTTGACTCAACAAGATATTAGATAAATGTAAATAGCTTGATTGAACAGTCTTCATGATTTTCTTTATGACTTTCTATCATGTTTTCTCGTCATGACTCTCTATCAAAGTCAAATGATCTTCATGTTTTTTCTTCATGTTTCTCTTCATGTTTCTCGTCATGACTTTCTTCATGTTTCTTTCTATGTTTCTCTTCATGTTTCTCATCATGACTCTCTTCATGTTTCTCTTCATTTTTTTCTTCATGTTTTCTTCATGTTTCTCTTCATGTTTCTCATCATGACTTTCTATCAAACAATCTTCATGTTTCTCTTTATGACTTTCTATCAAATGATCTTCATGTTTCTCTTTATGACTTTTTATCAAATAATCTTCATGTTTCTCTTTATGATTCTCTATTAAAAGATAATGCAAAAAGATAATGCAAAAGTCAAAAATCGAAAGATTTTCTATATTTAATTCTCTTGATGTCAAGCTTAAGTTCTTGATGAGTCAAGTCAAGTTGATTCAATTCTCAGTTGAGTTGAGTCATGTCAAGTTGAAAATATGAGCAACTCGACTCGAGTTGAGTTGAAAATGTAAGCAATTCAACTCAATTTCGATTTAAGTTCAAAATGTCAACTTAAAACTTAACTTGACAATCAGTTTACAGTATGTTCAACACTTCATATAAAATTATCACATATGCACACATTTTAAGCTCTTTAAACAATGAACTCAAGAATGATTGCATTTTCTTTCAATCTTCAAACGTCGTTGATGTGATGTTTTCATAAACTATGTAAATTCTTTATCGCTCAATATCTTCATGAATATCATATATAGATATGTTTTAATCTTCATCAATCATTTTATCAAAATGAAACATTTAGTTTTCATCACTTTTATGAAAGTTGAAGAAGTTATTAATTGCTTTTATGCTCATGTTTAAAAACATCATGATTTACTTGAGTTCTTCATGTTTGATTGAGACACACAATTCATCTTCAATGTTTGAAAGCATATGTGTAAAATGTTGAAGATAGATGTTAAGTTATCAATAACATATTACTTTGAAATTAATGATCAAATCAAAAGAATCAATGCTGTCATGAAGCATTATCTTTGAATCTTCATCAACTACATGCAGAATGATTGAGTTAAATGACTTTCTGAAGTTAAATTCATCATCAATAACACATCATCATTAATCACTTTAACATCATTCTTCTTGATCAATTTGAATCAAAACTCATGTTTAAACTTCAAGTCTTCTGAATCTTTGCTTGAGAATCTTACATTTCAAGCTTGAGACAAGTTAATCAATGTCAAAAAGTTCATCAAGAAGATCAAGAAACTAACTGAGCATCTACATGATGAGATGCTTATAGCTCAGATCATCTATGAATTCAATGTTAATTTCTCTCATCATTCTTGTTTTAAATACTTCATTGAAGATGAAGTTTAATCAAATACTCACAATTTCAGCATCACTCATTTTATTATCAAGTTAAATGATCATAATGTTAATTTCTTCAAGATTAAGCGTGTTTTCAAGAACAATTTTCTGATCATTGAGTTAAATCTTTTAACATTCATGAAGATTTATTCAATCTTTCATGTCATTCTTTTGAATCATATCACAAGTAATTTTCTTTCAAGTCAACGTCAGAAATCTTGAGAACTTGTTATCATTGAGAATGACGAAAGATTTTGATATGTAAACAGCATACTAAACTTCAAGCGTGATAAATGCTATAATTCATCTCTGCTCAAGTATTACATCAATTGAGAAGATCACTTTTCTATTTAAAAGTCTTTTCATCTTCTGAATAATTGTGAGCAAACGCTCAATGAATATCATTTCGTCAACTCTGTCGTCGAAGAATCACATGTATTATCATATGTGATATCTCAATGTCAATGTCAAGAACTTTAAGTTCAATCTTCATCATCTTGATTCAATCTTGATTTGACTTAAACATTTTGTTTAAATTTGACTCAAATGTGACTCAAATGTATTTTAGTTTCATCTGTACATCATCATATTAAACTGCATTTTGTTTTTCTTTTACTCAAATTTGACTCAGATCTTATTTAAATCTGACTCAGACATTTCATTTAAATCTGACTCAGATGTGATTCAAATGTATTTCAATTTTCTGTGCATCATTACATTAAAATGCGTCTTATCTCATTTCATCTCTCAAATCTTATCAAGATCTGATTCAGATATCTTATTTAAATTTGATTCAGATGTGACTCAGATTTATTTTAGTTTCATCTATGCTTCATCACATTAAAATGTGTTCACATTAATTCTCATCTTGTTTCAATCTTCATTTTCAATTCTTTCTCATTTTATCTTGTTTCTTCTCATTATTTCACAGAAGCTCAGTCTTGAAGAAAGAAGTTACTATCATGATGTCAGATCATTAACTCAATTTAAAATATAAATCATTGATATTTTAAATAATCTTGATTCATTGAATCTGTTTTGCAATTCAATGAATTAAGTCATCAATTTAGTCATTATGATCTTAATTTAGTCTCAGCAATTCTGTTTCAATCATTTCAGTCATGTGCATGAACTTCTGCAATTTTAAGTCAATAAAACTATTGTTTAGTCTTGATTCTGCTCGATTCATGTATATAAAAGTTGAGCTTTCGTTCTTTTCTTTCACTTTTTGTCTTTCATCTTATACATTATTTGATGTATTATCTTGTATTTAAATTTTATCAAAGTAATAATAATATCAGTCTTTTATATTGATAGTATCTTTAGTTTAACTCAGTCTTTGACATTAATAAAAGATGTTAAACACGCAGTGATTCACTAAAAGTTACATGATCAAAAGAAGTGAATGTGATAACTTTTTTTACACTGAGAATTCATTATTTTGTCATGATGTCAGATTATCAACTCAATTTAGAACATAAATCGTTGATGTCTTAAATAATCTCGATTCATTGAATCTGTTTTGCAATTCAATGAATCAAGTTATCAATTTAGTCATCATCATCTTAATCTAGTTTCAGCAATTCTGTTTCAATCATCTCAGTCATGTGTGCGAATCTTTGCAATCTTAAGTCATAGAATTATTGTTTAGTCTTGATTCTGCTCGATTCATGTATATAGAAATCGAGCTTTCATTCTTTTCTTTTGCTCTTTGTCTTTCATCTTGTACATTATTTGATGTATTGTTTTGTATCTAAATTCTATCAAAGTAATAATAATATCAATCTTTTATATTGATAGTATCTTTAGTTTAGCTCAGTTTCTGACATTATGAAAGATCTACACTTTCTGCAACATTTTCATACATTGAAATCTCATCTAGTTACTCTTTTGCTCAAATGAAGTCATCTTACAATCTTTTGATCGACGATGAGCGTGCTGTTGAACAGTTCGCTCAAAGTATGATCGAAAATTCAGTCGAGATCTTTCACGCAATGCGTAAGCTTCAAAATCAAGTTCGACAACATGATGTTATCATTTCATTCTCGTTCATCGTTCTCAATTCTTTAATTTATATAGAGTTGAATTTTCAGTCTTTCGCGATGATAGCTCAAATCATCGCACAAATCTTGAATAATCAATCTTCTTTTGTCGTTTATTTCTTTGCAAACTTTGTCGCTGTCTTCATTACTTCTAAATTTGAGAAGCTTCTTGACATATCTAAGTATGAGAAGAACAAAGATCAATTGAATGCATGAGAGCAGAGTCTGATACAACGCATGAACGTGAACAATGATCATTATTTCTTTCATCGAGTCAAGATCATTTATGTCGAGTCACGACTCATCATAGATAAGAAGATTCACAATTTAATGAGTCAATATCAAGTCAATGATTTCTGTATCATTTTCATCTTCACAGATTGATAACACAAGTTGCATCATTGCTGTGACAATTCTTTCAAGACAGAAGATGCTCATCTATATTTTCATGAAATTCTGAAGCAAGACATGAATAGCTTTGTCAACTATTACAATCTCTTCTATCAAAAGAAAGAATGTTCTTTAATGAAAGATTTCTTGTTGATTGACTGTCTGAAACGTAATGTCAATTATTTCACTTAAGTTGTTGTCTTCTTCTGATGAAATGTCAATGAAATTCAATTATTCATCTTTTATCAATAAATTCAAGCATTCTCTGACATTGATGAAGAGCTTCAGCAGCTTAAGCATCATCAATCTCGCTTCATCTTCATCATCATTTTATTTATCAAAGTCAAGAACATCTTTGCGTCGACTAGTAATTCTTTAAGTTCAAAGATCATCATTTTTGTGACTGTTGTTTTGACAGTATCTTCGTCTCTCTTTCTCTTGTCTCTTGATGAGTCAATGAATTTAAGCTTCGTCATTATCATCATTTAAGATAAGACTCTGATCGTTTTTGAAGTCAAGAAAATCTGCAATAAGTGAAAGCTGTGCTACTACTGCAAGTTGCAACATTCGAGCAAAATTGCTAAAGAATGCTCAAATAAGAAGCTCTTCACTCTGTGTATCATGAACATTTACAACAGTGATGTCGTCAATATAAATGAAGAAGTCTCGCTGCTTACGAGAAAAGTTTAGTTTCTGAGCTAAGTCGCGCTCAGAGATCTGTATATATATCATCTTGTCTACTAGTCTCAATCTTTTCACTCTCACTTCAATCATATAGAAAGTTTTCTGCTAAATCTGTCTTGAAACTCTTTGAATTCAATTCAACATTTAAAGATAATCACATGATAGTATTCTGTATTCTACGTCAAGCTCAATCTAAAGTTCTCATTCTCGCTCTGATTGATAATGAAGTCTTTGCTTATGTCTTTATGAATAAATTCTTTGCACAACAACATCATCTCTTTTTGCATCAATTAACTCATTCTCGCAGACTTCAAGAATTTGATGATCAAGTCATTTTAATCAATGACATTATTCATGTCATTGAAATCACAATGATTCTCAACAAACACATCAAAAAACTATTCTTTTATGTCATTGAATTAAGTCAATATCTCATTATCATGAGTCTATCATGACTTCATCATCACGTCATTGATGTCAATTTTGAACACAATATTCTCATCTTGTCTTTCTTCTTCTGTCTTAATTATTGTTGCTCATCTCTCGTCAAGATCTATGATCTTAATCAACAAGAAGAAAATTTCTCATTCAAAGTTAACAAAGTAGCTTTCTCTCAGTCTCGCTCTCAATTCACTCACAAGAAGTAACTCAGTTCATGAATTACTCACAAGAAGCAATTCAGTCTACAGATCACTCACAAGAAGCAATTCAATTTACAGATTACTCACAAGAAGCAATTCAGCATTCAATTCGCTTGCAAGAAGTAATTTAGTTTCTCATTCACTTGAAAGAAGTAACTCAGTTTTCA
>JAABUV010003260.1_pt1 | contig 20874 bp, 17 predicted proteins | sample 5559971 | NCBI WGS metagenome assembly JAABUV01 (sample SAMN10711881, study PRJNA513362) | rock metagenome | isolation source: Antarctica rocks | place: Antarctica: Victoria Land, Knobhead nord | collected 2015-12-19
TCCAAAAATATGGGAAGATGTGGAATGAGAGCGCGACGACACTGTGGAATGCCAGATCTCGGCAACGGCTTGCATATCTCCCTTAGTGCTCTGTTGGCATGCCGCTGTGGAATCTGCAATACAGAATAATTCGTCACAAGTCTCTTATAGGAAAATCAATAACAGAGCGATACGTTGAACACGATTGAAGGTAAGGGCTCGAAGGATGGCTCTCATGATGGTGTGGTTTATCCCTTGGCCGCCACTTCTCCTCAAAAGCCAGCTCTAGGACGCTGAGATGAAAATGTATTTACTATTTGTACAGTTTGGCAACTGTCTACCTATCGTCCATAATTAATTTGTAATTGTTCAAAATTAATCAACTCAAAATTTTCGCATCTTACCATTCCTGATAGGAATTAAAATAATTGGGAAAAAACTGGCGGCACCCGGAATCGAACCGGGATCGGAACGGACTCAAGTGAATCGAACACTCATTCGGCGTGAGATTTGCAACCACAACGTTACGTGCTACCATTACACCATGCCACCTTAACAAGACCGGCGATTAAGATGTATATATAGCAGATTTTTGCTGACTCAGCTATCTGTCAATCTTGATCGAACTTTGCCTCAGAATCTCAGACGAAGTAGATGAAACCTAGCCTTGAAGAGACTAGATGCGCTACATCTTTCGAGATAAGTGATGACTACTAAGTCTCTTTGAGTTAATCATCTTGCTTACTACGTAAGTTTCAACTACTACATCTGAGATTGTCTCAGAATCTCAAACGTAGTAAATGAAATCTAGCTTCTTTGAGTTAACTGCCTTGCTTACTATGTAAGTTTCAACTACTACATCTGAGAGCATGAACTTAAATTACAGTCAGATATTTCTTAAATTCAAAATAATAATAATAATAATAATAATTCATACATTCTTGTGACGTCGATTAGGTCAACTCATAACGGAAATCTATGCTATGTGTGTCGAGTGAACAAAACTCTCTGAGGTAGAAAATCGCTCGCTGTCTATACGACTGCTACACGCAGTCGAGACGATAAAACTGAGACTATGTATCAAATTTGTTCATGATGATTGCATGTTAGAGAATGAGTGTTCTTGTCACTCTAAACTGCTTCAGCAGCTTCATTTTCATCATCATTCTTGCTGTTGTCTTGAGACTCTTCATGATTGAGATGATGACTCGATAATTCGTGAAGTCAACGTCTCGTAGCATATTCGATCGAAGATGCGTTCAATTTGAGCAGTGCATCAGAATATGCTTGACTGTTTGATGACTTCATTCGCAGTTGCATCAAGAGCTATTTGCGCTCGACATGTTTCTTGAGTGCAGATAAACATTCAGCTTTATGCGTTTGATTCTGATGTAAATTGTAAAAGTGCTTTCGATCTTCTGAAAATCATCACGCATCTTTACTGACTTCTTGAATAGATGAAATCTTTGAGCGAAAGATGCATTAATGTCTGCGATGCGTTTTTTGTAGTTTTCTCATCAAAAATCTCATTGACTTTTGTGAAACTGTGCAATTGCACATTTACTCATTTGAGTCGATGTTAAGAAATTAAGTCGTTCACATCTAAATTGTATCTTTGCTTCTTCGCGAATTGAAACATTCAGAAACGTCATTTTTTTGAAGATTAAAGAGTGAAATATGAATTTATTAATTTTTATTAAACAAGCATGTATGATCTTGCATGCTTGTTGAGTCTTCTGTGTTCTGTCGTTGATTTAACTGTGTAGTGTGACTTAATTCTGTAGCTTGTTCAAATGAACATGTAGTGAAAATGTATATGTTTCGACTTTCAGCGTTTCGATGTTCACTTTTCTGAAGATGTTGATCACATGACACAACGCTTGATTTTGAAGAGTTTCTAGCCTTCATTTCATACTCAACAATTCTTCTTCTTTATTACGTTGATGTCATATTAATACTTTGAATGTTATTTTCAATCTTATCATCGCTGAGTATATTTGTCTTGCTTTTACGATTGTAGTTTCTCAGATGAAAATCTCAAGTCGACTAAGCATCAGCATCTTGATGACATGATCTGCTTCTATTTGACGAAGATGCGAATCTCATCATAGTTTCATGTTCAGTTGCACTTCAAGAACTTGTACATTCAATTTTGACTTTATTATCAAGTTTTTTATGCGTAGATTGACTATCATGTTGAATCTTTTTGACTTACGAATGAAGTGTGTGAATTCATATTTCTCTGAAACGAATGTAGCATCATGAGTTCAAGCTCACTTCACACAAACGTTGTATGCTCAACTCAGTGATTCACAGATTGATTTTGTGATTTTGTCATAGATCAGAATATTGATGTCATCTACGAAGTTAAGCACTTTGATTTTAATTTTTAAAGCTTCGCATTTTTCAATTAAGTTTGCGTTAAAGAATAGAAAGAGAATCAATGATATGAGAAATCTCTGCGATATGTCAGTGTTTACTTGTCACATCATGCTGATTTGTTCATTGAACGTCAGCAATGACTCTTTGTTCTTCAGAAAGCTGCGAGTTCATTTGACTATGTAGTTTGATGTTCTTCTCATTCTCAGAGTATGCAGAAGTCTAGTGTGCAAGACATGATTGAACATTTCAGTGATATTTAAACTAAGCATGAAGATCACGTACTTGATTTTGCAATCTCATACTGCGTGTACTTGATCTACTAGTAAATTCAGCATTGAGATCACAAATTACTTGCATCTCGTTCTCATTTAAGTGTTCAAAAGCATGTGATGAGTCTCAATAATATCACTTAATCTTTTGATCATGATTGATTTCAATGTCTTATTCATGATGTCTAGCAGAGCAATGAGTCAATACATCTTTAAATCAATGTAGTCACTCTTCTTTAATTTGCATAGTACTATTGTCTGAGCTTTTTTGAACTGCTTCAAATGATATTTGTGAATTACACATGCATTGAATAAACTGATTAATATCGAAGTCAGTTCTGTTAAACTCGCTTGAAGCGCTTTATTTGAAATTTCAAATGCGTCTGACGCTTTGTTGACTTTTACTCATCAAATCATCTGTCTCATATCATCTTGTGATAAGACTGAATTGAATGACATTGTCAGCAATATAAATGATCTTGAAATGTTGTTGATGTCTGCTTAAGACAATGATGAAAAGAACTTTTTTTATAACATTTCTGTTTTTTCTTTGAATGAATTTGCTATGTGATCGAAATCGTCGCTCTTTAATGATGAAAACTGCAAAAGTTTCTTGAATAACTGACTTTCGATTCTGACTCATTTTGCGAAGCGTCAAATTGATTTCGATTCATTGCTCAGCTCATGCATCTGTGATTTAAAATGTGAACATTTTGTTTCTTTAATGATCTTGTTTTTGTGATCGTTGTATTTCAGATAGTCGTTTCATGTTTCTAAAGTACTTTGCGATTTTCATATGATTCATAGTCATCATGATTTCATCACGACTTTCAAGCAGATCTGATTTCAAAAGTCTCATGCTCAATTTAATGACTTTGCTCAAGAAGTAAACTTCTTAATGACTTCTTGTAATGCATGAGTGATCTCAGTTACTCTGTCATCTATTGCTGTCTTGTTGTCAAGAAAACAATCGACGAAAAGATGTACTTTTAGATGAGTGTTTAATGCTTTTGTGTTCATTTTCTTTCATAATCGATGAGTTGTAAGCTGCACGAAAGATGTGCATAAACACAATTTCGTGACAATTGAAAAATGATCAAATTCTTGATGTAAATCAGTTCTCATCTTGCATTTGTATATCATGAATTGAATTTTCTCATTGTCAAACGCTAAATTTATTGTTGTGAGCTGATTGTGAGTCTTTTTAGTAATTATGTTTGATTCAAGCAGTAGTTCTAGTCTTGCGTTCAAAACAATGTCTAGTAGAACATCAGTCATTATATGATGAGTAAAGCATCTTCTGACTTCTCAATGTGAATGATGCAGATTGAAATTTTCTATGATTAGCTGTTTGCAGTCATTTTTGATTAGTTCGTTCAAATGAGAACTATCAAAAATATGTTGTATACGTTGCATGTAACATACATAGAACATGATCTTTATGCTGATTTTCTTCTTAGACTCAAGAAGTTACTCAGAGAGTTTTCTTGCGACAAATTTACAGTTCAAGAGAAACGAAATCTCTCACTGCTCAGATTTCAACAGTTTACTTCTTAAGCATAAGTCGCAGACATTTCATCTGTGATATGCATGTGTATTGCAGTCGATTTCTTCTTTAATCACATTAACATGCGCTACTGTTTTCTTGAGCTATACAGACGATGTCTTCAACTAGAAATTAACTCTATCATTAAGACATTTAAGAGTCAAAGCTCAGTAAAGAAATAAGATTCTTAAGATTGATAATTGTCATCATTGTATATCATGCTTTGCAGATGCTCGCTTCGCTTGTAAAGCATGCAACTCATTTATTTCGTGTTATCTGTAGAAATCTTTCTCATGCAGATCGATCATGTCTTGCAAAGATGTTTATATGCTACACTTTTAATCAGACAGCATAGTTTGATCATTCTTTACTAATTCGCTTGTGTCTCTCTTCTCTTAATGAAGTCTTCTCATCAGCGTATCATTTATGTATAAAATATCTGTGTCTGAACGTCTGTTAAACAATATTAATGAGACTCTCAAGTTTGCTCATGTTGAACTTAACAAGACTCATAAGTTGCTCATGTCATAATAACAGACATGCAGTCTTAACAAGATTTATACGTAATTAACATGTAAATTTAAAGAATGTTCGTGATTCAAGTTCTTTTTGCTAATCACTCTCAACAGATCAAATGTGAAAGTGTTTTATCTCAATTCTCATTATCATGATGACAAGATGCTGAATTGAATGATTTTCATAAGCAATTTTTCTCGTAGTTCTGCATTCTATTTGACTTTCTCATCTGCATGCAAATTGCTTTTGTAACATGTGCATTGAGATTATTGAAGTTTGCACGATCGTGAAAACTCTGCATGCGATCAACGCACAGCGCTTCATCATCACGCAACATCTTGATGTCATTCAAACTTTTGATAATCTTTAGACTTTACTGTAGCTAGACAGTAGATTCGTAGTCAGCATCATGCACAGATGAGTTTCATCGTTGATCAAATTCAAAATAATATTAAATTTTGTTAATCATCTTATTTAATGCAATAAAGTATGAGCATATTATTGAATTAATTAGCAACATAGTTGCTTTTACTGACTGATTTTAATCTCTTTTCACTAGTCTGCATTAATCTTATTTTAATTCTTTGTAAAATAATTAACTTTTTTATTAAAGTCATAAAAGTCAAATTTATTATGATTAATCATTCAATTTTTAATGAAGTTCAACTTTATATTTACACTGCTTCACTTCATTCTTTATTGTTAACAACGTGCTTGTCTTGAATCATTAAACTGATCATGTTAAGTTAAGTCATCGAGATTGAGTTGAGTTCTTGACTCGTCAAAACTTGATTCAGATCAGAATTCTTGACTTGAATATTCAAGTTGAATCAAGATGTTCAATTTGAATATTTAAGTTGAATCAGAGAGTTGAAATTGAGTATTGACTTGAAATTTTCAACTCGATTCGTCAAGACATGAAGATAGATAAATAGATATTTTATTATGACTTTCTATCATGACTTTCTATCAAATAATCTTCATGTTTCTCTATCATAGCTTCTCTTCATGATTTTTCTTCATGACTCTTCTTCATGACTTCTCTTCATGACTTCTCTTCATGATTCTTCTTCATGACTTTTCTTCATGACTTTTCTTCATGACTTCTCTTCATGACTTTCTATCAAACAGTCTTCATAGTTTCTCGTCATGACTCTCTATCATAGCTCTTTATCATAGCTCTGTATCAAAGCTTTCTATCAAATGATCTTCATATTTTTCTTCATGTTTCTCTTCATGTTCTTCTTTATGACTTTCTATCAAAAAGATAATGCAAAAAGGTAATGCAAAGACGAAAAACCGAAAAAATTTCTATATTTAACTTTCTTGATGAGTTGAATCGAAAACTCAAATTAAGTATTGATTCAAGATCGATATCAGATTGAATCAGAATGTTGAAATTGAGTATTTAAGTCAAGTCAGAAGATTAATATCAAGTACTTGAGTTGAGTCAGAAGATTGATATCAAAACTCAACTTAATGATCAGTTTATGAATCATATTAAAATCTTTAAGTGAACTCATTACTTTATTTACTCAGCTATTTACATGTTCAGTTATTAACTCAGCTATTTACTTACTTCAAAACATGCTTCATGTGACATGTTTAAATATGCGTCATTAGACTGATTGCGTCAGATTGAGTACTTAACTCAAAAAATGTCAAGTTGAATTGAATTTTTTTTAAAAAAGTGTTGAGTTGAATTGAGAAGTTGAACTCAAGAACTTGAGTCGAGTTGAGAAGCTTGACTTAACAATTCAACTCAAAAACTTGACTTGACTCGACAAGATATTAAATAAATGTAAATAGTTTAATTAAACAGTTTACATGATTTCTCTTCATGACTTTCTACCATGTTTTTTCGTCATGACTCTCTATTAAAGTCAAATGATCTTCATGTTTTTCTTCATGTTTCTCTTCATGTTTCTCTCTATGTTTCTCTCTATGTTTCTCTTTATGTTTCTCTCTATGTTTTTCTTCATGTTTCTCTTCATGTTTCTCTTCATGTTTCTTTTTATGTTTTTCTTCATGTTTCTCTTCATGTTTCTCTTCATGTTTTTCTTTATGTTTCTCTTTATGACTTTTTATCAAATGATCTTCATGTTTTTTCTTCATAACTCTTTATCAAAAAGATAATGCAAAAAGATAATGCAAAAGTCGAAAAGATTTCTATATTTAACTTTCTTGATGTCAAGCTTAAGTTCTTGATGAGTTGAGTCAAGTTGACTCAATTTTCAGTCGAGTTGAATCATGTTGAATTGAAAATACGCTTAACTTAATTTGAATCAAGTTGAAAATGTGAGCAATTTGACTTTGAATTGAGTTGAATTCAAAATGTCAACTTAAAACTCAACTTGATGATCAGTTTATGCATCATTTACTTCATGATCTGTATGCTTCATATATACTTCATAGCACATGCTAATTAGCTCAATAAAAAGCATTCTTTATAACTTAACATTACATTGACAAATTCTTGAGTGTTAATTAATCAATCACACGCAGTTAATCATCATTTTGATATCATTGACATTGTTGACAGATAATTAAATCAGAGATTTAATCAAACATAATTAAATTACGTCATTAATTTTATACTTAAATCTAATAGTTGATAAATTGAATCATTTATCTTTGTACATAGATAATTAAATGACTAACAATATCATTAAATAGTTTGATAACATCTTTGTTCTTTGCATTCTATATGCTCATCATTCTACTCATCACTTTACATGCTCATCATTCTACTCATCATTCTACATACTCATCATTCTACTCATCATTTTACATACTCATCATTCTACTCATCATTCTACATGTTCATCACTTTACTCATCATTCTACATACTCATCACTTTACTTGTCACTTTACATACTCATCACTTTACTCATCATTCTACATACTCATTATTCTACTCATCACTTTACATACTCATCATTTTACTCATCATTCTACATGCTGATCATTCTACTCATCATTTTACTCGTCACTTTACATGCTCATCACTTTACTCGCTCATCTACTCATTTATTTACTCGCTCATTTACTCATTCATTTACTCACTCATCTACTTGCTCACTTACTTATTTCATTTACTCACTTTATTAATCTTTTTATCAAACACTTTATCAAACTTTCTATCAAACACTTTATTAAATGCGTCGATTGAATGCATAAAACACGTTAAACAATGCTTTAAATAATGCTTTCTACATGATTTGAAAACAGTACTGTTATCTCTGTGATTAGTAATTTTCACTCTCAGTCGAAGATTGATGCTAGAAAATTCAGAGAATTCAAAGTATTTACTTCTTTTTACTTCTTTCTTTCTTCATAGTTTTACTTTCTAAAACAACAACAATCATATTTCAATAATGTTAACTAGCTCAATAAAATGCATTCTTCATGACTTGATATCAAATTTTCTATCAAATTTTCTAGAATTATTGAGCTTTCTACTGATTTTTTTACTGATCTTTCTACTGATTTTTTGATTAATCTTTCTACTGAGCTTTCTACTGATCTTTCTATTGATCTTTCTACTGATTTTTCTATCAAGCTTTCTATTAAGCTTTCTACTAATCTTTCTACTGATCTTTTGATCAATCTTTTTACTGAGCTTTCTACTGATCTTTCTATTGATCTTTCTACTGATCTTTTTATCGAGCTTTCTATCAAGCTTTCAATCAAGCTTTCTACTACTAATCTTTCTAGTGAGCTTTCTACTGAGCTTTCAATCGAGCTTTTGATTGAGCTTTTTATCAAACACTTTATCAAACTTTCTACATGCTTCAAATTACTCATTGATTAAGCGCATAACATGAGTTGAACAATGCTTTCTACATGACTTCTTTCATGATTTTCTATCAAGCATTCTTCATGTTTTTCTATCAAGCACTCTTTATGTTTTTCTATCAAGCATTCTTCATGTTTTTCTATCAAGCATTCTTCATGTTTCTTTATTAAGCATTCTTCATAACTTTCTTTATGATTCTCTATTGAATACTTTACATAGTCAACAATTCATTCAAATAAATGATTAAATAACTAGTTAAATAATAAATTCATTGATTTAATATCTTGCTTTTGCATATGCTTGAACATATAAAATTGAGCATATAAAATCAGAATAATCAGTGTCAGCAGTGTTATTTTAATGATTCATGTCATTTTAATAATTCATGTCATTTTGATGATTTATGTCAATGTAATAAATGATGTCATTTAAGTTATTAAACATATGTTTGCAACTAATCACGTCAAAGTGGTTTTATAAGAAGAAAGATTAATCAAAATGATAAATCATTTAATTTATCAACTAATTATGTAATTAAACACTCAACGAAATTTCTTGATGTAAACTCTCTATTAAACTCTTTATTAAACTCAATATTAAACTTTTTATTAAACTTTTTATTAAACACTTTATTGAACTTTTTATCAAATACATCAAACTCTTTATCAAACTTTCTATTAAACTTTATAATAATAATAATAAATTCATACATTCTTGTGACATTGATTAAATCGACTTATGAGAAACTCTATGCTATTTGTATCAAGTGAACAAAACTCTCTGAAATAGAAAATCACTCACAGTCTATATGACTGCTTCATGCAGTTGAAACAGTGAGTTTTGAGACTATGTATTAAATTTGTTCGCGTTGATTGCATGTTAAAGAACAAGTGTTCTAGTCACTTGAAATTGCTTCAAAAGCTTCGTTTTCATCATCATTTTTGCTATTGCTCTGAGATTCTTCATAGTGATGATGATTATTTGATAGTTCAAGAAGTCAGCATTTTATAACATTCTTGATCGTAGATGTGATCAGTTCAAGCAATGCATGAGTACATGCTTCATCATCTGATGACTTTATTCGCAATTGCATTGCAAGCTATTTATGTCTGAAATGTTTCTAGAGTGCAGATAAACATTCAGATTTATGCATTTAATTCTGATGTACATCACGAGAATGCTTTCTGCTTTCTGAAAATCATTATGTATCTTTATCATTTTATTGCTCAGATGCAATCTTTGTGCTGAGATTGCATTGACATTTGCAACGCGTTCTTTGTACTTTTCTCATCATTGATTTCATTGATCTTTGTGATACTGCGCTATTATGATGCTATTGCTTGCTGAAATCATTGTGAAGAAGAGAATGTGTTGTTTGTGTCTCAACTGTATCTTTGCATCTTCTTGAATGAAGACATTCAGAAGTACTATTTTCTTGATGATGAGTGATTGAGAAATGATGCAAAAAACTCTCGTCAAATGAGCATGTATTAGTTTGCATGCTTGTCTGATCTCTTGCATTCAATCATCAACACAATTGTGTAACGTGATCTTGTTCTGTAACATGTTCAAATGAACATATAGCAAACTTATGTATGTTTCTGTCTTTAAAGTTTTAATGTTTACTCTTTTGAATGCTTCTGCTACATGATGCAGAGTCTGATTCTGAAGTGTTTTTAGTCTATATTCTTTACTCAACAGTTCATCTTTCTTGTCACGCTGATGTCAGACTGATGCTTCAAATGCGATTTCTGATCTCACTACTGCTGAGTATACTTGTTTCGCTTTTGTGAAGATAGCTTTTCATGTGAAGATTTCAAGATGACTAAGTATCAGCATTTTTGTGACGTGATTCATTTCTATTTGTCGAAGATGCGCACTTCATTGCAGTTTCATGTTCAGTTGCATCTTTAAAACTCGTACATCTGATTTTGATTTAATAACTGAGCTTTTTATTTGTATGCTAGCCATCATGTTGAATCTTTTCAATTTTCTAATGAAATGTGTAAATTCATACTTTTCTGATGCGAACGTTGCGTCATAAGTGCAAGCTCATTTCGCGCAAACGTCGTATGCTTTGCTCAATGTTCTGCAAATTTCTTCAGTGAATTTATCGTAGACTAGAATGTTAATATCATTTATGAAGTCAAGCACTTCAATTTTAATTCTCAATGCTTCGCATTTTTTAATTAAACTTACGTTGAAGAATAAAAAGAGAATCAATGAAATAAAAGATCTTTGCAATATGTTTGCATTTATCTCGCGTATGTCACTCATTTATTCATTAAATATTAGCAATGTCTCTTGATCTTCTAGAAAGCTGCGTGTTCATTCAATTATGTAGCTTGATGTTCTTTTCATTTTCAGCGTATGCAGAAGTCTGATGTGTGAGACTCAATTAAACGCTTCGACAACGTTTAAACTTAGTATGAACGCTACATATTTGATTTTGCAATCTCATACTGTGTGAACTTAATTTATCAGTAAATTTAACGTCAAAATCATGAATCGCTTGCATCTTGCTCTCATTTGAGCATTAGATAACATGCAATGAGTTTCAGTTATATCACTCAGTCTTTTGATCATAATTGACTTCAGAGCTTTGCTCATGATATCAAGCAAAGCAATGAGTCAATACATCTTTGAATCAATATAATTGCTTTTCTTTGATTTGCATAGTACTATTGTCTGAGTCTTTTTGAACTGCTTCAAATGATATTTGTGTATTATGCATGCGTTGAATAAACTCGTCAGTACTGAGATCAGTTCTGCAAGACTCGCTTGAAACACTTTGTTTGAAATATCTGAAGCATCTGATGCTTTGTCTGCTTTTACTCATTTAATTGTCTGCTTCACTTCATTTTCTATAATGCGTGAATTGAATGAGACTGTCAGAGATATGAATAACTTTGTGATGTTGCTGACATTCGCTTGAGAAGATGAGAGAAAGAACTTTTCTCGCAGTATCTTGATTTTTTTCTCGAATGTCGTTGTCATATAATCGATGTCGCTTCGCTTCAATGATAAAAACTGAGAAAGCTTTTTAAATAGTTGACTTTCGATTCTAGCTCATTTTGCAAAGCATCATATTGATTTGAGTGCTTTGCTCAGCTCATGCATTTGTAATCTGAAGTGTGTGCATTTCGTTTGTTGAATAATCTTGTTTTTATGATCATTATGCTTCAAATATTCATTTCATGCTTTTAATGTGTCTTATGTTTTTCATATGATTCACAGTCATCTTGATTTCATTACTACTTCAAAGCAGCTTTGATTTCAAAAGTCTCTTGCTTGATTTGATGATTTTGTCAAAAGAGTAAATTTCTCAATAATCTTTTATAACACTCTGATAATCTTACACACTCTGTCATTCATCATAGTCTTGTCGTCTAGAGAGTGTTTCAAAGATAGATGTATTCACAGATAAGCATTCAATGCTTCTGTATTCATTTTTTTCCAAAGTCATTGAGTTGAAAGCTGCACTGAGATTGTTTGTAGACATAACTCTGTGATGATTGAAAGATGATTTGATCTCTGATGCAGATTGATTCATATCTTGCACTTGCGTGTCATGAACTGTATTTTCTCGCTGCTAAAGACTAAATCAATCGTCGTAAATTAATTGTGAGCTTCGCGAGTAATAGTGTCTGATTTCAGCAATAATTTCAATCTTGCATTTGTAATGATGTTTAGCAGAGTATCAGTTGTCGTATGATGAGTGAAGCATCTTCGTCTTTCTCAATGAGAATGATGTAGATTGAAATTTTCTACAATCAGTTGTTTGCAATCATTCTTGAGTAGTTCATTCAAACGAGAAATGATTAAAGATCTCTCTGTGAATGTAATAAACAATGAGCATGAATTGTAAACATTTAGAAGTCTTAGCATCTGCGTTTCATCATCTGCGTTACGAGTTAATATTCTGATTAAGCAAATGTCTGATTCAGCTGTTTCTACTATTCATTAATCGAATTTTAAATGTTTGTTAATGTATATGCATGTTCTTGATTGAGATGACGAGTTTTTCACTAGATGAAAGAAGTTGTGTGCTGAGTTAAATGACTGTGAATTATTGTTGTTGCAATCTTGCTTCTGTATAGCTATTATGTCAAATTCGCGAATTTCTCTGTCAATTAGAAATGATTCTTGAATTCTTAATGACTTTCTGATGTTGTACTGTAGAATTTGTAGAGAAGATTGTTTTATCATAAAGTTATTCATAGCTGTTGTTAACTCTGCGATGAGAAGACTCTTTGTATGCTTTTGATCATCAAGAGTCTTTCTCACTTTCTGATTAAATGTTTCTGAATCTGCTCAGATGTCGTTTCATCTGAGTCGTTATTCACGTAAGAGAAAAGATTGACTCATCTATTCTTGATCTTTACTATCTGTCAAGCTGATTCATTAACGATTCAACTGCGTGTTTTTGACATGACTGTTGCTGAGCTCAAGAAGTTTGTTGAATCAAGAGAGTTCATTGAATCTGAAAAGTTTATTGAATTTAAAGAGTTCATTGAATCTAAAGAGTTCAGAAACAGCGAGAAGAGTGCGCGATTGTATTTAGATGTCTCAAAGTATTTGAATGATTTGTTTCTATAAATTTTGAATGCTTGTTTCATCTGCTGTCATCACTTGAAACAGATGCATCTTCAGAGTTCATGATTTTCGTTGCAGTTGATGCAACATTTTCTGTTTGAAGACATCATGCACTTCTTGATGTGATGTTTGTCTGCACACTTTTTGCAGCGCTGATTCTTTCTGCAGAACTTAATTATATGATCAAATTCGTGACATCTGAAGCATTGTGTAATGTGACAGTTCTTTTCAAATAGCTTGCATGCTGTTACGAATGTGTCAGAATTGATTAAAGCTAGTCAAGAACTAGTCAAGATTTGATCTAAATCTGACTCAGGTTTGACTCAGATATGACTCAGCATCTTTTTTCTTTTCTAGCATCTTCTAATCAGCTTCTATTGTCTTCTAGATAAACACACTTCTTTGTGTTACGAATAGTTAACAGATGTCTATGACAAACACATTTCTTTGTGTCACAAACATCTTTCAAATCAACATCTTTCTTATGTTTCAACACGTTCTCTTTGAGACTAGCGTCAATCTGAGTAACTACTATATAAAGCGTGTTCTTCTTGCTTTTTATATCTTCTTTCTTCTGTATTCTTAAAGTCTTAGTTATAATTATCTTTATAGATCAAACATTCTAGTCACGCACGCTCTCTGATTAGTTTCTAGACATGATCTCAACATTACTTTAAGAATTCATTAATCACATGATAATGATTTCTATACTCATTCAAATTCACTCGACTGACAACGAGATGAGTATAAAGAAATTTGTGTATCTGATGATCAATGACATCGAAAGACAGAACAATATCAAGAAATTAATAAAATCAAGAAATTAAGATCTTGCATTGCTAGAGAATCTACAGCTCATTCAGTACGCGCTCGTTCAAATCGATTAATAGAATCAAAAGATTAAGATCTTGATTGCTTGAGAATCATCAAAAAATCTCTCTCAAATCAGCAACACTCTTCTTTGAAGACTAAACAACTTGAACTACAATCTCACTACATATCGTCAAGCATCGCTCTTCGCTCAATAGTCAATTCTTTGCTATGACTCGATCATCTGTGAAAAATTTCTCTGAGAATTATCAAAGTCTTTATTCTTCTGTCACTGCAGATTCAGTCATTTATTCTGAGCTATCATCTCGCATATTGAAATATCTTAGATTCAACTTCGTACAAAAACGTCGTCACTCTGTATCTCATTCTCAGACTTTCGATGAATCTCTGAAAGCTTCTATTCTCTGAGATATAAAAAATGTAAAGCAGCTACAATACTGAATCAAACAAGACTCAGAAGTGTTTCTAGAAGATTTAAACAGTCTTCAAACTCAACGAGATCTTGATATGAAAGCTTGTGAGCTATTTGACAAGATATCAAGCGAACAAATATGAAAAACTCGCTTTAAGAAAATTGATCGAGCAAAGAAATGATCGAATCAATTGAATCAGACACTTCAGAACAAATTGACTGAAGCACAACATTATCTGCAAGTGACTAGAGATATCACTTTATCGATCTCTATTCTTTTTACATTCAGCAAGTGATCTCAGAAGCTTTCAAATTCATCTCTATTTACTGATGAAAAAGAATCTATCTGAAATAACTGACAAGAAAAGATTCGCGACAAGCTAGAAATCAACGTCAATCATTTTGATAATGACAAAGCTATACTAGTCTACATTCATTCTTGAATCAGCGAAGACGCAGTCAAAGTCATTCTAGTCAGACGTCAGCGAGATTCATTGAACTTTTATTCAACAATCAATGATCTACTAAATGAACTTGTTCAGCTATACAATGATTTTGACAAAGAGACAAACTTTCGAAGAAAGTATACTAATCTCTCTCAAGAAAAGAGCAAATTCAGTGATTTTTATTTGATGTTTCAACGTCTGTTCTTTTATCTAAAGTATTATGAAAAGCAATTGATCGTCGATTTACAAGACAAGATAGTCTATCGTCTTCATGCAGCTTAAAGTAGTCAATTGATTCAGTCAGAATCTTTGAACGAAATTCGTGATTATCTGATTCGTTTGAACAATGAGCATTGAATCATGAATGACATGAAAGAAAAGATTTTCATGATCAAAGTCAGAAAGCAAGTCATCTTTGCTGAGAAACGAGATTCATTGAATCTCTATAGAAAGATCGAAGTTATCATATCAGTTGACTCATCAAAATCGCGCGACGCAACTTTGACTAACGTCAAAGAGACAGATATACAAACTGAAAGCTGTTTCATTTATCATAAGTCAGATCATTCTTCTAAAGAGTGCTCTGATCGAACTTCGAGAGTCAATGCATTAGAAAATGATGAGTTTGATCAATCTACATCGAACTCTGAGTCAGATTCTGATTCAAAAAACTAGTTATCTCTTTCAGAGTCATTGAAGAAATAGAGATTATATTTCTGTGCAGTCAAATCGAAGTTTTATCGAAAGAAAACTATTTTGAGAAGTCATTTCTGATCAATGCTTCTCTTATCTCTCAGAGCAATTCTTTCAGCCTTCGCTCTTTGATAGACAGTGATTTCATCATTTACATGCTGATACATGACAAGCTAGTTGATAAAGTATGTCAGAAACTTGAAATACAATCTATATCACTAGCAAAAAAGAAGCTAATATGAGAATATGACGAAAAGTTAGTTAGAAAGACTATTACTCATAAGATTCTACTCAATCTCACGATCGAAAGTCATAAGAAATTGACTGTGTCAATGCTGATAGTTGATATCAAGCATTATGAAGCTATATTGAGCAAATCTTGAATGAACAAAAATGAAATATTATTGAACATGAGACATGATACTATCATATTCTCTGATCAATTAGATATTTCTATTTCGATTTTTTCGATTTCGTCAAATACAAAGCACTCAAGTTGATCGCGATCAACTCTCATCTCTTCAGCGACTTATAGCAATGCTTCAAAGATTCTCAAGCGCTCAGTTTTGATCATTCAGAAAGAGTCATTTTTGATTCAAAACATAGACGTCATCTTTTTTCAAGCACTAGTAAAACGAAAAAAGAAGAATCAGATCAAGATTTTTGCTATATTCATTGAAGACATTGATAGAAAAATCGTCTACAATACTCAATGCGAACTAGATGTTATAGACATCTTCTCAGTCAATGAAACGACTCAGAATCTAGAAGATATTAAAGTCAAGCTATCATTGAAGTATCAAGATTTTCTAGATGTCTTTGATCGAGTTCAAGCAGACAAGCTATCGTCTCATCGTTCATATAATCATAAGATAGAGCTTACTAGTGACGTAACATCACTTCGCTGTCGAGCATATTGAATGTCTCTCTACAAGCTTCAGAAAGTAAAGAAATATCTGAACGAGAATTTTTTCAAAGAATTTATAATCTCTAGCAAAGCTTTGTATTTCTCTTTCGTTCTGTTCATTCTAAAAGTAAATAAAGATTTATGATTCTGCGTTGACTATCGAAAGCTCAATGCTATTATTAAAAGAAATCGTTATTCTTTATCTTTAATAAATGAGATGATTGACAAAATAATTGATTGCAAGCATCTGACTCAATTGAATATCATTTCAACGTTCAATAAACTACGAATGCATTCTGATAGTGAGAACTATACTATCTTTATTATTGCTTTAGAAGCATACAAATCAAAGATGTTACTCTTTGAACTTATCAATGATTCAATCTTGTTTCAGCAGTATATGAATGATGTTTTATGAGACTTTCTAAATGACTTTTGTCAAGTCTATCTAGACGACATTCTGATCTACAGCAAAACTCAATGAGAACATAAACAACATGTCAAAATGATATTGAATCGCTTACAAGAAGCTGATCTACAGATGAATATTTGAAAGTGCAAATTCGATGTAGAAGAAATTGTCTTTTTAGAAGTCATAGTATCAGAACAAGATCTTCGTATGAATTCTGTTAAAGTGAAAGTCATAGTCAACTGAACTACGTCGATCAATCTAAAAGAAGTTCAGAGCTTCGTGAAATTTGTTAACTTCTATCGTCGTTTCATTAAGAACTTCTCGAAGCTAGTCAAATCATTCACTCAGCTGACTAGAAAAAACACGTCTTTTGTTTAAAACAAAGTCTGTGTTCAAGCTTTTGATGATCTAAAGAAACAAGTCAGCTCAATCTCAGTTCTACGACATTTCGATTCAAAACGACAGACTATTCTAGAAATTGATGCATCTGACTACGTCAAAGATGAAATTCTATCACAGTACGATGATGAGAAAGTTCTTCACTCAATAGCTTTCTACAGCAAGAGCATGATTCTCGCTGAATGCAATTATCACATCTATGACAAAGAATGTTACGAGCGTACCAAGGCTGAACAAGACTGAAGCTCTAATCAATTCGCATCAGGTTTGGCTCAGATATAACCCAGATATGACCCAACATTCTTTTCCTTCCCCAACATTCTTTTCTTTCACCAACATTCTTTTCTTTCACCAACATCTTGTTCATCTACATCACATTCTTCCCGTGTCACAAACACATTCCTTTCAGGCCTAGCGCAGCCTCTGAACATTACATAAATAGAAGCTTTTGTATCAATCTTCTTCTGTATTCTTAATATTCAGTTATAGCTATCTCTAAAGATCAAGCACTATCAATCCTGACCTTCATTGATTGTATCATCTAGGCACGATCCTGACATTATATTAAGAATCCGTTAACCACACGATACTGGTCTCATTACTCATTCAACATACTCGTCTAGACAGAACGAGTCTAAAGAAATTCGTTTATCTGATGATCGACGATAATCGAAAGATAGAACAACACTAGAGGATTGAATAGAATCAACGGCGAGACTGTTTGAATTGCTAGACTACTTACCGCTCATTAAGTACGCAAAGTTCACTCGATTACGAGAATAACGATAAAGAACCTTCGTGAATTGCTCAAGAATCAAACCGATCGATAGATTCAACGATAAAGAACCTTCATTGTTTGCTAGAGAATCAATCAAATCAATCAACAAACAAACCTCATCTTCTTTGTTGAAGATTAAACATCACTCTATACGTCTTTCTTTTTCAAATCGTCGAACATCGTCATTCGTTCGACTCTCTTTCAAACAAACCTCATCATGTCTAGTTGTTCGCCTACTGAAGAGCGTTCCGAAGAATTCCGAAATCGTTTCTCTCAAATCTCTGATGCTGATTCATCGAAATCACGAACGAAATCATCAAGTGCTGCATCATTCATTCATGAAGATGACGAATCATTCGCTGAAACGATAATACCCTCCGTGTTCTACGAAACCTGAAAGGCTCGAAGTCTAGCCCTTGATGAAGAAACAGATCGACTCTACGAGTTAGATAAACAACAAGAAGACGAAATCAACGAGTTGAAGTCTAGACTTCAAGCTAAAGAAAACACTTCTTCTGATTTCACCTACTCTGAGCGTTCTAGGTCTCAAAAAATACCTGATTCTTCGCTGTTTACTGATGAAAAGAACCCTACTTGAGAGAACTGATACGGAAAAATTCAGGATAAACTAGAGATCAACGTCGACCTCTTTTCTAATGAACGAGTCAAATTGAGCTATATACATTCTAGATTATTCGATGACGCAGCTGAGATCACTCAAGCTAGACGCGAACGTGACTGTGCCAATCCCTATAAGATCGTCGACGACCTTTTGAAAGAGCTAGCTCAGTTGTTCGATGACCCGAATAAGAAAGTCAACTTTCGTAGAAAATACTACAACTTGATTCAAGAATTCAAGAAATTCAGTGAATTCTATACTCAGTTTCAACGTCTATCTTTCTATCTAGACTATCACGAGAAGCAACTGATCGCTGATCTGAAAGATAAAATACACTCTCGTCTTCGATTCGTTTGAATAGATCAACTAGTTCAATCTGATTCTCTAAAAGAAATTCGTTTCTACCTGATTCATTTGAATAATGATCAGCGAGTCATTCGAGAGATCAAAGACAAGATCAAACGCGTCGACGATCTTTCTAAGACTATCTTTCATAGAGCGACTGTTGTCACTCAGTCAGTCGATCATTCGAAGTCTGATCAGCTAAAGTCGCGCGACGCGATTTTAACTAGCGTCAAAGAAGCAGACATTCTAGTCGAAAGCTGTTTCATATGTCATAAATCAGATCATAGCTCTAAAGAGTGTCTCGATCGACCTACTAGAATCAATGCAGTGAACAATGAATATGATCGCTTCGATTTCGATTCGAATTTCGATTCAAAAAACTAGTCATCTCTTCAAAAGTCATCGAAGAAATAGAGATTATATCTTTGTGCAAACTAGACGAAATTCTATCGAAAGAAAATTACTTTGAAAAGTCGTTTCTAATTGACACTCATCTCATCTCTCAGAATCGATCTTTCAGCCTTCGTTCTTTAATAGACAGTGATTCAGTCATCTACACGATCATACATTCTAATCTAGTCGATAAAGTATGCGAGAAACTGGAAATTCAACCTATATCACTGGCAAAAGAGAAGCTAATAAGAGATTATGATGAGAAGATATCTAAGAAGATCATCACTCATAAAATTCTATTCAATCTCATCATCGAAAGTCATAAGAAATTGACTGTACCAATGCTGATAGCTGATATCGATCATCATGAAGTCATATTGAGTAAGTTTTGAATGAACAAAAACGAAATATTATTGAATATGCGAAACGACGTCATTGTTTTTTCGAACCAATTGAATACTTCTATTTCGGTTTTTCCGGTCTCCCTCAATTCAAAGCACTCAAGTTGGTCGCAGTCAACTTCGTCTTCTTCAATCACTCAGACTAAGATCTCTATGATGCTCAAACGACCCGTTCGGGAAGAGTCATTCTCGATTCGAAGCATAGACGCAGCTTCGTTCAAAACGCTGTTGAACCGTTCAAAGAAGAACAAGATCGAAGTCTTTGCTCTATTCATGACGAACATCAATAGGGAAATCGCGTACAATACTCAGTGCGATTTGAACGCTCTAAAAGTCTCTTCAATCGATGAAACGGCTCAGAATTTGAAAGATATTAAAGCAAAGCTGTCATCGAAATATCATGAGTTTCTAGATGTTTTTGATCGAGCTCAATCGAATAAACTATTCTCTCATCGCTTCTACGATCATAAAATCGAGCTCATCAATGATTCAACGCCCCCTCGCTGTCGAATCTATCGAATGTTCTCTGTCAAACTTCTGAAAGTAAAGAAGTACTTAAACGAGAACCTGTCGAAGGGATTCATCACTTCTAGTCAGGCCCTCTATTTCTCTCCCGTTCTATTCGCTCTCAAAGCAAATGAAGATCTTCGATTCTGCGTGAACTATCGAAAGCTAAATGTCATTTCCAAAAGAAATAGATATTCTCTATCGCTGATAGACGAGATCATTGATAAAATAGTGAGTTGCAAGCATCTGACTAAATTGAACATCATATCAGCGTTCAACAAACTTCGAATGCATTCCGATAGCGAGAATTACATCACTTTTATCACTGCTTTAGAAGCATATAAATACAAGATGCTATCATTCGAACTGACTAACGAACCGATCTTCTTTCAGCAATATATGAATGACGTTCTATGAAACTTTCTGAACGACTTTTGTCAAGTCTATCTAGATGACATTCTCATCTATAGCAAAACGAGAAAGAAACATAGAGATCACGTCAAACTAGTATTGAGTCGACTACGCGAAGCTGAACTGCAGATAGATATTCGAAAGTGCGAATTCGATGTAGAAGAGACTGTCTTTCTAGAAGTCATCGTATCAGAACTAGACCTTCGTATGAATCTCAGCAAAGTGACAGTCA